>ERZ1023203.103-NODE-103-length-16430-cov-4.773069_pt1 | contig 16430 bp, 18 predicted proteins | sample MGYA00380444_ERZ1023203 | MGnify/ENA primary metagenome ERZ1023203 (study PRJEB33173, sample SAMEA4830386) | metagenome | study: EMG produced TPA metagenomics assembly of the PRJEB25223 data set... | reverse complement strand
GGCGCCTGAAGCTAGACAGTTATCCATTTTAAAAGATTAAAATAAAGATAATATTAAAAAACCTCTTCATAAGAAGAGGGCCGTATCGTCTCTCCTTATCTTCCAGAGCATCCCGCTCTGCTGGATTTAGCACCGTGTACTTTACCGGTTGCCGGGCTTCGCTGGGCCAGTCCCTCCGCCTCTCTTGATAAGAATATTCAGTTAATTCACATTAAAACGATATTATCATACTATTAAAAAAACGGTCAAGCATTATGATATGAAATTTTTCCCAAACAGAAAAAAGACTCGAGAAACAATTTTTTTCTGAAGGTGGTTTCCATCATTACTTTATTTTGGGAAAGTGCATCCCTTAACTTTAACTCCCCTGAAATCAGTGACAGCACAGCTTCCTCAGTCCCCAATATCTCCACATCAAAATGGCTGGTGTGACTTGCCTTCCGGATTTCCCCATTCGAAACCATCAGAGGAATGCTTATAATTCCCGCCTTAATATGCAAAGAGAAATTTGATTTTCTTAAAAAGTATCCAAGATGCCCTTTAGCCTTTAATTCCCGGATAAATAAATCAGGTAAATCCTTCACGGCCTCACCTCTTTTAATGGGTTTATTATCTTTAATATTCAGTAATAAAGGGCTTCAATCCTTTAATTTTCTTTCGACAAGATCAGAAAAGCGGAAGCGCCTTGCCCATCCGGCTCCTGGAGCTGGACAGTTCTCAAAGTTTCAAAGTTATTAAACCTGATAGAACCAGAAAGACAATGCCCGTTTATTAGGCATTGTCCTTTCATTTCCCGAGAAATATGTCAGATTATACTATTTTTACAGAAGACGCTGCAGTTTTTGTCTTATTATAGCCTCTGAAAACAATGAAAAAATAGAGAGAGCCAATCAAATATAATGAAGCTGTAATGGTGAATACGAGTGCATATCCCCAATATTCACCATATCTCATGACGATTCCCGTTGAAATAGGTCCCATTACAGCCCATCCTAAATTGAAAACCATCTGATTGACGGAGTTTGCCAGTCCTTTCATCGAATCATTTACCTTAGACATCATCAGCGACATTTGTATAGGGTTTCCTGCATTCATTAATGCCTGCCGGAACAAAAAGCCGATGGCAGCCAGCCAGAGATTCTCGGTATAAGCAGTTAAAAGCAGAAATGGAAGTGACATGAGCTGAAGGATTACAACTGCTTTTACTTCTCCTACCTTCCTTACCACAACCGGGCCGATAATCATAGCAAAAGCGGTGGCAGCCTGCCCTAATGAAATAATAATGCCAATGGCTGAATTGGAAGCTTCAAAACGGTCTGCGAAGTATAAATTTAGATAAGGGATAACCAGTCCTGCGCCAATTCCTATCAGCAGCTGCGCAAAGGCAAACATGGCGATAATTTTGACGCCTTCATTTTTAGGGGAAAGCTTTTTGAACGAAAACTCTCTTAATCCTCTTACATCGTTTTTATTTTTCGGAGCTTCTGTGAAACGCAAGATAGGAACAAGGCCCGCTATGAAGAAAACACTTGCAATCAGAAGGGTAATGCGGATGCTGGTGAGCTGATCCACAAATATAGAAAATACATCCGTTAAGATGCCTCCGCTTAAGTTTCCGATTACATTTGCAGCCGTCATAATGGCAAAATGGATGCTGAATAAATGAACCCTTTGGTCAGCCTTTGAATTCTCAGCCAGCCATGGTATGCCGGATACTTGCAGAAGTGCTGTTGTCAGCCCTGTAAAAAAAGCAAATAATATCAGAAGTTCCTGCATTTCAACCATACTTCTGAAAAGCATAACGACACCCGTGGCAACAGCCCCAAGAAGCATCGCTCTTTTTCTGCCAAATCGGTCGCTGGCGATCCCTGCCGGCACTAGAATCAGTGCTGTGGCGAGAGCAGTCATGGATATGATTTGCCCATTAACACTTTCAGTGTAGCCGAGCTCCCTTATGTAGAAATTATAGATTACCATGAATATCCCAAAACCTATTTGTGTTAGGATATTCGCCATAAAGGCCAATTTGATATTGCGGTTATAGCCTTTAAATTGGCCAGCCCACTCCTTGTAAAATGCCATCCGGATCCCTTCCTGCACTGTTTAATTATTTCGATTCCCTAAGTATCATACTCTTCCGGAAAGGATTTGTAAATATATTTCGAATATTGAAAAGGCGGATTTCAATGTTTTTTAACCATGCAAAAAACCAGGCAGCTCTGCTCCTGGTTTTTCTCAATTAATGCTTCTGATTCTATCCAGCAAATAGGGAACTGATCGGAATGCATATAATTTTTCCTGTAAAACTCCTTCTTTAAAGATAAGGAGACAAGGTACGCTTTCCACTCCCCATTGTTCCGCCAAATTCGGCATATAATTTAAGTCCGCTTTCCCAATCTTTTGATCAGGCAGCAATTGTTCTGTAACTGTCAGCATCTTACCAGCCATCTGACAGGTACCGCACATAGGCGTGTACAAATAGACAAGGACCGTTTCTTGCCCGTTAACCGTTTCCTCAATCTCCAGCTGCGACCATTCCTGCATTTTATCATCCTTACTTTATCTATCTAAATATTGTGTATAAACGTCAATATTAGCTCCCAGCAGCACTGTAGCCAAATGATGTTCCGGTGCTGTCGCTACTTCTCTGTACATTCTATCGATGTATAGATGCTCTGCCTCTGGAAATTCCCTTTTAAACTGTTTTCTAAGCTTTTCACCTGCTGAATCGGCATCCACCAATATATATACATCCTTATCAAACAGTGTGTCAATTAATTCATCCAGTTTAGTAATGCTAATTGTTCCATTTGTGCAGATAATCTCTACAGGTTCTCTTATAATGTTTTTAACCTTCGTTTTATCTGACTTTCCCTCGACAATAATAACTTTTTCCGGAATTCCCTCGTTCATCGTCATCACCTGAAAGGAGTTATTTTGAAACTGTTGCGTTAAAGGTACGGCTGTTTTCCATAGATTGATGTTAGATTATAAATGAAGCCGTTGATTTCCGCTGCGAGCACTTGCTTTCCGCGGGGAGGAATGAGAGCCTCCAGCAGGACATTAAAAAATAGCTTCCTTGAATCAGCACCGCAAGAAGAAAATGCGGAAGCATTTTTCGAGGATCAAGTGCCCTCCGCTCCAATCAACTCAGTTGTCAAACTTAGTTGTCGTAAGCAAAGTTTACAAAAACAGCCAAAATTCAAAAACCAGTCATGCATTGGTTTTTATCTCAATATATTCATTATTCTCGGTAATGGTGTGAATCTCCTGCCCATATTGGAGGTAGCACTGCACTGATTTTATATATTAATTCTACAGTTTAGTAAAGGAAATGTTTTTGAAGAAAAATAATCATTGCAGTAATCTTAAAAGGCCTATTTCATTGTATGCCCGGTAATATTGCTTTAGCCTATTAAATAAACAGCGGAATCCATTCCGCTGTTTACAATAGTCAGCACCAGCCGCCTTCGTCACAGTCTGTGTAGCGCTCTTGCGCTTTATCTGGAACGGAGACATTCTGATATATTTTTTGGTGGTCGGTTTCATAATGATGGGACAAGTTAAAGGAATATCCTTCAGGAAGGCTGATTTGGCCAATTTTTTCGTTTTCAAGATAAAGATCTATCCCATTATTTTGAAGCTTGCCGACAACCCGGTCTGTAATATCGATTTTCTGCTGATTCAATGTCATGGGTAACCAATCCTTTCATGCATTTAGGGATCTATAGTTTGCCCTTTCTCTGTAAAAGAAAAATAGCAATTAAAGCCAGTAAGAAAAGCGCAAGCGCCTTGTCCACCCCCGACAAGCACAAGACGAGCCTCACGGAAATGCGTCCTTTGCCTTTTTGGGAGGATTGCCAGAAATGTGGAGGCGACTGCCCAGGGACGACAGGCATAAGACGGTTCCTGTAAGAAGGCGTTTTTCCTTCTGAAAGGAAACGGCTTATGATCCCGAGTCCCTAGGAGCCGCAACTAGACAAGCTTGTGACCTCGAGGGGGTAGGCGCTGGAGCTAGACATGTCTTCAAGTACATAGATACAAATTCTAATAGGAGAACCCTTGATCAGCCCCTCAGTTACATAAACAGCGAAAAAGCCGGTTCTTAAAGAACCGGCTTTCACTCATTAGTCTTCGTTTGTCATTTCTTCATATTGCTCAGCAGTCATCAAGCTTTCTACTTCGCTTAAATCTGAAGGCTCCACCACAACCATCCATGCTTTTTCATATGGGGATTCGTTCACGAATTCAGGGTTGTCGTTAAGGTCTTCATTTACTTCAACCACTTTACCGCTTAAAGGCGCATAAAGTTCAGAAACTGTTTTTACAGATTCTACGCTTCCGAATGGCTCGTTTGCACTTAGTTCATCGCCAACTTCAGGAAGCTCAACGAATACGATGTCACCAAGTTCCGATTGCGCGAAATGCGTAATCCCAATGCGTACTTTCCCATCTTCTGTTTTTACCCACTCATGCTCTTCTGAATAACGTAATTCTTTTGGTGTGCTCATTATGTATCCCTCCATATTAATAGTTCAATTTATGATCAGTAAATCGATCTCATGGTTAATGATGGCTTCCAGCTATTAGGAAAGCCATTTCTTTTCATATTCCTCTTCTTTGAAGCCCACTGTTACTTTCTCTCCATCTGTCAGCAGCGGACGCTTGATCAGCATGCCATCTGTTGCCAGAATATCGAGCAGTTCTTCTTCCGAAGAGGTCTTCATCTTGTCCTTCATGCCGAGTTCCCTGTATTTTTGGCCACTCGTATTAAAGAACTTTTTTAGTTCTAATCCGCTCTTTTTATAAAGCGTTTCAAGTTCACTTCGAGAAGGCGGATTGTTTGTTATATGTATTTCTTCATAGGAAAGATTATGTTCATCAAGCCATTTCTTGGCCTTTCGGCATGTCCCGCACTTAGGATACCAATAAAAAGTCAACGCCATTTTTTCACCACCCATTTTAGCAAATTCAGGCTTATCCAAAATTGCTGCCTTTTAATTGAATAGTAACATAAATGGATGACAAAGCATAACATTGATCACCAATTTAATATTCGACAAATTTCTATATAATTACACCGCACGAAGGAAATGCGGCAGCATTTTCGAGGATCAAGTGCCCTCCGCTCCAATCAACTCAGATATTTTAAACTTAGTTTGCAGCAAAAGAATATACGAAAACAGCTTTGAAAAAAGTAAAGCTCCCTTCTTGATAAAGGGAGCCTAAAATCGATTAAACTGTGAAACGTTCCGCGTCGATCAGTTTTTCTGATGCTTCACGCTTCTTTGCAATGACGTTGATTGGGGTGTGGCGGGTGAATTTGCGAAGTGCAGAGATCATCATGCGCAGGGCATCGCCATTTTCTACTGCTACAAGTGTTTCTTTTGCATCCTGCTCGATTTTGTTAAATGCTTCCTGGCAGAAGATTTGGGTGTACAGAAGTTTTTGCTTGCTCTTTTCAAGTCCTGCCTTTTCAATAGCCTTTTCAGTGCGGAGTACTACAGACTCCATTGCATAAGCATTTGAAATAATATCCGCAATGTTTACAAGTACTTCCTGTTCTTTTTCAAGAGCTTTTCCGTACTTCTGTGCTGCTAAACCAGCTGCAAGCAAGCCGATTTTCTTCGCGTTTTTCACCAGATATTTTTCCTGTGCAAGCGGCTCGTCACCTGGCTCTTCAGGCATCATCATCATGAGCTCTTCCTGCAGCGCCTGGGCTTTCTGAAATAATGGAAGCTCTCCTTTTAGTGCTTTGCGGAGGTACGTGCCAGGCACCAGCAGACGATTGATTTCGTTTGTTCCTTCGAAAATACGGTTAATGCGTGAATCACGGTAAGCTCTTTCAATCTCATATTCAGCCATGAATCCATAGCCTCCATGGATCTGAACACCTTCATCCACTACGTAGTCGAGGACTTCCGTATTAAAGAATTTATTCATAGAGCACTCAATAGCATATTCAGCGATTGACTTCGCCACTTCTTTTCCATCTTTCACTTCTTCGTCCGAAAGCTTGCTCATACGGTCCTCGAATAAGCCTACAGTCCGATATACTGCACTTTCAGCGGCATAAATCTTAGAAGCCATCGTTCCCAGCTTTTCTTTTGTCAAATTAAACTGCGCGATTGGTGTCTTAAACTGCTGGCGCTGATTGGCATATTGAACGGCAAGTTCGAATGCGCGCTTCGCACCGCCAACTGCTCCTACACCTAACTTATAGCGGCCAATATTTAAGATATTAAAAGCAATCACATGCCCCTTGCCAAATTCACCAAGAAGATTTTCTCTTGGCACCTGGGCATCTTCAAGAATTAACGTACGGGTAGAAGAGCTCTTAATTCCCATTTTCTTTTCTTCTGCCCCTACAGATACACCTGGGAACTCTCTTTCAACGATGAATGCAGAGAAGTGTTCGCCGTCAATTTTTGCGTATACTACGAATACATCTGCGAAGCCTGCATTCGTTATCCATTGCTTTTCTCCGTTTAATACATAGTGAGTACCCTCAGCATTCAGCTTGGCATTCGTTTTTGCTCCAAGAGCATCAGAACCTGAGCTTGGCTCCGTCAATGCATAAGCAGCAAGCTTTTCACCAGTAGCCAGTGCAGGAAGGTATTTTTGTTTTTGCTCTTCATTTCCGAAAAGAACAATCGGAAGGGAGCCGATTCCAACATGTGCACCATGCGATATGGAAAAGCCGCCTGCACGCGCCATTTTCTCGGCAATAAGTGCAGAGCTTACTTTATCTAAAGCAAGTCCGCCGTATTCCTCAGGAACATCTGCTCCTAATAGTCCAAGGTCTCCAGCTTGCTTCAATAACTTTACCGACCGGTCAAATTCGTGGTTTTCAAGATGCTCAATTTGCGGGACAACTTCATTTACAACATAATCTTCAGTTGTCTTAGCAATCATAATCTGCTCATCTGTATAGTCCTCAGGCGTAAAAACCCGGTCATAGGAAACATCTTCGATTAAAAAGCTTCCGCCTTTAATAAGATTTTCAGTTTGGTTTGACATTATCTATTTCCTCCATTCTATTTTGCGGGAAAAAGCTGCTGGCTTCTCCTCCGGATTATTGGTTCATATTATAAAAGCTCAAATACTCCAGCGGCGCCCATTCCGCCTCCGATGCACATTGTTACAACCCCGAATTGCTGATTGCGGCGCTTCATTTCATGGATAAGAGATAGAGTGAGCTTGGCACCGGAGCAGCCCAGCGGGTGTCCAAGTGCAATCGCCCCTCCATTAACATTTACTTTCTCTTCATCTAAGCCCAGCTCACGGATAATTTGAATGGATTGGGACGCAAAAGCTTCATTCAATTCAAACAAACCGATATCGGAAAGCTCCAGCCCTGCAAGCTTTAACGCTTTAGGAATGGCCACAACTGGACCGACACCCATGATTTCAGGAGGAACACCGCCTACTGCAAAGCTTCTGAATTTAGCCATTGGCTTCAGCCCAGAAGACTCCGCCTTTTCCCGGTCCATTACCATCACAGCTGCAGCTCCATCGCTTGTCTGCGAGGAATTTCCAGCTGTGACACTGCCGGTTACCGAGAATGCCGGACGCAATTTTCCGAGTGTTTCAACTGTAGAATCCGCACGGACGCCTTCATCCTGGCTGAACTGGATTGTTTTTTCTGTAAGCTTATTGTCTTTTCCAATGGATCTAAACGTTACGTCTACTGGCACAATTTCATCTTCAAATTTGCCTTCCCGGATTGCCAGCGCAGCCCTCTGATGACTTCTGACCGCAAATGCATCCTGGTCTTCTCGTGTAATGCCATACTTCTTTGCAACTTCTTCAGCTGTATGTCCCATACCCATATAGTATTGGGGAGCTGTTTCGGCCAGTTTGGCATTCGGGCGGACTACATGCCCCATCATTGGCACAAGGCTCATAGATTCCGCTCCGCCCGCAATGATTGTATCTGCATGGCCAATCATGATTTTTTCAGCTGCATAGGCAATTGCCTGCAGGCCTGAAGAACAATAGCGATTGATTGTTATCCCCGGCACTTCATGTGAAAGTCCTGCAAGAGCTCCGATATTCCTTGCCATGTTCAGACCCTGTTCTGCTTCAGGCATTGAACAGCCGATAATTAGATCATCGATATTTCCTTCATAATTTCCTGCGCGCTTAAGGGTTTCCTTTACTGCAAGTGCACCTAAGTCATCCGGCCTGACGTTTGCAAGCGTACCTTTTTTGGCTTTTCCGACCGGTGTCCTGGCACCTGCAACTATTACCGCTTCTCTCATTATGTTCCCTCTCTTTCTCTTAATGTCCTAATCTATCATTTAGTTGCGCAATGGCTTTCCTTTTAAAAGCATGTGCTGCATACGCTGCTGAGATTTCGGTTCAGCCACAAGACTAAGGAATGCTTCCCGCTCCAGATCAAGCAGATATTGCTCATCTACTTCTGTTCCATATGGGACTTTTCCGCCTGCAATTACATAAGCCAGCTTTTTAGCGATTTTAAGATCGTGCTCTGAAATATAGCCGGAATAAAGCATTGCCTGAGCTCCAAGCAGAAGTGTTGCATATCCTGTTTCTCCGACAACCGGCACTTTTTTGCGGACTGGAGGCTTATAGCCTTTGTCATGAAGAGCCAGTACAGCCTGCTTTGCATCATAGAGAAGATGGTCTCCATTCACACTGATTCCATCAGCAAGGTTCAGGAAGTTATTATCCCTTGCTTCTTCTCCTGATGTAGAAACCTTTGCCATTGCAATTGATTCAAAAACTTTATTGGCAACCTTTTGAAGGTCAAAATCAACACCATTTGGCATACTTTCAAGATGTTTGAGGTATAGCTCCTTATTACCGCTGCCTCCCGGAATCAGGCCTACCCCCACTTCAACAAGTCCCATATATGTTTCACTTGATGCCTGAATATGTGCTGCCGGCAGACAAACCTCAGCCCCGCCTCCAAGCGTCATGCCAAATGGAGCCGCAACAACCGGTTTCGCACTGTACTTAATTTTCATCATGGCATTCTGGAACTGGCGGACTACCATATCCAGTTCATATATATTGTCATCCTGCGCTTCCATGAGGATCATTCCGAGGTTCGCGCCTACACAGAAATTTTTGCCCTGATTCCCGATAACAAGCCCTTTGTAGTTCTTCTCCACTTCATCCACTGCAAAGTTGATCATTTGGATAATATCCAGTCCAATGGCATTGCTTTGCGAATGGAATTCAAGCAGTGCAACACCATCGGCTAGATCAATCATGCTTGCACCGGTATTCTTTTTAATTACACCTTTTTGCTTCTTTAACTGTTTCAAATTGATTGCTTTAGGGTTTTCCTCAATCAATCTGTACTCGCCATTGTGATAGAAATATTGCTTGCCTTCCTCTTCTTTATAGAAAGAATCAAATCCTTTTTCCAGCATATCCTTTACCCATGCCGGCACTTCCTCACCTGCATCTTCCATCTTCTGAACAGATTTCCCTACACCAATGGCATCCCAGGTTTCAAATGGCCCCATTTCCCAGCCAAAGCCCCATTTCATCGCTTTGTCTATTGCTGTTACTTCATCAGCTATTTCGCCGAGTAATTGCGCCGAGTAAAGAAGAGCCGGACTCAGGATATTCCACAATAATTGGCCTGCACGGTCATCTGAATAGACAAGCGCTTTCAATTTTCCAGAAGTGCCTTTTTCCTGCTTGCTCAATTCCGTGGAAGCTGTCTTAAGCTTTTTGCGCGGACCGTATTCCAGAGATTCAGGATTCAGCTCAAGAATCTCTTTGCCCTTTTTCAAGAAAAATCCTTGCCCTGACTTGCTTCCAAGCCAGCCTTTTTCCTGCATCACTTTCATAAAGCCCGGAACTTCAAATACATCCTTTTCTTTCCCGTCCACCTGGTCATAAACATTGTTTGCCACGTGTATAAATGTATCAAGCCCTACAACATCAAGTGTTCTGAATGTAGCACTTTTTGGCCGGCCAATCAGCGGTCCGGTTATGGAATCTACTTCACCGATACTGTACCCGCCCTTTAGCATCTCCTGCACTGTAACCAGCAGGCCATAAGTTCCGATTCGATTGGCGATAAAGTTTGGTGTATCTTTTGCTTCAACTACTCCTTTTCCCAGTACATCTTCTCCAAATTGCTTCATAAATGACAGCACTTCAGAAGAAGTCTTTTTAGTAGGGATGACCTCAAGAAGCTTTAAGTAGCGAGGAGGATTAAAGAAATGTGTTCCAAGAAAGTTTTTTTGGAAATCTTCCGAGCGCCCTTCTGACATTGCTTCTACAGATATTCCAGACGTATTGGAGCTGACGATGCTACCAGGCTTGCGGAATTGGTCCACTTTTTCAAAAACCTGCTTCTTTATGGCGAGATTCTCAACAACAACTTCAATAATCCAATCGACATCCTTTAGACGCTCCATGTCATCTTCAAAGTTTCCCGCCTCAATCAACGCAATGTTCTTTTTGGAAGTTAATGGAGCCGGTTTTTGCTTTAATAATTTTTGGCGGTTTCCTTCACTGATTCGATTGCGGACTGCTTTATCTTCAAGAGTAAGCCCCTTTGCCTTTTCAGCATCCGTTAGTTCGCGAGGAGCGATATCCAGTAATAATGTCGGGATTCCGATATTGGCCAGATGGGCTGCGATTCCTGAACCCATGACTCCGGAGCCTAAAACTGCCGCCTTCTTTATTTGTTGGATCAACTTTATTTCCCCCTTTAACTTTTTTGAATGAATACTCATTCATTTTAATCTCAAAAAAAATATGCTACTCTTCTGAATGAGTTCTGTTAGTTATAACTATAAAATATTTGCAAAATTTACGCAATGATTTTAAGTGGAAATTTAAAAATGTTTTGAATTCTTTTAACGGCTCAGCTGTTATTTATATATTTTATGCGAAATGTAAATAAGTGTTTTGGACACTCTAAAAGGGAAACATTTTTTGTTCGTTACGGAGGTGAAAGAAATGGGAAAAATGAAAAAAGATCCTTCTAAAGCAGGTGTCAGCGCTGCAAGTGTCCAGGGAGATGCGGGTCCTACCGTTGAAAGGCAAGGGCCTAAAAAAAGGAATAGCCAAAATAATCAATATAAGCGATAACCTGCTGTTTAAAGGCTGGCTGCCGTCAGCCTTTTATAGTTTCCATTATGTATACAGGTGATTCATTTTCTGCAGAATAGTAAACGTTTTTAAGAGGAAAGATATCCTCGAAAAGAATTGCAGTTATTATAGCGCTAAAAGAATTGGAGGGACAATTAATGCAACAGCCAAATATGAATATGCAGAACCAGCAGGGCATTATGCAGCAGCCTCCTGCTGTTATTTCCACTAAGGATGCCCTTTACTTAACAGATATGCTTTCCTGGAACCTTCTCGCCTGTAAAAAAGCGCATTTTTACGCTCAGCAATGCCAGGACCAGGAGCTAAAAACACACTTCGAGCAATGCGGCCAAATGCATCAGCGACACTACGAACAGCTGCTTGTTCATTTAAACCAGCAAAATCAGCAAAGCTTTATGGGAATGCAATAGGAAGGAGCCTTGAAAATGAACCAGAACCAGAATCCAAATACGATTCAAAATCCTGAGACACAGGTGAATAAAACACCGCAAATGAATGAACGGGATTTTACGAATGATATTTTATCTACAGAAAAATATATGACTGATGCCTACTCTGTTGCCCTAAATGAGGCAAGCCATCAGAGCCTGTATCAGGATATTCTTGCGGCTTTTAACGAAACACAAAACCAGCAGAGAGAATTTTATAAAAAAAAAAAAAAAAAAGGCTGGTATAAAGTTGAAGCGGCTGACCAGCAGAAGCTTCAGCAATCTTATCAGCAATTTCAGGGCTATACAAATCAATTGCCATATGGCAATGGTCAGATGCAATAAGAAAGCTGCATTTAACAAGTGCAAAACATTCCTCAAAAAAAACCGCTGATTTTTTATCTGCAGCGGTTTTTCCAGATCCTAAAATTATTACCTATTTTTTGTTTCTAATCTCTTCATTCATTGTTTTAATTTCGGCGATCAGAGCCTTCATTTCCTCTTTTGCATCAGGGTATGTATCATTCCAATGTTTGGCTAGAGGCGGCATGGATTTCGCTATAAAAGAGTACAGCGCCCAAGCTTCAACCTTTTCTTTTAACTCCGGGGAGGTCTCTCCGATTAGTAGTTCGGTATATTTTTCAAGCAGGCCATCCAGCTGTTCCTTCAACTTCTCATTCATTGCGATCCTCCTTTATCCTGCAAGCCTGTGGACATGTTCCGCATCGTTTGCCGCTGCTGGTCAAATAGGAAAAGCAGCATGTTTTTCTTGGCCTCACTGTTTTGCCGGTACTTTCTATCAGTATTTTATTACTGTCAAATTTCTTTAAGGGATTAGTATTTCCGCAGCCGAACAAATTGCCAGAAGCCTCTTCAAGGATAAACTTAAAATCTTCAGCAGCCTGTTCCGAATGTGTTTCCGAAGGTAAAATCTTTTCATAAAGCCAGAACAGATAAATCGCTATATTCTCCCAAAGAATTAATTTAGAAACATTTGCTTCGTTTGCTATTCTATTCAATACCGGAAAGATATGGCCATTAAAAAGAGTTCCTACAGCATCCTCTCTCCAATTTTCCCTTTCCGTCTCAATACCTTTGCCTTGAAGGTGAATAAAACTAAAGCCGGGAAGCCATAGTCCATCTTGTTCCTGACTGACAAATGTTACATTTTCATGCCTGATATCCAATTTGATATTCCAGGACGTCATGCTATACAAGTAAATTACAGGCAGAAAGGCATATCTTTTAATTAATATAGAAGCAGCCGTTTTTTTATCAGCTGCTCCTATATGATTTTTCACTTTATCCAGATATGAACCTGTCTGACCGGTATCCAGCAGCTTTTTCACTTCAATGGTTAAAGGAGACCGTTCTCCTGAATCCTGGGCAAGTCTGAACTGCCTGAGAGCTTCTGCCTGTTCTCCTGTTAATTTAATCATCCCTGGAATCCTTGCCCTTTTAAAATACATCTGCCTTTCCCATAAGGGATGCAGAGCGGTGTGCCGAATAATGGATCTATCGTAACCTCGCACTCCATGCCGAATACGGTTTTGACTAATCCGCAATTTATGACATGTTCGGGCTTGCCCTGAGCGAAAACCTTCTGATTCTTTATGGCAACAATATTATGGGCATAGCGGCAGGCCAAATTCAGATCATGCAGCACCATGACGATGGTACGCTTTTCTTTTTCATTTAATTCAAATAATAAGTCCAGTATTTCAATTTGGTGGGTCATATCTAAATAGGTAGTAGGCTCATCAAGCAGAATCGTATCAGTATCCTGAGCCAATGTCATGGCTATCCAGGCGCGCTGGCGCTGTCCCCCGGATAATGAATCGACAGTCCGGTCTTTTAATTCTTCCATGCCTGTGGCCTTTAAGGCATTTCTGACCTTTAATTCATCTTCAGTTGACCATTGCTTCAGCCATGTTTGATAAGGGTACCGCCCCTGTTTGACAAGCTGCAGCACAGTGAGTCCTTCTGGCGCAGAAGGGGATTGGGGCAGAATCGCCATCTTTCTGGCAACATCTTTGGTCGATAGTCTTGCTATAGCCTCACCTTCCAATAAAACGGCACCTGATTTAGGCTTTAGCAGCCGGGCAATGGACCTTAGCAATGTCGATTTTCCGCAGCCATTTCCACCGATAAATACTGTGATTTCTCCCTTAGGAATTTCCAAGTCCAATTCATTAATAATAATGGTGTCCCCATATGATAAGGTTAAGTCTTTTGTTGCGATCGCTTGCCCTGCTGTCATTTCTGCCCCTCTCCTTTTCGTTATTATCTATATCTATAGGCTATCCAGTTACTAATACGATACGAGTTTCAAGCTTTTCCAGCTTATGCGTTTCTTGTCTTGAAAAGCAGGTAAATAAAGTAAGGTGCGCCAATGCTGGCTGTAAAAACACCCGCCGGGATTTCAAGCGGAGAGAACAAAGTCCTGCCTATCAGGTCGGCTGCCATCACAAGGATTCCTCCAATCAGTGCGGAAGCCGGAAGCAAAGCGCCAAAAGCAGAGCCAACCAGCCTCCGGGCCATATGAGGAGCCATTAATCCAACAAAGCCTATCCCGCCGCCAAATGCAACAGCCCCGCCAATTAATGCTGTGCTGACCATCAGCAAAAGAAACCGGTATTTCTGTACTGTGCTCCCTACACCCTTTGCAATATCATCTCCAAGTTCCTGGATATTGACATTTCGTGCTAAAACAAACGCCAATACCAGAAACACGATTGTCCACGGGACCAAAATTGCGACATTATCCCAATTTGAACCGTAAACAGTCCCGGTGATCCAAATATTCGCCTGGCTTGCCTGGTAAATCGGCCCAAAGACCATCATCAAGGTGGTCAATGCCTTCATTAGGCTTGCAAGTCCGATCCCAATTAAAACAAGCCGTACTGGCGACACACCATCCTTATAGGCAAGAAAATAAACAAGGAAGGCCAAAATAGCAGCACCAGCAAAAGCTGCAAGAGGCATCCAATTAATACTTACAGTTAAGGCATTATTTTTATCACTAAAAAAAGCAAGAAAAGCCACAACTGCTACAGATGCCCCTCCTGTAATCCCGATTATGTCAGGAGATGCAAGCGGATTTCTGATAATTCCCTGCAGGATGCCCCCCGCTGCAGCAAGCGCTATTCCTACCATTAAGGCGACGATAATTCTTGGAAGTCTGAATGACTGAATGACCAGCCTATCCATATCCGAACCCCCGCCAAAGAATACCTGCACTACCTTCAGAGGGCTGATTTTCATTTCACCCGTGCCGGTGCTGATGACAAAAACTCCGGCAGCAGCTGCTGCCAATAATAAAAAAGTGATAAGTGCTTTCCGGTTTACTAAAAAAGAAATTCTATCGCTAAACAAACGCAAGTTATAATATTTTTTCATTACTGATTGAACCCCCTTCTGGCAATATACACAAAGAAAGGAGTTCCAATTACAGCTGTCATGACTCCAACAGGAACTTCCTGCGGCATGATGATATACCTTGATGCTATGTCCGCTACAAGAAGGAGCATCCCCCCGAAAAGGCCAGCATAAGGTATCACCCAGCGATGATCAATGCCGACAACTGCACGGGTTAAATGGGGAATGACGATGCCCAGAAAGCCAATAGGACCAGCAACAGCCACCGCTCCTCCTGAGAGAAGCACAATAACAATCCCCGCACCCAATTTCAGCAGTCCTGTTTTCAGGCCAAGCCCCTTCGCTACATCCTCGCCCATTGATAAGACGTTCAATTTCCCCGCAATGATCATCGAGAAGATCCAGCCGGCTAATAAATATGGGAATACAGCTGCGAGGGTCTCCAGCTTCCTCCCCGATACCGATCCTGCCAGCCAAAATAGCACCTGTTCCAGGGCAGTCTCATTAATAACGAGAAAGCCTTGTGTCATCGAAGCAAACATGGCACTCATCGCAGCACCGGCAAGGGTTAATTTCATGGGTGTCAGCCCTTCCCTGCCGATAGAGCCAATTATATATACAAAAATAAATGAAACAGCAGCTCCCAGAAATGAAACCCATGTAAAGACCTGCAAGTTACTAATTGAAAAGAGCGTTACTGTAATAACGACAGCAAATCCAGCACCCGCGTTTATTCCGAAAATCTCAGGAGCTGCAAGGGGATTCTTTGTCAATGTCTGGAGCAATACGCCCGCTATCGCAAGGCTTGCCCCTACCGACGCCGCAATCAAGGCTCTAGGCAGTCGGACTGATTGAATGATTATGTGCTCATTCGTTCCATCGAATTTTGTAAATGCATCAATTGCCATCTTCCAGGTTGTGTCAGTATATCCGTATACAATACTGAAAGACATTAATACTAGTAATAGCAGGATAGCTGCAATTAACCCAGCCCACCTTGCAGAATTTGTTTTTAGCTCCATAGATAATACCTTTCTTGCATCAAATAATAAAGTTTACTTATATTTTCAGTCTATTGTACGGGAGTATAGCTGTCAATGAGTTTGAAAATCATTTTCACTGATCATTTATCAAATTAAATGAAAATGATTTTCAATTACCTATTGACAATTTTAAGTGTCCACAGTACTATAAAAATGTCAAATGAAAATGATTATCATTAACAAAATTGGAGGAGTACATAATGAAATTCAAGTCTTTACTTGCAATTCTTTCAGTTTTCACTATCTTGTTCCTGGCTGCCTGCGGGAATAACAGCGAACAGGATGAGACAGCTGATAAGGAAAAAGAAGGAAACAAAACAGAAAATACAGGCTATACAGTTGAGCATGCAATGGGCACAACTAAGCTTGATAAAGCGCCTGAAAAAGTTGTTATTTTGACCAACGTTTGTTTTGAAGCATCACCTTCCTTCGGTGTTACCCCAGTTCGTGCCGTTCAGTCCTGGCCTGGCGATCC
>ERZ1023203.102-NODE-102-length-16457-cov-4.425497_pt1 | contig 16457 bp, 16 predicted proteins | sample MGYA00380444_ERZ1023203 | MGnify/ENA primary metagenome ERZ1023203 (study PRJEB33173, sample SAMEA4830386) | metagenome | study: EMG produced TPA metagenomics assembly of the PRJEB25223 data set... | reverse complement strand
CCTCGTCACACCTTCTCAGGCTTTTCTATATGAAAATACCAGCCAGTTAAAAGCTTCTAGAGCTTCTGATGTGGAAAACTCGGAAAACAGTGCAGAACTTGCTGAAGAGGAAGATACTAATTTTGATAAGGATGACTTTATCAGGCAAATGCTTATAGAAGCTGAGGCACAATCATATGAGAAGTTTGGCGCAAAGATAGGCCCTGTTATTGAAGATGAGTTTAACGAGGTGATACTTCCAAATATTGAGAAAGCCATCCAGGAGGTGGCGGTGCAATTTCCCGAAGAAAGCCTTGCTAACTTAAAGGTTACAGAAACTCCGGGGGGCGGATTGTCGGAAAAAATCTTCCATATCACCAATAGCAAGGCGAATGAAGATGTCATTCGCTTCCATGTAAGAAGGGACCATCCTCCTCAGCAGGGATACTGGTTTAATTTTCACTATCATACACACCATGATAATTTTCAGGCCCACCATGAACTTGGATCAATTTACTGGAATAAAAACACTCCGCCGAAATGGATGACTTAAAGATTGAAATAAATCCTGGAATATGAAAAAATATTTTTATGGATTATGAAACTTTTCATGATTTATAGCGTAAATACATTTATTCTACATAATGGAGGTTTGAGTTGAAATGGCAGTAAGCTTATCAAAAGGACAAAAAGTTGACTTAACAAAAACAAACCCGGGTATGACTAAGGTAATTGTCGGACTTGGGTGGGACACGAATAAATACGATGGCGGAAATGACTTCGATTTGGATTCTTCTGTATTCCTGCTTGGAGACACTGGGAAGGTAACTTCTGAAAGTGACTTTGTTTTTTATAACAATACAACCGGTGCTAATGGTTCCGTTGTACATACTGGAGATAACCGTACAGGAGAAGGGGCTGGCGATGACGAGCAGGTGAAAATTGACCTTGCTAATGTGCCTGCAAATATCCAGCGTATTACGTTCACAATCACAATTCATGATGGAGAAGCACGCAATCAGAACTTTGGACAGGTATCAAATTCCTATGTAAGAATCCTTAATGAAGATACAGGCGAAGAATTGATCCGCTATGACCTGGGGGAAGATTTCTCTATTGAAACTGCACTTGTAGTTGGAGAACTATACAGACATAACGGAGAATGGAAATTCAGTGCGATTGGAAGCGGATATCAGGGCGGACTGGCTGCACTGGCAAAAGATTTTGGTTTACAGGTTGGATAAATAAGAGGTATATTTGCTTAATAAGGCTCGGCATTGCCGGGTCTTTTATATGAATAAAATAGTCATAATCCGGGGGGAATAAATTAGAATGGAAATCTTAGAATCTATTATGCATACATATTCCCAGTTTTTTAACTGGGAAATGTGGGTTGAAGCTTTATCAAAGCCAGAAAGCTGGGCACTGATAGGGACACTTGTCATTTTAGAAGGCTTATTGTCTGCTGATAATGCACTCGTACTTGCTGTAATGGTAAAACATCTGCCGGAAAAACAGCGCAAGAAAGCACTTTTTTATGGTCTGTTAGGTGCTTATTTCTTCAGGTTTATTGCCATTGGAATCGGTGTATTCTTAATTGAATTCTGGTATATTAAGGTATTGGGTGCAGCCTATTTAGCCTGGCTTGCAATCAAGTATTTTATTGATAAGCGGAATGCCGAGCAAGAAGGTGATGAAGAGGCAATAGAAGGGATTAACCAACGGGGGTTATTAATTCGCCTTTTCGGTACTTTCTGGGGAACAGTCATTGCAGTTGAATTAATGGATATTGCTTTTTCAATAGACAGTATTTTGGCTGCGCTTGGAGTGAGTCAGGAAATCTGGGTGCTGTTAATTGGAGGCATGCTTGGAATTATCATGATGCGTGGTGTAGCGGGAGTATTCTTAAAGCTGATTGACAGAGTGCCTGAACTGGAAACCAGCTCATATATTCTGATCCTGCTTATTGCTGCTAAGATGCTTGCAAGTGCTGCTGGTATTCATATTGACCATATTTACTTCTTTATTGTATTGGTTATCGTGTTTGCTATTACATTTATTGTTCATGCTAGGAATGCAAAAAAGGAAGCTGCAGATCAGGGCTGAACTTAAATATCTTAATTGCTCTACGTTTAAAAGGGAACAGACACTTGTCCGCTCCCTTTTATTTTTATCTTTTTTGGACGAAAAAGGAAGAAAGTAGTATTTATGTGAAGGAATGGAGCTGCAAAAAGCCGGGCCATTTTAACAAGAGGTCAGGCAGGGATCTTTTAGCATATGCACTTGGAGCAACTTTATATATGCCGGCTACAAGGCCTAATATTCATCAGGATCTGCTCTCAAAAAAGCATGCAGGCCTTACATCCATGGTCATATGCCTTGAAGATGCAATTGGTGATGATGAAGTGGAAAAGGCAGAAGACCTGCTGTCTTTGGAATTGGAAAATTTGAGCTCGGACCTTGCGAAGGGGCTTTGTGAAGAAGAAGATCTCCCTTTGATCTTCGTGCGAATCAGAAGCTATGATCAGCTTATTAGACTCAAAAGCAGAATTCCCAATGGCATGCATCTTCTTACTGGCTTTGTCCTGCCAAAGTTCTATCCGGCTGAAGGAAGCAGAATTTTAACTGAAATTGAAAAGCTTAATTCTTATGGTTATTGTTTATATGCCATGCCGATTCTGGAAACGAAAGAAATCATTCAAAAAGAAACAAGGCTTGATGAATTAATCGGCATTAAGAAGGTTTTGGACCAATATTCTGAACTGATTTTGAATGTGCGGATTGGTGCCACTGATTTTAGCGGGCTATATGGAATACGCAGAAACTCAGATACTACTGTATATGATATTGCTGTAATAAGAGATTGTATCTCAGATATCATTAATATTTTTCTGCGTGGGGACCAGCCATATGTCATCTCAGGCCCGGTATGGGAATATTTCTCCTCAAAGGAGCGTCTTCTGAAGCCTCAAATAAGGCAGACGCCATTCAGGGAACGTCTTGGGCAGGATGGGCTCAAAATGAGGACGGACTTAATTGATCGGCATATGGACGGATTAATAAGAGAAATCTCTATGGATATTTCAAATGGCTTAACTGGAAAAACCATTATCCATCCAACCCATATCAGGCCTGTACAGGCATTGAATACTGTAACCCTTGAAGAGTATTTGGATGCACAGAGCATCGCCGGTCAGGCCGGCGGAAAAATAGGGGTTATGAAAAGTGATTACCAAAACAAAATGAATGAAATTAAACCCCATTTATATTGGGCTAAAAAAATATTATTAAAATCAGAAGTATACGGGGTGCTGCAGGATGAGATCACATACATTGACCTTCTCAAAAACGAAACATTCAATTCAGATACTCAACTCGTTAACCGTTGATATTCAGATAACCGATAACCCTTATGAGCTTGCGCCTGAAGATTTGTTTGTCATGGCCGCAAGAATAAATAAAAAAAGATCCTTTTTATTTGTCAGCAAAGTACTCGGGAAACATATTCCGATTAATCCCCAAATCGGACTCCTGACAGGGGAACTGCTTGCCAGCCGTTATATGGAAAAGGTAAAGAAGGTGGAGACAGGAAAGACCGCTGAGCTTCTATCTGCTTTTAAAAACGGTCCAGGCATCAAAAACAGCAGCCCTTTTATTCATGAAGACCATAATCCTGTCATTATCGGTTTTGCCGAAACAGCAACGGCACTTGGACATGCTTTCTTTCAATCATTCAAACGTGCCGATTACTTTCACACAACAAGAGAACAGCTGATTAATAAGAATTCTGTCATAACATTTGAAGAAGAACATTCCCATGCTACTTCCCACAGATGCTACACAAATGAAAGCCTTTTGGATAATAAGAGAGAGATCATTCTTGTTGATGATGAAATGACAACAGGAAAAACAGCTATTAATATCATCCGATCCATTCATGAACGCTTTCCCAGAAAGATTTACACAGTCGTCTCTATTCTGGATTGGCGTTCCCTAAAAAACCAGATTCTGTTTGATGATCTTGAAAAAGAATTGGGCATTATTATTCACAGTGTGTCTCTTCTAAAAGGGGAGATCGACGTTAAGGGTTCCCCTGAAGTGCATGAAAGTCAGTCATCGGATGAACTGAAAGGAAATGATGGGCTAATTTCCTATATTCATATAAATAATGAATTCCCTGAACTATTAAGCCCGATGAATGAGCCTTCTGCTGCTCTAAGCGGTGAAATCAGAACTATTCCTTATTTAAAAGATTCTGGCCGTTTCGGGCTGGATGCAAAACGCCAAGCCAGATTAAGTGTGTCATTAGCTGAGATCGGCCAATACCTATCAGGTAAACGGGATGGCAGGAATACGCTATGTCTTGGAACAGGGGAGTTTATGTATATCCCTATGAAAACTGCCTCGTTAATGGGGGAAGGCGTAAAATTCCACTCAACAACACGCAGTCCCATATTTGTAAGTAATGATAATGAATATGGAGCCAAATACGGCATTTCCTTTCAAAACCCTGAAGACCCTGAAATGGCACAATTTGTTTATAACATTCCAGAGGACTATTATGAAGAACTATTCCTGTTTTTCGAAAGAGAGCCGGAAAAAGATTCACTTATGCCTTTTATCAATCAATTAAAGAAATATATAAAGAATATAAAAATAGTTTGCTTTAATGGGGGTGAAAGAAATGAATATAATTGAGGAAAAATTTGGTTCATATAGTAAAGATGACGTTGTATTTTTACTGAAGGATTTAAGCGGATATTCACTTGAAGGATCCATTGAGCAAAGGGAAAAAAACATTCAGTCCGGTCAGCATTATAGTGAAACACTTCCTATTGAATACCAGCCTCCTGAAAATTACCTTTCCCTGTTTTGGGAAACACTTGATGAATACAAACGAAAAACAGCATTGTCCACAGGAGTGGTTTCTGAACAAATTTGGAAGCAAAAAGGAGAAAATGCGGTTTTAGTTTCCCTGGCCAGAGCAGGGACGCCTGTCGGTATTCTAATAAAACGGTATCTTTATGAAGTATATGGAGTAAGATTGCCGCATTACAGCATTTCCATTATCAGGGACCGGGGAATCGACGAAAATGCGATAAAGCATATCTTAAATTCACATCCTGGCTGCAATATTCAGTTTGTGGATGGATGGACAGGCAAAGGGGCTATTTCCTTTGAATTAACCAAGGCCTGCAGACAATTCCATGAACTTTATGGTGTTCTTCTCGATGACACTTTGGCCGTTCTTGCGGATCCAGGCTTTTGCACAACACTTTATGGAACAAGGGAAGACTTTCTGATTCCAAGTGCCTGCCTCAATTCTACTGTTTCAGGATTGGTCAGCAGAACAGTATTAAATGAATCTTTAATTGGTCCGGAAGATTTCCATGGCGCAAAATATTATAGTGAGCTTGAGGAAGCAGATGTTTCTAACCATTATCTCTCAGCGATTACAGAGGAGTTCTCGGCTGTTAAACAGGAAGCAGCTGAACTTGCGGCCACTATCGTGAGAAGCCCGGGAGAAGCAAGTTTTAAAGGAATGAAAGAAGTTCAGAGAATACAAGAGGAATTTAAAATTGAATCCATTAACTTTGTAAAGCCGGGAGTCGGAGAAACCACCAGAGTTCTTTTGAGAAGACTTCCGTGGAAAATCCTGATGAAAGACCCGGAAAGCCCATATGTTCGCCATATTGTTATGCTGGCCAAGGAGCGGAATGTCGAGATTATTCATTATCCTGAAATGAGCTACACATGCTGTGGATTAATTAAAAAGACGGGAGAAGAATAATGAGGATGTTTGCTTCAGATCTGGACAGGACTTTAATCTACTCAAATAAAGCACTAGCTGATTTTGGACAGGCAGAAGAAGAAAATTTAATAGGTGTTGAGCGTAAAGATGGCAGGGAAGTAGCCTTTATGACTTATGAGGCTCTCATGATGCTGAAAGAGGTTTCCGCTCACATTCTTTTTGTGCCTGTTACAACGAGAACATACCAACAATATAAGCGTATTTTCCTTTTTCAGGATGACTTTAACATTCCGTACACTGTCACATCGAATGGAGCAAATATCCATTATAATGGAAAACCTCTTGAGGAGTGGTCAGGCATAGTCCGAAAGCGTCTAAAGGCAGAGTGTGCAGTGCTTGAGGAAATGATGGACAGGTCTCAATGCCTGGAACTGAACGGAAAAATAAAAACGGCTGAAAATCTTTTCTTTTATTATATTCTGGATGAACAAATAACCGCAGCAGCCCAAGAGGAAATAGTAAGACTGACTGAGTCTTATGGGTGGAGGATATCCCTTCAGGGGAGAAAACTGTATTTTATGCCAAATCCCATCTGTAAAGGCGAGGCGGTAAAATTTATTAAGAATCGGGAAGGAATTAATATTGTTTTTGGAGCAGGTGATTCAGTTCTGGACCATGATTTTTTAAAGTTCTGCGATTTCCCATACGTCCCAAACCATGGTGAGCTGGCAGCTAATCCAGCCCTCTCACATCCTTACTTGATTTCTAATAATTTAGGGGCAGCAGCCGGGAAAGAAATTCTAAATGATATTTTAAATAATATTAAAGAAAGAGTTTAGTCCGGCTGGTCCCTCAGCCATTTTTTTAAAACGATAAATAAACAGATGCAAAAAGTATAGCATCCTGTAAAGACTAAGCTGCTGATGGCAATAGACTGGTAATTGGCAAAAGTGAAAATGGCAAGGATTAATGACAATAAAAAAATGTCCATAAAAACAAAAGAACTTGAACATAACATATTCCTGATTATATCCAGATCATGATCAATCCCCTGATATCTCACTCTTCGAAATAGCAGCCTCATACTGATTCACCTTCCTTCACAGAGTACTCCAATTTATGCGGGGACAGGAATAATGGTGATTGAGGTTATTCAGCTATTAAAAATACTGCTGAACTGAAACTTTCTTACTGTTAAATCGTAAAGAAATTAAACCATTTTAGAAAAAGGCTGTATTCCTATGATATGATGGTAATAAGTTTACATATTATTTCCCGGTCCCATTATCCGGGAACTGAAACGCCATTTTTGAATGAAATGATAAGAATGCATCTTTCGCTCATAGAGGGAAGGGATATAAATTGAACTTGTCGTACAGTCAAATCAAAACTCACATCTTAAAGGTTACATATGAGAATTGGACCTCACACTTAACCAAGCCCAATCACGAGCGTGAAACTTACAGAGAGGAACAGCAAACTTTGCATATAGGCCAGATTGTTGCCAGGTTTCTTGGGGTTCCGCTCGATGAAGATGAATATTATAATCATCTTTTCGATCTTATTTACACAGAGAATGCAGGGCTTCACCTTTTGAGTGAAGAACATCTGGATAAGACCATTAATAATCAGCAGTTCCAGGCGATACAAAAAGTCCTGAACATAAACCGTGAACAGGATTTATCCATAAATCGCTTTGCTGCTTTCCTTGATGGGGAACAGCTGCTGCTTAAATCATCCTCACCTTCTATGCACAGGAAGATAAGAGAAGCGATGATCAGTATGCTGAAACTTTTTTCTGAACATGAACCAGCCGGATTAAAAAACCAGGATATCCGAAGAGTGCTTGTAGATGTGATTAAGTGGTCCACTAACCATTTGGGGACAGAACTTAAAGATATTGACCCTAAAATGGCCATGCCAAAAATCCTATGGTACGGCAATGGGACAAAGAGTCATTATTATTTTTTGTACTACTTAATTCAAATCGGGTGCGATATTCTTTATTTTTCTCCTTCAGGGGAAGATCTTCCGGCAAAAATGGATCCGGTGGTTCAGGAGTCTTTTGTTCATCATTACCCAGAAAAGAAAAAGCCAGAGCCCTTTCCCCAAGAAAAGAGAAGAAGGAGTGCTACAGTTGCCTATAGGGCCTCCAGGGAAATCGAAACGATACTTAACCATGAGGGTTCAGGACTATATAAACCCTGGCAGCTGCGGGATTATACACCTTCCTCTGTGACTCTGAAAACCACTTATGATGAGCTCTTTATTTTAATCAAAGAGAAAGCCATGATCCGCCCTAACTTCGAAGTGAAAGAAGGAAGGGTCATGATACCTTCCTTATTTTCAAAGGTCCTGGGTGTAAGCAGGAACCGCAAGGAATACTGGGATCGAATTCAAACAATCAGCCAGTATGATGAAAGTTTGCTGATAAGGAGATTTCCTTTTACAAATAGCGTCAACAATGATTTTCGGTTCCATTATCGCAATGCTCTTGACAGGGAAGGGAAACTTGACCCTGAAAAAATCATTGCTGGACATTATTGGAGGTATCAGCAGCTTCCTGGCGGCCTGCAAAATGGAATTGCAATGGCCATTAGGAATATGTGTGAACATCCGCGTTTAAAGCCGCTTTCCAGCGAATCGGAAGAAGAATTGAAGATTTATCTATTTAGCCAAAGCCTGCAGATCCCGCCGAGTATTCTAAAATTAATGCAGCAATTTGATTACTCGCAGGAAGTCCCTAAGATTATCCTTTATAACAACGAGCTGAACGGGACGATGGTAAGATCGGATGCCGCACTTCTTTTGCTGCTTAATCAGTTTGGACTGGATATTGTATTGTATAATCCTCCGGGCCATAACGACATTGAAAACTTCATTGAGGAAGATTTATATGATGTCCATTGGCTTGAGGATGTTGTTTTTGAACAGGAATTTAAGGAGCCTTCCTTTCTAAAGAAGGTTCTCTTTCAAGGCTTATTAAAAAATTTAAAGGGTGATTGAAAATGAATCCGACTAAAGCAACAGACTTGAATTTAACAACACAGGTGCAGGATGACAAATTAACCGAGAATAAGGTATCAGAAATTAAGCTTGCTTTAAGGCAGGAGCCTGAGGTGCAAAATTTGGCCAGGTCCATAGATGAGAAGGACCAAATTCAAATACTTGAATTCGGTAAAGAGCCTGCTGTCCAGATATCCCGCTTTTCAGATCAGATACTGGGCAACATGAGAACAACGAAGGTTGAAGATTCAGGTGAACTTTTAAAGCAGCTCGGCAGAATTATGGACAAATTTGACAAGAAGGATTTCGAGCAAGGATCAAAAGGGATCTTTGGCAAGCTTTTCAAGCGCGGAGAAAAGATGATTGAAAAGCTCTTCGGAAAATATCAGACAATGGGCGCGGAAATTGATAAAGTTTATGTTGAAATATCCAAATACCAAAGTGAAATGGTTGACTCCACAACCATGCTTGAACAAATGTATGAACAAAATTATCAGTACTATCTGACTCTCGAAAAATATGCTGTGGCAGGACAGCTGAAAGCCGACGATTTAAAAGCCAATCAGCTTCCGCAGCTGGAAGCACGGGCGGCTCAGGGGGATCAAATGGCTTCGATGCAGCTGGATACATTAAGAAATGCCATCGAATTGCTGGAGCAAAGAGTCTATGATCTTGAAATGGCTAAAATGGTTGCTCTTCAGACTGCACCGCAAATCCGGCTGCTTCAGCGAGGCAATACCAAGCTTATCGGGAAGATTAATTCTGCATTCGTAACCACTATTCCAATCTTTAAGAATGGCCTGATTCAGGCAGTGGCAGCTAAGAGACAAAAGCTTGTTGCAGATTCAATGAGCGAGCTGGACAGACGGACAAATGAAATGCTTGTGCGCAATGCCCAGAATATTTCTAATCAAAGTGCGGATATCGCAAGATTGGCAGGCGGCCCGAGCATTAAGATTGAAACCATTGAGGAATCCTGGAATATCATCATGAAAGGTATGCAGGAGACAAAATCAATAGAAGAAGAAAACAAGCGTTTACGTGAAGAAGGAACCAGGAGACTGGAACAGCTGCAGGACAACTTTAAAAAAATGAAGCAGCAGGGTTAGGCAGCTGCTCATTTTAAATAAAATATAAATTATTGATGAGGTGGAATTGATATGGCAATAAATCTTCAAAAAGGCCAGCGTGTTGACTTAACTAAAGGAAATCCGGGATTATCTAAAATTATGGTAGGATTAGGCTGGGATCCAGTGCAAAAAAGTGGAGGCGGCGGTCTCCTGGGCTCTTTATTCGGAGGCGGCGGCGGTGCGAATATCGACTGCGATGCTTCTGTTATCATGCTTGGTGAAAATGGAAAGCTTAAGAGCAATAAGGATGTTATTTATTTCGGCAACCTAAAAAGCAGTGATGGAAGTGTCCAGCATACCGGGGACAATCTGACGGGTGCAGGAGATGGAGACGACGAACAAGTGCTGATTGATTTAAGCAGAGTGCCTGCTAACATTCACAAAATGGTCTTCGTTGTCAACATCTATGACAGCGTCAAGAGAAAGCAGCATTTTGGGATGATTCAAAATGCCTTCATCCGTGTTGTCAACTCAGGCAGTAAACAAGAGCTGATTCACTATAACCTGACTGATGATTACAGCGGAAAAACTAGTTTAATTGTTGGTGAGATTTATCGCCATGGAAGCGATTGGAAGTTTGCTGCAGTTGGCACTGGAACGGCTTCTCCAGGCCTGTCAGATGTTGTGCGTTCATACTCTTAATAAAGCTGACCATTGGCTGGGGCCCGAATTTACTCGGGCCCTTTTTGAATTTTCATTTTATTTTCCCATCATTTGTTTCCTTCAATTCTTTCATTCGTATGTTATAATTTTAATAGATTAACAGAACGGTAAAAAATTTTTTTCTCCATTCAGGCAGTTCCGCAGCTTAGACACTTCAAAGAGCTCTGTTGCCCGTAAATTATACATCTTAGATTAACAGAAGGGGCTTTTATAATGCGCAAAATGGCACTGACATTTACAATCATGATGGTTTCCCTTGCACTGCTGGGGAACTCTCAGGCTGCCATGGGCGGGATCAAACTAAAGGATTATCCGCACACCTCCCAGCTTAAAGAGTTTCTCAGTTTAAAATCTCCACGACAGCTTGGCGACATTTTTATACTGCCGCTTGAACCTTTTGATGAGGGAGAGGCTGCTGAAATGATTTCCCGGGTGGATAATTTGCCCGCCTCCCTTCTGTCCAAAATAGAGGATGAAGATATCAGGGTGAAACTATTCGTAGGAAAGCTTACTGATAATCCTACAGCCCAGCACCTTGAAGGGGTAATTCCCCGCGGCTATACAGGGGGAACCACCTGGGATGATGTCCCGGGGATTGGCGGGTCAAAAACAGTCCTTGTTAAAATAGGATACAGTGATAAGGGGAAAGGCCATGGCTCCGTTAATCTGGAACTTCATGAACTTGCCCATTCTGTTGATCGCCATGTATACAATGGCATCCGTTTTAATCAGAAGTTTCTCTCTGTCTGGAAAGCTGAGAAAGCTAAATTGTTTCCGGGTAAAAATTATTTTCTTTCCTTCCCTGAAGAATATTTCGCTGAAGCTTTTGCCATGTATTTTGCAGGAGGGGAATCAAGGAAATTATTAAGTGTGAATGCTCCTAAAACCTATGAGTTTATAAACAAATTAAACTAAGTTTACCCCTGTTGAAAAAAACAGGGGTTTCTTAAAGTTTTATCCCATGTGAAACTTCCGGAAATTCGTGTACAATATCATTAAGTATTTAAAAAAGGTTGGGTTGAAATGAAACAATATTTGGATCTATGCAGGCATGTTTTGGAGAATGGTACAAAGAAAGAAGACCGCACGGGTACAGGAACAATAAGTACATTTGGCTACCAGATGCGCTTTAACCTTCAGGAAGGCTTCCCATTGGTAACAACAAAGAAATTGCATTTGAAATCCATTATCCATGAGCTGTTATGGTTTTTAAACGGTGATACAAATGTAAAATACCTTCAGGAGAATGGTGTGCGAATCTGGAATGAATGGGCTGACGAGGAAGGCAATCTTGGGCCGGTTTATGGTCATCAATGGAGATCATGGACAGGTGCTGATGGGAATACAGTTGATCAGATTAGCAGCCTGATTGAACAGATTAAAACAAATCCCGATTCTCGCCGGCTGATTGTTAATGCCTGGAACGTTGGGGAGATAGAAAAGATGGCTTTGCCGCCTTGCCACTGCATGTTCCAGTTTTATGCAGCAGATGGAAAGCTTTCCTGCCAGCTTTATCAGAGATCTGCGGATGTTTTTCTCGGGGTTCCGTTTAATATTGCATCATATGCTTTACTGACTATGATGGTTGCACAGGTGTGCGATCTGGAGCCTGGTGAATTCGTACATACTTTCGGAGATGTGCATATCTACCAGAATCATATTGACCAGGTAAACCTCCAGCTGAGCCGTGATCCCCGACCGCTTCCAAAAATGATTATTAATCCGGATGTGAAGGATATTTTCAGCTTTAAGTTCGATGATTTCCAGCTGGAAGACTATAATCCCCACCCTCATATTAAAGGAGTTGTCAGTGTATGATTTCTTTAATGTGGGCAATGGATGAGAATCGTGTGATCGGCAAGGACAATAAACTTCCCTGGCATCTGCCTGAGGATTTAAAGTTCTTTAAAAGAACTACGATGGGGCATCCGATTGCCATGGGACGAAAAACCTGGGATTCAATCGGAAGACCTCTGCCGGGGAGAGAGAATATTGTTATAACCCGCAATGAATCCTTTTCCTGTGAAGGGTGCACAGTTGTTAATTCGGTTGAAGAGCTTCTGAAGTACAGCGGTGTAAAGGAAGATGAAATCTTCGTCATTGGCGGTGCCGAGATTTTTAAAGCCATTCTTCCTGCAGCAGATCGTCTCTATTTGACTATGATTTATGATCAATTTGCAGGAGACACATACTTTCCGGAATTAGATATGTCAGAATGGGATCTCCTTTCAAGGGAGAAGGGCACCAGGGATGAAAAAAATCCATATGATTTTGAATTCCTCATTTATAAAAGAAAATAATCTAAAAAAGGCAGCTCGCTCCAGCGGGCTGCTTTTTTAGTAGAAACTGTGAACATATAGTGAAAAAAACCTGATTATTATATAATGTAAACCATCCCAAGACCTGGAGGTCATTATGCTTCGATTAATAATCTTTTTTCTGTATATGGGCGGATATTTGGTTTATAGCCTGCCTGCACTAACCCGCATGAGGAAAATGAATCCTGCGCTCCCTGTTGAGGAACGCGACCGCATTATCCATAATGTGCCTCAGAAGTGGGCCAGAACAATAATGAAAATCTCAGGCTCTCAATTGAAAATTAAGGGGCAGGAATTGATTCCCGAAGGACCTGTTGTCATTGTTTGCAACCATGAAGGAGATTTTGATATTCCAGTCCTTCTTGCATCCATTGATAAACCTTTTGGTTTTATTTCAAAAGTTGAAGTTAAGAAAGCACCCATCATCTCTTCATGGATGGAAGTCATGAACTGTGTTTTTATTGATCGCAGCAATCGCAGCAAGGCTATCAATTCTTTAAAGGATGCTGCATTACTTTTAAGGCAGGGGCACTCTCTCCTGATTTTCCCGGAAGGAACCAGAAGCAAGGGCGGGCAGGTAGCGCCTTTTAAAGTGGGAGGATTCCGGCTTGCACAGGATGCGGGTGTTCCGATTGTGCCAATTTCTATTAAAGGAACAGCCGATGTCTTTGAAAAGAATGGGAGACTTATAAAGCCTGCTAAAATAGAAATCCGGGTGTGTAAGCCAGTGAACTCTAAGATTGTTAAAGATTTGGATGCAAAGTTTCTTGCCCGGGAAGTGAGAGAAATAATCTGCAGCAGCCTTAAAGGCAAGAAGATCGCATCATAAAAAGAAGGCCCCTTTCAGTCAGGGGCCTTTTTTTAGCGGTTAATTAATTTAGAAATTGGGATTCACTAAATAATCTGTCAGCTTCTGAATCATTCCATGGTATTCTTTGGGATCGCAAAACTCTTCTGCTGTAAAGTTGGTTTTCACCCACTGTATTAATTCATCAGCACTGTTGAAGTACTCCCCGCTCGTGTCGCTTTTCCGAATCATATACCGGCCGTTATCTTCATCCAATGTTACTTCCACAGGCAAAGCACTATCCAGACTGCATAAAGAAAACTCCATTCCCGCACCCCTTTGAGATATAAATTAACTTTTGCTTATTATATGTCAGCTTCAGCGATTTCTACCCTTAAAATAATTCGAAAAATGTAAATTTTAAAAAAACCCGATTGAAAACATGATTTGTCATGGTATAATGTACAAATTAATAACTTGTAAAGAAGAGGGTGGCAAAATGGAACAGAAGGTAATGACAAAAAAATGGGTGCAGTTGGAAGATATTTTGATTGCATACCAGCAGCTAAAGGATATTGTTGCCCATACACCTTTACAGAAAAATGAACGTCTATCAGAAAAGTATGGGTGCAATGTTTATCTAAAAAGAGAAGATCTTCAGCATGTCCGCTCATTTAAGTTAAGAGGTGCCTACTATAAAGTTAAGTCTTTAACTGCAGTGGAACTGGAAAATGGTGTAGTCTGTGCAAGTGCGGGGAACCATGCACAGGGAGTCGCCTATGCTTGCAGGCATCTTGGAGTCCAGGGGAAAATTTTTATGCCGGCAACCACACCGAGGCAAAAAGTAAGTCAAGTGGAGCTGTTTGGAAGGGATTCAGTGGAAATCATTCTCGTAGGAGATACTTTTGATGACTCCTATTACGAAGCTCTTAAATGTGCAGAGGCGGAAAGCAGGGCATTTATTCACCCGTTTGATGATGAAATGGTGATTGCAGGACAGGGGACGGTAGCGGTGGAAATCCTTAACGACTGTGAGGAGCCTGCAGATTTTGTTTTTGCGAGTATTGGCGGAGGCGGATTAATGGCAGGACTGAGCACTTACATAAAAAGTATATCACCGGAAACGCAGATGATTGGAGTAGAACCGGCAGGAGCACCATCGATGAGTGAATCAATCAGGGTTCAAACAGTAGCACCTCTCGATGAAATTGATAAGTTTGTAGATGGAGCGGCAGTAAAATGTGTCGGTGAAAAAACCTATGAGATCTGCAATGAGCTGGTTGATGATATTTTTATGGTTCCTGAAGGGAAAGTGTGTACGACGATCCTTGAATTATATAATGAGCATGCGATTGTGGCTGAGCCTGCCGGTGCGCTGCCAATAGCCGCACTTGATATGTGCAGGGAGCAGATTAAAGGGAAAAATGTCGTATGTGTGATCAGCGGAGGCAATAATGATATTGGACGAATGCAGGAGATTAAAGAGAGGTCCTTGCTTTACGAAGGCCTGCTTTACCACTTTATTGTGAATTTTCCTCAGCGTGCGGGAGCATTAAGAGAGTTTCTTGACGAGGTTCTTGGCCCAACAGATGATATTACACGGTTTGAGTACACGAAGAAAAATAATAAAGAAAATGGTCCAGCCCTTGTTGGAATTGAGTTAAAGAATAAAGAGGATTATAGTGACCTCATTATGAGAATGAATAAAAAGGGATTCTCATACAAAGAGATAAACAAAGACAGTAACCTTTTTCATCTGCTGGTATAAGTACCCCGATGACTTTGCAGATTCATTTTTATTTACTATGATTTGTGACTGATATATGAATTTTTATGATATCTGTGACATTTCCTTTGAAAAGTACTATAATCGTATTAGATTCAGAAGGGAAGTACTTTAAAGGAGATGTGAATATGCTTTCAAATATTGGTGTTCCGGGATTAATTTTAATCCTTGTTTTGGCGTTAATCATATTCGGACCAAAAAAGCTGCCGGAAATTGGCCGTGCTTTTGGTGAAACACTTAGAGAATTCAAAAAATCCACACGTGACCTAACGAGTGACGTAATGGAAGAACATGAACAGGATTCTAAGAAAAAAACGGTTAAATAAGGTGTAAGGATATACTTCTTGCGCCTTTTTGTTTTGGATTAAGATACAGCAGGCTGGTCCAAAGCCTGGCTTTTTATAAAATTAGCAGGAGAATTGTATGGAAGAAAAAGAGTTAAATTTAGTCGAACATCTGGATGAATTAAGAAAAAGACTCATTATAACGGCATCAGCATTTATCCTGTTTTTTATTGCAGGTTTTGTTTTTGTGGAGGATATTTATAAATGGCTGGTAAGAGACCTGGATGTCAAATTGATTGTCCTGGGCCCAAGTGATATTATCTGGGTTTACTTTATGCTTGCTACGGTTATTGCCGTTGCAGGGACAATTCCCGTTCTGGCTTTGCAGACTTGGCTGTTTGTCAAGCCTGCTCTGACTGCAGCTGAGCGGAAGATTTCTCTTTCTTATGTGCCGGCACTTTTTATTTTGTTCATTATTGGCCTTTGCTTCGGCTATTTTGTCATTTTCCCCACCGTATTAAGTTTTCTTGTTGAATTGGGTGGAGAAATGTTTGAGGCTAATTTCACTGCGGATAAATATTTCCGCTTTGTGCTTAATATGACTTTGCCTTTTGGAGTTTTGTTTGAACTCCCTGTAGTCATTATGTTCCTGACTTCACTAGGAATCATTAATCCTTATGTGCTAACAAAGATCAGGAAGTATGCTTATTTTGTCCTTGTCGTGATTTCGGTTGTTATATCACCTCCTGACT
>ERZ1023203.101-NODE-101-length-16818-cov-5.442045_pt1 | contig 16818 bp, 11 predicted proteins | sample MGYA00380444_ERZ1023203 | MGnify/ENA primary metagenome ERZ1023203 (study PRJEB33173, sample SAMEA4830386) | metagenome | study: EMG produced TPA metagenomics assembly of the PRJEB25223 data set... | reverse complement strand
ACTTCTTCTGGGGCACTGCTCATTCTTATTAGATCCCTTCACTCCGGCTTGCCTCTTCTCAAAGGCACTATTCATCCTTTATCAGTTCCCCTCACTCCCGCTTATCTCTCCCCAAAGGCCCTATTCATCCTTATTAGTTCCCTTCACTCCTCATACCTCTCCTCAAAGACGCTATTCTCCCTCATTAGCTCCCTTCGTTCATTTCATGCTCTTCCCGCAGACACTAATCCTCAATAGCATCTCGTGCCATTTTCACTTCGTAACTCAGCTCCATAAAAAAACACCCGGCCATTTTTACTCCCAGGCCGGGTGTACACTCTTACTGTGCTTTTGCATATTTATCGTCTATTTTCTTTTCAATTTTTTCAAGCTCCCGGCTATCTTTTAAAAGCTCCTCTTTATTTGCCTTAATCATTTCAAGCATTGATAATTTTTTCTTTTTCATTTCTGCTCACCTTCTCTCATGATGTCTGTAATCTCCTGGATGCTGGATCTATTTTTTTTGACAGTGCATGGTGTCTGTCACCTAAAATACAATCGTCTTATTTCCATGCACAATGACTTTGTCTTCCACATGCCAGGCGACCGCCTGAGCGAGGACCTGTCTTTCCACATGCCGTCCTGCAATTTTGAGATCCTGTGCAGTGTGTCGGTGGTTAACCCGCTGGACATCCTGCTCAATGATCGGGCCTTCATCCAAATCATTCGTTACATAATGAGCTGTTGCCCCAATCAGCTTGACTCCGCGGTTAAACGCCCGTGCATAAGGATTGGCTCCCACGAAGGCTGGCAGAAAGCTATGATGGATATTGATAATCCTGTTTGGATATTTGGAAATAAAGCTGGGCGAAAGGATCTGCATATATCTTGCCAGTACAATGAAATCTACTTTTCCATCCAGCAGCTCCACCGTCTTTTGCTCGGCTTCAGCTTTAGTGTCAGGCGTAATCGGAACATGATGATAAGGTATTCCGAAACCCTCCACCACTTCCCTCATGTCGGGATGATTACTGATCACCAAGGGAATATCCACTTCAAGCTCCTTCGATTTCCAGCGCCATAGCAGCTCCAGCAGACAGTGATCCATCTTAGAAACAAATATGGCCATCCGCTTGCGCTCGCCTTTGCCGCTTAGCTTCCACTCCATTGAATATTCACTGGCCATTTCAGGCAGATCCTCTTTCAGTTTTGAAAAGGACTCATCAAAATGGTTCATATCGAATTCAATCCTCATAAAGAAGATGCCTGCCAGCGGATCGGTTGTGTGCTGGTCAAAATGGACAATGTTAGCCTTATGCTCCAGCAGGAAATTGGAGACTGTGGAGATAATGCCAGGCCTCTCAGGACAGGATATCAGCAATGTCGCCCTGTTTGCATTGATATTTGTATTCATATAGATTCCTCCATCTGCTTTTCCCGAAGCTGCCATCCATATAAAAAGGACAGAAAAAGGCGGCTTCTTTATCCCCCTTCCCTGTCCTTTTACCTGAGAGTTTAACCCCTTTGGTGTCGCAGGATTCCTGCGCGCTCTCCAGAGATGCGTCTGACTGCGGTCTGTCTACCTGAGAGATTGGCTTCAAGGGTATTTTTGAAGCTTGCTCCTTCGGTGGCTACTGAATGCTCTCTCCCGCAGCCGTCATTCGCTCAATATTTTTGTTATTTTCAGAATAATACATTATTTGCACTATGTCAATCGAACTGCGTTTCTTTCACAAAATTGCCACAATTAAAGCCAATTATGATTCTTTCAATGCCGATTTATAATTTGGTCTTGAATAAATGGCAGAAAAAACAAAAAAAGCTTGAAGACAAAGTCTCCAAGCCGTTTTTATACAGCCGCTTTCGGTTTCGGCTCCTTTTTCTGCCAGGCAATCGTGATAAACAATGTAACGATCAATAAGGCCAGACCGAGAACAAACGGATAAGTTATCCGGACATCGTAGAGTACACCTGCAATCGTCGGCCCAAGCACGTTTCCAATACTCATATAAGCATTGTTCATACCCATCGCAAATCCCTGCTCATTGCCGGCCATTTTTGAGATTAGCGTGGTTAAAACGGGACGCAGGATGGAAGTAGCAAGGAAAATGATCAGTGAAATAACGAAGAAAAGCGCATAGCTGCCTGCAAACAGTGAGACAAGGAATCCTGACGCTGCAACAGCTAAAAAGATATTCAATACCTTGCCTTCTCCGAATTTATTAACCACCCGATCGACTACAAATAACTGAACAATAACACTAATGACCCCCGTTGAAGTCACCATAATGGCAATTTCCTGTGGAGTAGCAGCAAACTCATTATCAAGGTACAGCCCCAGCACAGATTCATACGCCATTAGCCCAAAGCTCATCACCAATGTAATAACAAGCGGAATAAAATATGGCTTCTTAACAGACATTGCCAGCTTCTTGACCATCGGTTCCTCTTCAGGCATCTCTCCTGGCACCGTCTGCAATGTGCTGCTTTCTTCGAGGAGCACAATTGAAAAAATAACAGCCACTAGAGATACAAGCGCTGAAATCAGAAATGGCATTTTCAAGCCGAAGTCTGCCAAAAATCCGCCAATTCCAGGCCCAACCACAATTCCAAGTGACATCGCAGCTGAGACAAGGCCATTCCCCTTTGCACGCTGCTCCATGGTAGTAATATCAGCAATGTAAGCAAAAATAGCTGGAATCAGCAAGGCTGCCCCTATGCCTCCAATGACACGTGAAAAGTAAAGCAGCCAAATGGAATCTACTGCATAAAAGACAAGCATGGATAGTGTCAAACCAGCTAACCCGTAAATAATCATCTTTCTGCGGCCATACTGGTCAGCCCATTTTCCAGCAATGGGAGAAAAAATCAGCTGGGCGCCCGCGAAAATGGCAATCATCAGGCCTGCTGCCGTTCCCCCCTGATTAATGGATTCCAAATAAGCCGGCAAAATCGGAATAATAATCCCAAAGCTTCCAATCGCAATAAACATATTGATCATCAATATGATCATCTTTTTCTTTTGATCCCCAGACATAGCGGATACCCCTCCTTCTATATGTGAAAAATTTACATTATTTTTTTCGGCACGCTAAATAGCTTATAATGAGACAGGCTGCTTTGTCAAAGGAAAAATAAGAGAAGCTCCAGCATGTGCTGAAGCCTCTTATATTCACCCTTAGAATTTGTCCGGGAATTGCTTCACAACTGCATTTGAAATGGCATCTGCCATCATGATAATATGTGTCACACCGTCATCAATAGAAACAATTCTGGCATCCCAATCCTTAACAAGGCTCGCTGTTAAATCATCCGTCACTAATTCGAGATGCGTGTACAGCAACTTTTTAACATCTTCATTTTTCAGATTAGGATTGGCATTGCTTATAAAAGCAGCCATATCATCGGCATTGCGATGCCATTCTTTGTTCAGCTGATTCACTTTGGCGCCTTGCCCGCTCTTGGCAGCTTCCACAATATCTCCTGCAATAACTATATGCTCCTTAAGCAGTTCTGTAAGCTTATTTCCTGCAGCATCTCCATAATAGGGCTTTATCGAATTGCCGATATCCTCCTGGTTTTTCAAGAGCCTTGCCAGAACCTGTTTCTGATCCTCCGCCCCGGCTGTTGTAGCACTTGTAATATAATTGCTTGTCCATAATACATGGTCGATCCATAATCTGCGGAATTCATTTTCAAACTTAACCTCTGATTGTGTGATACACGGTTTCTGTGCAGCTGCATTGCCTGGAGCTGCCAGCATATTCAGCGGAATCATCAGCATTATTCCCAGTATCAGTAATTTCTTCATATCCTTTTCTCCTTCCAGATTGAAAAAGTTTCCTTCTTATTTTGATTATCTTAAGATTTTTCATTCCAAAAAAATAAAGCTCGAGGCTAGTGCCCCAAGCTTTTTCAATCAAACGTTTGATTTATTTGCATATAAAGCCTATTTACTTTCAGATAAATCATTTTACTTTCGTTTAAACAGATTTACTTTCGGATAAATCATTTTACTTTCATATAAACAGCTTTACTTTCGGATAAATCATTTTACTTTCATATAAACAGATTTACTTTAGGATAATGATCACACAGCTGCCACCGCAGCAAAAAACTCATTATAAAGCGCCTGTACCGCGCGTTTTTCATCCACTGCCTGTACGCCAAACATCATGCTCACTTCAGATGAGCCCTGATTGATCATTTCCATATTGACTTTCGCTTTAGCGAGGGCTTTGGAGGCGCGGGCCATTGTTCCGATGTTTTGGCGCATCCCCTCACCAACTACCATGATAAGCGACAGGCTGTGCTGGATTTTCACCTCATCCGCGTGAAGTTCACGTTGAATACGTCTCAGAATCTCTTCCTCCATACCATCAGTAAATTGGTTTTCCCGAAGAATAATGGAGATGTCATCAATTCCTGACGGCGTATGCTCATAGCTGAGGCCATACTCTTCCAAAATGGTCAGCAGCTTCCTCCCGAAGCCTACTTCCCTGTTCATTAAGTATTTGCCGACGTATATGCTGCAGAATCCCTGATCACTGGCAATCCCGATCACAGGTCCGTTTGTGTTAGCGCGCTTGTTCACAATCCTGGTGCCAGGAGCAGATGGATTATTCGTATTTTTAATCTGCACAGGAATACCAGCCCTGAATGCCGGCACAAGTGCTTCATCATGCAGGACGGTAAAACCTGCATAGGAGAGCTCCCGCATTTCGCGGTATGTCAATTCTTTGATTTCTTTAGGACTTTCCACAATAAATGGATTTACCGAAAATACAGCATCCACATCTGTAAAGTTTTCATACAAGTCCGCTTTGGCTGCCCCAGCCAAAATGGAACCTGTTACATCCGATCCGCTTCTTGAAAATGTGAACGCCTGCCCGTTCCTGCTATATGCAAAGAGAGCTGGGGAGATGATAATCCCGTCCTGTTCCCTTAAGGAATATCGATTCTCATATGCCTCAGGAAGAACCTGTGCATTTCCGGGCTCAGGGCTTACAAGCAATCCCGCTTCATTCGGGTTCACATACCTTGCTTCTACTCCCTGCTGCTGAAAATATGCTGCAACAAGCTTAGCGTTATTATCCTCGCCGCTCGCCTTAATCAGATCCATAAAAACTTCAGGATCATCTGTATCGCTGGAGAGCCTTGTAAAAAGATCCTCCCTAATTATATCTTTAATTTTTGGATCAAGCTCCAATTCATCAGCTATTTGGCCATACCGATCCAATACAGCTTCAGCCAAATCATCAGCTGCCTCCCCCTGATTCCGTTTTTCTGCACATGCGATTAATAAATCAGTAACCTTATTGTCTGCTGAAAATCGCTTACCAGGAGCCGAGACGACTATTATCTTCCGCTCTGGATCTGCATTTACAATATTGAAAACCTTCTCGATTTGCTTTCCGGATGCTAAAGAAGATCCTCCGAACTTCACGACTTTCATTCTGACATCTCCTAATCTCTGAAAATTTAATCTTTATTTTACTCTTATCCGCAAAGAAATCAAGAGAAAATTCTATCTGAAAAACACAGATGTTCACCATAAAAATACACAAAGGTATGTAGATATATTAAATATGATTAATTAGCGTGATTATATCGCTTAATATTATTATTTTAGAAAAATAAAAGAAAACGCTTACAATATATAGTTTATTTTATGCCGTTCTGCTGAATTGCCTAAAGCAAAAAACTATTAATATTATGGTTTTCCCCATTCCAAAACGGGGTATATGTTAAGGATATTTATATAAAGAATTCAATCGTAAAAACACGGGAAGGGAAAAAGTCTATGGGAATCCTAGTTGTGGACGATAATCAAGCCAATTTGTTTGTCATTCAGCATATATTAAAACGCGCCGGATATAAAGACCATTTAACGTTTTCTTCTGCAAAGGATATGTTTCAGCATCTTCAGGGATATTCACCTTTCTCAGCTGATATAAAAGCAGACATTATCTTAATGGATATTATGATGCCGGAGATGGATGGAATTGAAGCATGCCGGCGGCTTCAGCAGATTCCGCATTTAAAGGATATTCCGGTGATTTTTGTAACTGCATTGGAAGATTCAAATAAAGTAGCTGAGGCACTAGATGCGGGCGGAACTGATTATGTTATGAAGCCCATAAATAAAACGGAACTGCTTGCCCGGATTCGTGCTGCTTTAAGACTTAAATATGAAAAGGACTGGCATAAGGAGCAGGAAAATAAAATCAAGAATGAATTGGATTTATCCATGCAGGTTCAGACCAGCATGCTGAGTGAGCCGATTTATTATGAACATACACTGTTAAAGGCTTCCTACCTGCCGGCCAACAAACTTGCAGGGGATATGTATTACTGGCACCAAATAGATGAACACCGCTTTGCTGCCATCCAGCTGGATATGATGGGCCACGGAATTTCAGCATCCCTTGTATGCATGTTTATCTCTTCTGTACTAAGGGATGCTATCAGAACATGCAGCGATCCTGAATACGTCATGAAGGAACTAAATCGGTGGATGAACTCCCTTAATCAGCGCAATCAGCGGATTCCATATTATTTTACAGCCATTTATCTCGTCCTTAATAAAAAAGACAAAACCGTCGAGTATGTAAATGCCGGACATCCAACCGGATATGCACTCACAGATAAAAAGGAAATGGTCAGTTTAACCAGCAATATGTGTGCAGTAGGCTTTTTTGAAGATATTACGATCCAAAAAGAAACAATTCCCTATATAGACTCCATCCAGCTGCTCCTGTTTACGGACGGAGTAGAAGAAGCAGTGGAACAGAATAATCTTAACCCTTGTGAATATCTTCAGCGCTTCGCATCCTTCCATTGGAATGCAGCCCGAACAGCAGAACCAATCGATATGATTTTGACTAAAGAGCAGCAGGCAAGCGCCGATGATGATATGTGTGTTGTTCTGGTTCAGGCAAATTAGTTACATAATATTTTTGCAAAAAAACAGAGTGCAGTCCCTCAAATAGGGCCCGCACTCTGTTTTTCTTATGCTTGAGCGGTCTTCCTGAAAATCTTTTCCTGCAGGTTGATTTCTTCAAATACGGGCACTTCCATCCTCAGAGCTTCCTTGCTTCCAAGTCCCAGAAAACCTCCCATGCTAAGGCTTTCATTGAAAAGATTAAAAACATGGCTTTGCAGATCAGTGTTAAAATAAATCATGACATTGCGGCATATAATCACATGAAATTCATTAAAAGAACCATCGGTCACCAGATTATGCTGTGCAAAAACCATTCTATCAAGCAGGGATGAATTCAAATAAGCTGCTTCACAATCGGTAGTGTAGTATTCAGAAAATGATTTTTTTCCGCCTGCCATAATGTAATTCTTTGTGTAGAGCTGCATTTTTTGCAGAGGGATCACTCCGCTCTCAGCCTTTTTCAGCACCTTTTCATTGATGTCTGTGGCATAAATTTTAGTTCGTTCCCCCAGACCTTCCTCCTCCATCAAAATAGACATGGAATAGGCTTCCTCTCCAGTCGAACAGCCTGCATGCCAAATTCTGATCTCAGGCAATTCTCTGAGCATCGGGACAGCCTCATTTCGAAAAGCTTTAAAAAACGAAGGGTCCCGGAACATTTCGGTAACATTAATTGAAAAATCGCTCAGGACCTTTTGCAGATATCCATCTTCATGTATAACCTTCTCTGTGAGGCTTGTTATGCTGGGCAGCCGATCCTTGCTAATGCGATTTTGTATCCTCCTCGCAATAGAAGAGCGCATATATTGCCGGAAATCATACCCGGATAAACCGTAAATGGCCTTTAAAAGTAAATCTATCTCTAATTCTTCCTTTTTCAATTCTATTCATTCCTCAACTTTCGAGAATAAAATTATGGTGACAGTGTCCGTATGTCAGGACTGGTGCCCCCCGGGTTCCTTCTATGAAAGCCACACCCTCATTACGGACAGCAGCTGGTCCAGTTTTAACGGCTTGCTGATATAATCTGTTGCACCAGCTTCCATGCACTTTTCCCTATCGCCTTTCATTGCCTTGGCAGTAAGGGCAATGATTGGAACATCCTGATGCCTGTCCAGCCCGCGAAGCCTCTTCATGGTTTCATAACCATCCATAACCGGCATCATAATATCCATCAGCACAATATCAATCTTTTCTGTACCCATTATTAAATCCAGGCACTGCATCCCGTTTTCTGCTGTAAGGACATTCATGCCTTCTTTATTTAAAGCATTTTTCAGCGCATAAATATTTCTGTGATCATCATCTACGACTATGACTGTTTTATCTTTAAGCTCAGTACCTGTATGCTGATGCTCTGCTTCACTAATTCCTTCAGCAGCTGGGGGTTCTGCTGCCTCAGACACTTCCTCCAGAGGTTCAGCGGTTACAGCTGCTTCTTCTAAAGCAAGCGAACCTGCCTCTATATCAGGCATGCCGTTTGGCAGATTAGGAATGACCAGTGTAAAGCGGCTTCCTTTTCCTTCTTCACTCTCCACTTTGCAAATGCCGCCGAGCAGCTGGGCAAATTCCTTGGAGATGGACAATCCCAGGCCCGTTCCGCCATATCTTCTCATCGTGGCTCCATCAGCCTGCTGGAAGGCTTCAAAAATCAGCTGCTGCTTTTCCGCTGGAATGCCAATACCTGTATCCAGCACTGTTACTTTAAGCCAGTCATCTGTATAGGTGGATAGCGGCAAACCAAAGAAATCGCTCTGTGCGGCTTTTTCAAAAGTGACTGCTACTGAACCTTCTTCCGTAAATTTAAATGCATTTGACAGGAGATTTTTCACAATTTGCTGGAGCCGCTGCTCATCGGTATTGAATACAGGCGGCACTTCTTCTGAAGAGCTTACAGTAAACTCAAGGTTTTTATGCTTTGCCACTTGTGTAAAATGCTGCTTCATACGCTGCGACATTTCACCCATATTGACTTCCTCAAAGCTTATCTCCAGTTTTCCTACTTCTACTTTTGAAAGGTCCAGAATATCATTGATCAGGGTAAGCAAATCCTGTCCGGATGTATGAATAACCTTGGAAAACTCCTTCTGTTCCTCAGTGAGGATTTGATCCGGATCTTCTGCCAGCATCTCTGATAAAAGCAATATGCTGTTAAGCGGCGTGCGCAGCTCATGCGACATATTTGCCAGGAATTCTGACTTGTATTTTGAGCTTAAACTCAGCTGCTTTGCTTTTTCCTCCAGCTCTTCCTTGGCAGCCTGAAGTTCTTCGGATTTCATTTCCGCATCTCTGGAGCGCTCTTCAAGCTGTTCATTAATCATGCGCAGCTCTTCGGATTGACTCTGCATTTCTTCAGATTGGGCCTGCAGCTCCTCCGACTGGGACTGCAGCTCTTCAGCCTGTGCCTGAAGTTCCTCTGTCTGTGCCTGAGATTCTGCCAATAAGCGTTCGATCTCCATTCTTCCTGAAATATTGGTAATGGCTATTCCTAATGTATCAATTACTTTTTCCAGGAGCTTGATCTGTGCATCAGTGAATTGCCTCAAACTTGCCAATTCCACAACTGCAACGACCTCATCTTTGAGCATGACAGGTGCCATCATGATGCTTTTCGGCCTGACATCTCCCAAACCGGTTGATAGGACCTTGTAATCCTCCGGAACATCTTGAAGTAATATTGTTTTCTTATCCCTGACTGTTTGCCCTGCTATTCCTTCTCCGGCAAAGAAAAAGTCTCTTCCTGCATCTTCCGCTCCATCGGCATAAGCAGCTTGTTTTTTAAATACAGGTTTGCTTCCGCTGTCATCCTTCACATAAATTACTCCGAGATTGGCTCCGGCAGCAGGTGCCACCCTAGAAATAAAATCATCTGCCAAATTCCCTATGGCCACATGCTGGCTATAGATGCTTACTAATGCAGCAGACTGGCTTTGAATCCAGTTCTGCTCACTGATTTCAGCCGAATAGCGCTGTTCTTTTTCGTAATAATTCTCCAGTGAATCAGCCATAGAGTTGAAGGCTATCGCGATTTCACCGATCTCATCTTTTGTTTCGATATTCAGCCTTGAAATGGAAGAAAGGTCTTGATAATCAATATCCTTAATTCCCTTTGTAATTAAGCTGATGCTTCTGCCTGTACTTCTAATCACCCAAACTGTCACTCCGACGATTAAAATAATAGCTATTGCAACCGCAGCAACCAAAGTCGATACTAACTGACTATACGTTTCATTTGCACTTTCCAGGGAATCATCCATGATGGATTCCTGATATTCTTTAAATTCAGCCAGCTTTACCAGAAGAGAGTTTCGGTTTTCCCTTTCTTCCCTGTACAGATCTTCCAGGGAATCCAGATCTCCGCCTCCCATTAATCCAATGAAGCTCTTTTGCATTTGGGCATATGATTCATATGCCTGTTCTACCTCCTTTAATAGCAGACTTGATTTCTGTCTATTTAATTCATTTTCCAATTTCAAAATCCGGGTTTGTATCCCTTCATGGTTTGCCTCAATCAATTCAGCCGTCATGGCTGGATCTGCCGATTCTATGTCGGTGAGCACACTCAGCAGCTGCTGATCTGTCTGGTAAAAAAGCTGTCTGATCTCTGTAGCCTGGTTTACCTTATAATAGCGATCCTCCACAATTTCCAGCATGTTCGCCTTCATTCCATTCACCATAGACAGAATGACAAACATTAGAATAAACATAAAAAATACGGTTAGGCCCAAACCCATTATTTGCTTTCCCTTAAAGCTCACCTGTTCTCTCCTTCTTTCCCCCAATTTTTCTTTATCTTTGTTTCCGATTTCAAGTTCATGTTCACGTTTATGAGTTTAAGATTTTAATAGACTAGCTACTTTACCCTTATTCGTTATAAATCAAACCTGTTTTTTCTATTTTTTTTCATAAAAAAAAGGAAGGAAAACTCCTTCCTAATGTTTAACGATATTCCTTAACTTTTTCCCCTGCTGAAGTCATCCATTCAAACTGGCGCAGCTTCAGGTCAAATAATGTCAGGGGATCCTGGTAAATCTCAGGATTTTTGCGCATATCGCTTAAAGCTTCTTTATTATCTGCAATGTCCGTATAGGTCTCTTCAACCGTATGATTCAATACATCAAACGGATTTCTGAAAAACATTTTAATATCCCGTTCAAGCGATTTCTCGAAAAGCTCGAATTGCTGCATGAATTTATTGGTGATGGATTCTGCGATCTCACTATAGTCTTCATGTTCAATGAACTGTTTATATTTATTATGGAGCATGGCTTTATTCTGCTGGATCGCACCAAGCAGCTTGCCTGCACTCTTCAGCAGGAACTGCGATGGCGAAAAGCGGTTTAGAATGTTCGCCTTTTCCAGCTGAACACTTCCCCGTGTCATTCGATCCGCGTCGCGGCGCCAGTCATCCAGAACCCTAAAGTCACAGCCAAGCGAGATTTTCTCCTCGCCATATAGCTCATTGAAGCTTTCGCTCATTTCATCCAGATATGCCTGGCTGCTTCTGAACTCTCCTTCACTTTCAGCAATCCACTCCTGAATGGAAACATGGAAATCCGGCAAAACCGTCTCTTCAATATATTCATGTACCCGATTATTCATTTCGTCATTGAGTTCTGTGTGGATTTTTCCAAAATCACTGTCCTCTGTCACCATTTCAGAACAATTCCGAAGCAGTTCCGGAATCTTTTTCTCAAGATCCTGTCTCATTTTATCTTTAATTTGGCTGTAGGACTTTTTAATTGTCCGGACCTTTTCTTCTTCCATATCACTCAGCTGATTGTTGGCACCCTTAAGTTTTGTTACCATTTCTTCGTTCCATTTAATAGTATCAATCAAGCTGTTTTCCATCTCTACGCGTTTTTCAAGAAGGAATTTGATCGATTTTTTAACATAGTAAAGAACCTTTGCTGTACGCTCTTCTTTCCGGTCCCCTCGATCCACCATCGACTTGATAAAGACTGCTAAATCTTTCAGCTGGCTTTCGCTTTCATAATACGCGGAGAAAGCAAACACCTTTGCTTTTGGAAAGTAGGTATGCACACGGGACTGAGTTTCATCAAGAAGATCCATGGCATCCTGGCTGTCTGGAATCCGGTCCATTTTACTGAGAAGGAAATGAATAGGCAATTCCGGAGCCTGCTCTCTCATTCTCACAGCAAGATCCAGCTCTTTATCTGTCAGAGGCGAATCCGCATTCAGGACAAACAGCATGCTGTCTGCGAAATGCAGATATTGGAACACACCATTTCTGAACTTGCTTTGCCCCGCAAGACCTGGCGTATCAATGACAGCAAGTCTATTATTCTGTAAAAAGACGAATGGCATTCTGCATCGTATAAGTGTCTGCTGGCTTTTTTCTGCGCTTTGCCTAAAGTCCTCCAGGTCAGAAATACTCCGCACTTCCTCGTCCGTAACGGCATGAATTTCCGCTACATCACTATCCTTGAACAGCACTGAGGCAGAAGTGGAATCTCCCATCAGCTCTTCACCGAGAAGAGTGTTCACAAATGAGGATTTCCCATTTGATGCCGTACCGGCAATCAGCAAATGCCCTGCATCCAAATCAAGGAGCTCACGGACCATCCATTCAAAGCGTTCACCCATTAGCACGCCCTTTTCCTTCGCCCATTTCATGACATTTTCAAATAGCTTGAAGCTTTCCTCCAAGCCGTCCTGATAGCGGACAGAGCGATTTACAAGGCCTTCTGCCTCGCTGACAGCTGAAGAATCAATATTAGACGGGAAAATTTCGCTCCACGCCAGCACTGCCGAGGCCGAAACAAGGGAATGCGAAGGTGCAGCTATTTTCAACCAGTTAGTTATATGATTCGGTATCAGGTGTGATAAGTCCCTGATTAGATGCTTACCGCTGATTAGTTCAAAATAAGTATCCTTGTAAAGCTCAGAAAGCTGGCCCCATGTATGTGAGCGCCCTGGCTCCATATTCAGGAGAAGATGGTTATATTCTTTCAGCCATGAGAAATAAAGACCTGATTTCTTGTAGCTACTCCATAGAGCGGCTGATAAACTTTCAAAATGAGCATGGTCCACACGGTATAACACCGAAAGCGCCTCGCTGAAATAGTTCGGCTCCATTTTAGCTGTCCGCCCCTGGTCCACATACGAATGAAGAACTTCAAACCAGGATAGGGATTCTGTCCTGATTGCTTCATTGACAGCCAGCTCCACCGCATTTCCCCAATCGCTGTGTTCCTCAAAGAATCCGCGTGCCAGATCAGTCACATCCGGATAATCCGGATTTAACCGGACCGCATCTTTAATGGATCCAACAGCCATTTCAAGCTTGCCGCGCTGTATGTAAAGTGAAAACAGCTGAAGGAGCACTTCGGTTTTCAGCACTTCTGAATCTGTCTCAATCGATTTGTAAAAGTCCTCTGCATTTGAAAGCAAATCCAATTCAAAATAGGCATCAGCCATATTTTTCTGTGCCCATGGCCCCAATTCATTCGGAGTGCTCTCCCATTTAAAAATGGCCGCTTCATAATCCTTGTTAAGGAAATACACCTCACCCTGGGCGAAACGGATATTGGTTAAATCGGGCACTTCGTTCTGCTGCTCAGCAACATACAGTTCACCCAAAACCCTGATCGGATGCACATTTTCATTAGATTCCATGAAGGTCTCATAAAAGGTTTTGCTGATTAGCTGCTTCTCTAAAGTCATCTTGATCCCCCGCAGTGCTATTTTTAAAAGTGCGCCTAAAGGCACCGGCTTTTAAAAGAGTTTTATTGAACAGCCTGCTGATTTCCTAATATCATAGGGCTTTATCAGCATGCTTTTATAAAAAACGCATAATGCGCCAATTTTCATCCTTTATCCTTATATTGTAGCAAAAATTTTTCTGCAAAAAATTTCATTTCTCTATCATTTTTGAAACATTGCTGTATTCCTGTGTAATATTCTTAATAGTTAGAACCAGCTTCTATATATTAATACCACCCCAATCAAAATAAAAACTGGCAGACAGAAATATATATTCCTGCCTGCCAGTTTTTATTCTTCATCAAGAGGCTTGCTGCGGTCGGGCAGCTGAGCGCCGTCTGCCATAGAGGATTGTAACAGCCATGCCTAGAATCAGGAACACACTTGATATTTGGAATAGGGCTGCCGTTTCCACAAACTGTGCAAGCACACCAAACACAAGGCCGCTTAGCCCAATGCCAAGGTCGATAGATGAGAAGAACATTCCATTTGCCACACCTCTGCGGTTGGATGGTGTCATTGACAGTGTCCAAGACTGCAGAGTAGGTATCAATGACCCAAAGCCAATTCCGAACAAAATTCCGCTTATGATAATAAACAAATTCGAATGAGCGAAAGAAAGTACCCACATGCCGATAAAGGTCAGGAACGTGCAAAGCAGGACAAGCCCCATTGGCCCCCGCTGGTCAAACCATTTTCCGGAAATCGGTCTCGAAAGCGATGCCATGATCGCATTGAACAGGTAAAAAAGGAAAATTTGATCAATACCGCGCTCTTCTCCAAAAATAACAATGAACGTTACGATGGAACCGTATCCAAATGTCACAATTATCGTAATAAAGGCAGGAAACCAGCTGGATTTTTCGATTAAAGAGTCTAAGTAAGAGAATTTCAGATCCTCTTTCCTTGTTTCCAGAACAGCTGCAGGCGTTTCGTAGCGAACAATGGATAGGAGCCCAATGGCAATTACGCCAAGTACACTCGAGATATAAATAAGATTGGTAAAAGAGGTAATCTGATATAGATAGATTCCAAGACTCGGAGCGATGATCATCCCGATTGTAACGCTGAGGCCATAGTAACCCATTCCCTCTCCAAGACGGGAATTAGGCACTACATCTACTGCTGCCGTACCATTCACAGTAGTTGACCAGCCCCAAGCGAGTCCGTGGATGAATCGGAACAGCAGAAAAATCATCACCACGCTTGACAGCGGATAAATAACCGTTATGGCCAGAAGCGCCGCTGCCCCTATCAGCACCAGCTGCTTCCTTGCTCTATATTCAAGCATAAATCCGATGAAAGGCCTGCTCAAAACGGCTCCAATCGAAAACAGCGCCGTAACCAGACCAATTTCAAGACCAGTTGCTCCTATGGACTTTATATATGGGGGCAGTGTCGGAATCAGCATCTGAAACGACATAAAGACAAATAAATTCCCGATCATCAGCATTATGAAAGACTTGGTCCATAAAGTCTCTTTTACAGCCTTTGCCAACTGCATCCCCCGCTTTCCTTTTATCTCCAGAATAAATCAGTTGATTATTTCGCATCACTAACTACTACCATAACTGATTGGAAAAAGGAACGGGAATTTTGCATCATATCAAGGGGCAGAACTTTTATGAGACAATGAAAATCTTCTATATAAAGTCCATAAAAAAAGGAGCCAGATTAAGCTCCCCCATCACCCCTGCAGACTGCTTGTTTCCAGTACCCGCTGCAGAAAATGCAGTGTTCTTTCTATAATGATGTCCTGATCGTTATCCAGTGTTGCCACATGATAGCTGTTGTCCAGGGTGACCAATTCCTTTGCAGCTGATTTAATGCTGCTGTATATTTCCTGCGAATTGGAAGGCGGAACTACATGATCTTCTTTTGAGACAAAAATCAGCGCAGGACAATTCACTTTTTCTAAATCGCCTTTGACCTTCTTCATCAGTTCCGTTATTTCACCAAGCGATTTTACCGGTGTCCTTTCATAGGCAAGCTCTTTTATATCAGGGTTTTTAATGTCTGAACCAATTGCATCAAGGAAGCGGACATCCTCCAGGCTGGCTGCTGCCGCCATATCAGAAATCTCAATTGCTGCATTAATCGGGATAATCCCCTTAATCTCCGGATATTTCTCGGCCATATACAATGTCAGGGTGCCGCCCATTGACAGACCTGTAACGAATATCGTACTGCAGCGCTCTTTCAGCCACTGATAGCCTTCTTCAACAGAATGAATCCAATCCTGATAGGTCGTTGTTTCCATTTCTTCATAATGAGTGCCATGTCCCCGCAGCCTTGGGCCGCAGACCGTATACCCTGCATTTGCATAAGCTTCCCCTAGCGGACGCATGCTTTGTGTTGAGCCCGTAAAGCCATGCGATATCAAAATCCCAATCTCATTTCCTTCATAATAAAAAGGTTCTGCGCCTTCTAAAATAGGATACTTCTCAGGCAAGTTCCTTCCTCCATTCAATAGGTTATTTCCTATTAAGAGATATTCTTTTACTATTCCTCTATCCCTCCTTATTTGAAAGCATTTAACATTTTTGTAAAACTTCGCATCCAGTCTTCAGAAAAACTTTTTTTCCAGCATCGACTTGTTTATAATAGATAGAATGAATATAGAAATTAGCAGCATTGCCCTATAAACAAAAAAGCAGGCATTAGGAGCGCAGCTAAGGGAAGTTTCGCTTTATTTTCCTTCCCGATATTATTAAAATAAGTACTAACTACATAAACAGAAAGGCTGATACCGGTTTGGAAAACAATTCAAATTTTATACGAACGATTATTAAAGAGGATCTGGAATCAGGAAAGCGCAAAGAGGTCATTACTCGTTTCCCGCCTGAGCCGAACGGTTATCTTCATATCGGACATGCCAAATCGATAGTCATCAACTTCGGCCTGGCAGATGATTTTAATGGCAAGACAAACCTCCGTTTTGATGATACGAATCCGCTAAAGGAAGATCAGGAATTTGTGGATGCCATTAAAGAGGATGTTAAATGGCTTGGCTACGAATGGGAGGAGCTTCATTTTGCATCGAATTACTTCGAGGAAATGTACAGCCGTGCAGTTCTTTTAATCAAGAAAGGAAAAGCATATGTGGATGACTTAAGCCAGGAAGAGATCCGTCAATACCGCGGAACGCTGACAGAGCCTGGGAAAGA
>ERZ1023203.100-NODE-100-length-17016-cov-5.630505_pt1 | contig 17016 bp, 18 predicted proteins | sample MGYA00380444_ERZ1023203 | MGnify/ENA primary metagenome ERZ1023203 (study PRJEB33173, sample SAMEA4830386) | metagenome | study: EMG produced TPA metagenomics assembly of the PRJEB25223 data set... | reverse complement strand
TGCACCATCTTTTTAAAAGTCAAATCCGTTCTCACCAAAGATGGATTGTGCCAAATGTGAGATAAACTTCAATATATGCGAGATAAAATCAAAAACCTGTTACATAAAATCACATTCTAGCTAGATAAATTCAATACATGCTAGATTAGCACCACGGAATGCTTCAGATAAATCCCCGGTCTGTTAGCAAACACCATTACACTCTGATCCCTCTGTAATGCCCAGCAAAGACTAAGGTAAACACACAACGTAAATGCTTAAAATTTCTTATCAGCCAAATACTGATAAATCAGATATGGCCCCTTTGCAGATGTTATCTGAAGAAATGTTTGAATAAAAGGATAGTCTTTATTCGGCATCATTTTGATGAGTTCGCTCCACCATTCTGTTTCATATCGGGCAATCATGCTTAAGTTATACAGCAGCAGGAAATGAATAAGAAGTTCAGGAAAATCAATCAGGCCGTCTTTAGCAAGGGGAAAGAAAAACTTTCCGGCATCAGGACTATATCTTAAGGGCTTATAATTATATGTATTCAATTTTTTTACAGAAAATTTTAGTTCTGAATCAGCTGACTCCTGAAAGCATATATTAAAGTCTGATTTTGCCTGCAGATATTCAACAAAGCGGGACTCAGTCATATGAAAGCGATCAAGGATCATACTTGGCAAAATGAATTTATCCTTTTCCAGCTCTGCTTCGAGAAAAGTAGTTCGGCCCTCTGTCTGGCTGTACAAATAATTAAGCTCGGGAATTTGACCAAATAACTCTCCCATCGTTGTTTTTTCGCCTTCCAAATGTTTCATGTGGAACAATTTTTCTCCCATATAAGGGAAAAGCCCGCTTTTTTGAAATTTTACTTCATCCTGAAAAAAATTATATTGCTGCTTTTTTCTTTTCCGGGTAGATACCCCGTGTGCCAAAACAGAAGTAGTCTCCGGATAATTAGGATCAACAGTCAGTATGCAGGCCTTCACAAGGTGAACAAGTCCATAAAAAAAGAGAATCGGCTTGATAACCAATGGTGCCTTCTCTGCCTGCTCGTAGTATACTTGCCCGTGTTCTAGATAGTATATAAAAGGGTAACTGTTTTCATAGCTCTTTTGTTCAGCCTGATCCAGGTTTTGCTTTTGGTAGCATTTCTTTAAAAATTCCTGTGACGTATTCGCAGAAAAGAAGTATAAAAAGGAGTTTTTAATGTCAAATGAATGTATCAAAGTGAAACCTCCGAATCTTTTGAAAAATCCAACATATCAATCCGTTCTTGACAGTATTTTGTCCAATTGATAACCTACTAATAATATTTTCGAGTCCAGGAGGTCAAAAAAGATGTGGGAAACTAAGTTTGCAAAAGAAGGTTTAACTTTTGATGATGTTTTACTGGTTCCATCGAAATCAGAGGTGCTTCCTCGTGATGTCAGCCTCAAAGTAAATTTGACTGAAAAGATTGCACTCAACATTCCAGTAATCAGTGCCGGTATGGATACGGTCACTGAAGCTGAAATGGCGATCGCTATGGCGCGTCAGGGCGGTTTGGGAATTATCCATAAAAATATGTCTATTGAACAGCAGGCTGATCAGGTGGATAAAGTAAAGCGTTCTGAAAGCGGCGTTATTACTGACCCATTCTTCCTAACTCCAGAACAGCAGGTATTCGACGCAGAGCATTTAATGGGCAAGTACCGGATTTCCGGTGTGCCAATCGTCAATAATACTGAGGAACAGAAGCTTGTTGGCATTTTGACTAACCGTGACCTCCGATTCATTCAGGACTATTCGATAAAAATCTCCGATGTGATGACAAAAGAAAACCTTGTAACAGCTCCAGTTGGAACTACATTGGATGAAGCAGAAAAAATTCTTCAGCAGCATAAAATTGAAAAATTGCCGCTAGTGGATGATGAAGGTGTTTTAAAAGGTTTAATCACTATTAAAGATATTGAAAAAGTTATTGAGTTTCCTAACTCTGCAAAAGATGAGCGCGGACGCCTGCTGGCAGGTGCAGCGGTCGGCGTAACCGGCGACACGATGAAGCGTGTTGAAATGCTTGTTAAATCGCATGTGGATGTCATCGTAGTGGATACAGCACATGGACATTCAAAAGGCGTGCTTGATACTGTACGCGAGATCAGAAACACTTATCCGGATCTGGCCATTATTGCCGGTAACGTTGCAACAGCCGAAGCGACAAAGGATTTGATTGAAGCGGGTGCTGATATCGTAAAAGTGGGAATCGGGCCTGGCTCGATTTGTACAACACGTGTTGTCGCAGGCGTAGGGGTACCTCAGATCACAGCGGTATATGATTGTGCTACTGAAGCACGCAAGCATGGCAAATCAATCATTGCTGATGGCGGAATTAAATATTCAGGCGATATCGTGAAAGCATTGGCAGCAGGCGGACATGCCGTTATGCTTGGAAGCCTTCTGGCCGGTGTTTCTGAAAGCCCTGGCGAAACGGAAATTTTCCAGGGACGCCGCTTCAAGGTATACAGAGGAATGGGTTCTGTTGCAGCCATGGAAAAGGGCTCTAAAGACCGTTACTTCCAGGAAGATAATAAAAAGTTTGTTCCAGAGGGAATCGAAGGGCTCATTGCTTATAAAGGGCCTTTAGCTGATACCATTTATCAGCTTATCGGCGGTATCCGTTCTGGAATGGGCTATTGCGGAACAAAAGATCTTCACGAGCTTCGCGAAAATGCCCAATTCATTAAAATGACTGGTGCGGGCCTAAGAGAAAGCCATCCGCATGATGTGCAGATTACAAAAGAGGCGCCAAACTACTCACTATAATCTATACAAAGCAGGAGAGGGAAACCTTTTCTGCTTTTTTTTCGTCTCTGATAAGGATGATGGCTGTTTTCAGCATCCTGCAGAAGAAATCACTAAATACACGGGAATCAGCCTAGGAAAATACTAATGTATACCAGTGGGCCAATCAAGCCATTAGAGAGGCAGGAATAGGTAATTACTCTATCTATTCTTTGCATCAGAGTTATGATAAAATAACAAAAGTGTATTAAAACGTTGGAGGGCAGTAAAATTGAAGAAAACATTGTACCGTAAGTCTATCGCTGGATTCCTTGCCTTGGTCATGATATTAGGTCTTTTACCTGGTATAAATAAAGCTCATGCAGAAGATATCTTAAATATCAACGCAGATGCTGCTATTTTAGTAGATGCAGAGACCGGAAAAATTTTATATCAAAAAAATGCGGATAAAGTACTGGGCATTGCCAGTATGACAAAAATGATGACAGAATACCTGCTTCTTGAAGCCATTGAAGAGGGCAAAGTAAAGTGGGACCAGGAATATGCAGTAAGTGAGTACGTATGGAAAGTTTCGCAGGATCGCAATCTATCAAATGTCCCATTAAGAAGAGACGGCAAATACAATATCCGTGAATTGTATGAAGCAATGGCTATCTACTCTGCGAATGGAGCAACGATCGCGATTGCAGAAACGATTGCCGGTTCAGAAACTAACTTTGTTAAAATGATGAATGAGAAAGCTGCAGAGCTTGGATTAAAAGAATATAAGTTTGTAAATTCCAGCGGTTTGAACAACCGGGATTTAAAGGGATCTCCTCCTGCAGGCGGTCCTGAAGATGAAAACGTGATGTCAGCAAGAGATACAGCCATGCTGGCCAAAGAATTGATAAACCGATTCCCTGAAGTATTGGAAACAGCAAGTACCCCTAGAAAGACGTTCAGAGAGGGTACAGATGATGAAATTAAAATGGAAAACTGGAACTGGATGCTTCCGGAACTAGTATATGGCTATGAAGGTGCTGATGGCCTTAAAACGGGTACTACTGACTTTGCCGGGTACTGCTTCACAGGTACTGCCATGAGAGACGGCAACCGCTATATCAGTGTTGTCATGAACGCGAAAGGCGCGAATGGCCAGGCTACCTATAAATCCAGATTCGATGAAACAAAGAAAATGTTCGACTTTGGTTTCAGCAACTTCACGAAAGAAGAAATCGTTCCTGCCAATTATCAGGTGAAAGGTCAAAAAACAGTGCCTGTTACAAAAGGGAAAGAAGATCAAGTCAAGATTTCTTCTAAAGAGGCAATCGAAATGGTAGTGAGAAACGGGGAAAAGGAAAACTTTAAGCCCGTTCTTGTTCTGGATAAAAAGAAATTAAATGAAAATGGCGAATTGACCGCTCCTATTAAAAAAGGAGAAAAAATCGGCTACTTGACCATCGAGTCCAAAGAAGACGGAAAGCTTGAGTTCCTGTCTGATAAAGGAAAAGGCAATATCCAAGTGGATGTTGTAGCCGCTGAAAGTGTTGAAAAAGCAAACTGGTTCGTGCTGACTATGCGCAGTATCGGCGGTTTCTTTGGAGATGTCTGGGGAAGTGTTTCCTCAACTGTAAAAGGTTGGTTTTAAGAAAAAGGGCTTTCCTGTCTTGACAGGAGCCCTTTTTCATTGCATATTTTCAATAGGGAAAATTCCGAGTAAAATAATCTATTTTCCTTTTTTTGAAAAATTATTTTTATAATAATATTTAACCCATCCAAAGCAGATGGTATTTACGAAGGGGGATAAACATGAAGACAGGTACAGATCGTGTTAAACGGGGAATGGCAGAAATGCAAAAAGGCGGCGTTATTATGGACGTTGTTAACGCAGAGCAGGCAAAAATCGCAGAAGAAGCTGGTGCAGTAGCAGTTATGGCACTTGAGCGCGTTCCTTCTGATATCCGTGCAGCAGGCGGTGTGGCACGCATGGCAGATCCTCGTATTATGGAAGAAGTAATGGGTGCAGTTTCAATCCCGGTAATGGCAAAAGCGCGTATCGGCCATATTGTAGAAGCTCGTTTGCTTGAAGCGATGGGTGTCGATTACATAGATGAGAGCGAAGTTTTAACTCCTGCTGATGAAGAATACCACCTTAACAAAAGAGATTACACAGTTCCGTTCGTTTGCGGATGCCGTGATTTAGGCGAAGCAGCACGCCGTATTGGTGAAGGTGCTTCCATGCTTCGTACAAAAGGTGAGCCTGGAACTGGAAACATCGTTGAAGCTGTCCGCCATATCCGCAAGGTGAATGCACAGGTGCGCAAGGTTGTCGGCATGAACGAAGATGAATTAATGACGGAAGCTAAGCTTCTGGGAGCGCCATATGAGCTTCTTTTGGAAATCAAGAGCCTTGGACGCCTTCCAGTCGTAAACTTCGCAGCAGGAGGCGTTGCAACACCTGCAGATGCAGCTCTAATGATGGAGCTTGGTGCTGATGGGGTGTTCGTAGGATCAGGCATCTTCAAATCTGAAAACCCTGCGAAATTTGCGCGTGCCATTGTGGAAGCAACTACACATTACCAGGACTACAAATTGATTGCTGAACTTTCAAAAGAACTAGGCACACCAATGAAGGGAATTGAAATTTCTTCATTGGCTCCTGAAGCACGTATGCAGGAGCGCGGCTGGTAAGGAGAATTGAACATGATAAAGGTTGGAGTATTAGGGCTTCAGGGTGCGGTAAGGGAGCATGTTATCTCTGTAGAAGCATGCGGCGCCGAAGCTGTAGTCATCAAACGCAAAGAGCAGCTTGATGAGGTGGACGGGCTTATTTTGCCTGGCGGCGAAAGCACGACCATGAGACGCTTGATTGATAAATATGATTTTATGGACAGCCTTAAGGAGTTTGCCCAATCAGGAAAGCCGATGTTCGGTACATGTGCAGGCTTAATTCTTCTTGCAACTAATATCATTGGCTATGATGAGCCGCATATCGGTGTGATGGACGTCCAGGTGGAAAGAAATTCATTTGGTCGCCAGCGCGAAAGCTTCGAGGCGGATCTTGATATCGCCGGAGTGGCAGAAGATTTTGCAGCTGTCTTCATTCGTGCGCCGCATATTGTGGAGGCCGGCGAGAATGTTGAAATTCTGGCCAAGCACAATGGACGGATTGTGGCGGCACGTGAAGGCAGATTCCTTGGATGCTCCTTCCATCCGGAACTGACGGATGACCATCGCCTGACAGGGTATTTCGTTGAAATGATCAAAGAGTCCAAGCAATTAGCAATTTGAATATTTTGGTTGCAAAAGGAACATAATTGTAGTACATTATGAATTACAAAATTCTTATAGCTGAAAAGCAATGAGAGGAACTAGTAACAGGAACTATGTTCTAAAGGAGAGCCGGCGGCTGGTGGAAACCGGTGAATAAACCCTGTGAATCCATCCTCGAGCAAAGCATGGAACACCCGGTACTAATCGGGAAAAGTAAATGCTTTCGGTTAAAACCGTTATGTATTTAAGGTGGAAAGCTTATGCTTTCAACTAGGGTGGCAACGCGGGTAACTCTCGTCCCTTTTTTGGGGACGGGAGTTTTTTGTGTTTTAAACTATTTTGTAGGAGGTACTAAAAATGCTGGACATTAAGTTTTTAAGAGCCAATTTTGAAGAAGTGAAAAACAAGCTTCAGCATCGAGGCGAAGATTTAACCGATCTTGGAAAATTCGAAGATCTGGATGTAAAAAGACGTGAGCTGATTGTAGAAGCAGAGCAGCTGAAGAGCAAAAGGAATGAAGTATCCCAGCAGGTTGCAGCCTTAAAGCGGGAAAAGCAGGATGCAGACCATTTAATCACGGAAATGAGAGAAGTCGGCGATAAAATTAAAGCATTGGATGAGGAGCTCCGCACGGTCGAGGAAGAATTGGATCAATTGCTGCTGAGCATCCCGAACATTCCGCATGAAAGCGTGCCTGTCGGTGAAACAGAAGACGATAATGTGGAAATCCGCAAATGGGGGGAAGTCCGTGAATTTGATTTCGAACCAAAGCCGCACTGGGATGTAGCAACAGATCTTGACCTGCTTGATTTCGAACGTGCCAGCAAAGTAACAGGCAGCCGCTTTGTATTCTACAAAGGTCTTGGAGCTCGCCTTGAGCGTGCGCTATTCAACTTCATGCTGGATTTGCACACAGATGAGCATGGCTATAAGGAGGTTCTTCCTCCGTACATGGTTAACCGTGCAAGCATGACAGGAACAGGACAGCTTCCGAAATTTGAAGAAGATGCTTTCCTGATTGAAAGCGAGGATTACTTCCTGATCCCAACTGCCGAGGTGCCTGTCACCAATATGCACAGGGAAGAAATTCTGAATGCAGATGAGCTTCCGATTAACTATGCGGCATTCAGTGCCTGCTTCCGTTCTGAAGCAGGTTCTGCCGGCCGTGACACACGCGGGCTGATCCGCCAGCATCAATTTAACAAGGTAGAACTTGTGAAGTTTGTTAAGCCTGAGGAGTCTTATGACGAGCTTGAAAAGCTGACCGGCCATGCGGAAAAAGTCCTTCAGATGCTCGGCCTTCCATACCGTGTGATGAGCATGTGTACGGGCGATCTTGGATTCACAGCTGCGAAGAAATACGATATTGAAGTTTGGATTCCAAGCTATAACACGTATAGAGAAATTTCTTCTTGCAGTAATTTTGAAGGATTCCAGGCAAGGCGTGCAAATATCCGCTTCCGCCGCGAGGCAAAAGGCAAGCCGGAGCATGTGCACACACTGAATGGATCTGGCCTTGCGATTGGCCGCACGGTGGCAGCTATTCTAGAAAATTACCAGCAGGCTGACGGAAGTGTCATCATACCCGAAGTATTGCGTCCTTATATGGGTAATCGCGAAGTTATTAAGCCTTAATTGAAGAGCGGATTTTGATCCGCTCTTTTTTTATGAAAATAATGTTGACATACTTATTTAGAAATGATATAGTATTTCTTGTCGATGCGGAGGAATACCCAAGTCCGGCTGAAGGGATCGGTCTTGAAAACCGACAGGCGGGTCAAACCGCGCAGGGGTTCGAATCCCCTTTCCTCCTCCATTTTAATTGACATCTAACACGCGCATAAATATTGGAGATACATAAAACCGCTGATAACCGCAGCGGTTTTTTTGTATATATATTTTTTTCTCTATGTGGGGAGTGTTAAGTTAATCCTCCGCGAAGTAGCCGATATTTTGAAAAATTGACCGATAAATTAGTGCTTTGACCGATACCCTGTGAAAGTGACCGATATAAAGGGAATCTGACCGATATATGTGTGAAAGTGGCCGATAATACTACTTTTTGAAGGACCGCGGGAAGAATTTCGTCAGCGATCCTCATTTCTGCTGAGTATTCCGAGCCGTTAACTAAAAGAACAGCAAAAAACTGCCGATAATGAATTGAACCAAAAAAGTTAGACAAATATTTTAGGCTATTTGTTGGACCTGAATACGGTATTCTACTGGACTCAGGTCTTTTAATTTTTTCTTCATGCGTACATTGTTGTAGTAAAAAATATATTCGTGCAATTCCTGAATAAAATGTTCAATACTTTCGAATTCCTGCAGATAGAGAAGTTCTGTCTTAAGTATGCCAAAAAAGTTATTCTCAAGCGTTCGACTTCTTCTATTAGGGATTCATGGCTTTGATTGACTGGCTTATTCTTTTTTCTATCTTTTGTCATGGGAGGCCGCCCCTTTTTCTTTGGTAATAGGGCTTCCATTCCTTCTGTATCGACAGCTCTCCTCCAGGCAAGGATGGTGGAGGGATCGGGAATTTTAAACCTCGCCGCTGTTTCATTCACAGATACCCAATGGTCGTCCATATATTTGAGTACCTCCATTTTAAACGCAGCCGTGTAGTTTGTATAACTTTTTCTTAAGGAATCTTCTCCATGTGACTGATATAAATGGAACCATTTCTGTATTGTTTTATGACCAGTACCCAGCTGTTTCCCAATATCTCGGAAAGATAATGTTCCCTTTTCATATTCCTTCACTGCCCATAACTTATCCTTAAATGTAAATTTAGCCAAATTAAAAACTGCACCGAAATTGTTAGTTTTATGTCTAACAATTTCGGTGCAGTTCAATAATGGCGGTTATTTTTTTAATAATTGAGTTTGTCTTAAGAAGTATGAAATGCGTTCGACAATCGGCTCAATGGATTGCTCGTTCTGAATGATGTCATAGTCATTGATATTCAGGCGCAGGACCGGGCATGCGTTAAAGCTGTTGATCCAGTTTTCGTAGCGCTGGTGCATCTCTTCCCAGTAGGAAATAGGCGTCTGCTGCTCCATCGGACGGCCGCGCTCCTGGATGCGGGAAAGAATGTCATCAAGCGATCCTTCAAGATAAATAAGCAGATCAGGGTGCGGGAAGTATGGTGTCATCACCATCGCATCAAATAAGCTGGTGTAAGTTTCGTAATCTACCTTTGACATGGTGCCTTTTTCATAATGCATTTTCGCAAATATGCCGGTGTCTTCATAAATGGATCGGTCCTGAACAAAGCCCCCGCCATATTCGAAGATGCGCTTCTGGTCCTTGAACCGTTCTGCCAGGAAGTAAACCTGCAGGTGGAAGCTCCAGCGGTTGAAATCTGCGTAGAATTTATCCAGGTAAGGGTTCGTATCAACCTTTTCGAAAGAGGTTCGGAACCCCAGTGCGTCTGCAAGCGCATTGGTCATCGTTGATTTTCCGACTCCGACGGTTCCGGCAATCGTAATCACGGCGTTTGAAGGGATTTCGTATTTCTGCCTTAGATTCATAAGTGTATGCTCCTCTTTTTTAATGATGTCGACAATGTATCGAATATATGCATTAGGTCTGCTTCGTTTTTCACAAAATCCAGCTGATCTCCATTGAAGCGGATCACTGGAATATCCGGATGCTGCCTTTCGAACTCATTCATAGCCGTTTCATAATCAAGGGATAATTGCTCGAGATATAGTGGACTGATATTCTTTTCAATTTCACGGCCCCTCAGCTCGATTCGGTCGAGCAATGTTTCAAGGCTTGCATTGAGATAGATAATGACATTTGGCTTTGGCATATCACCTGTCAGTATGTCATAGATCTTCAAATATTTCTGATATTCATTCTGATTTAAAGTGCGCTGGGCAAAAATCAGATTCTTGAAAATATGATAATCAGCCACAACAGGCTTATTTTGAGCTAAGTAGTGATTGTTGATATCAACCAGCTGTTTGTAGCGGTTGCAGAGGAAAAACATTTCAGTCTGGAAGCTCCATTCTTCAATGTTTTCATAGAATTTACCCAAAAAGGGATTTTCATCAACAATTTCTTTTAGCAGTGCGTACTGAAATTTCTCAGAAATCGCTTTAGCGAGAGATGTTTTCCCAACGCCAATCGGCCCCTCTACTGTAATAAAAGGTATTCCCCCCATATTGATCGTCCTCCTGCATTGCTTATTTATCTATAGAAACCGTTTATAGGTACGTTCCAAAACGACACAAAGCTTATTTTAACACAGTATAGAGTGGAAGGGATATGGAATTTAAGCTGGAAATATGAAAATAGGCATATAAAATCTGAATAATAAAAAAAAGCCGCCTGACGAGGCAGCTGCTGAGAAATTACGCTCTTTTTGTAACATTGAAGTTTTCCGTAATCAGGAGCCAATTTTGCGGGAAAGAAAGGCCGAGTTTCCAGTAGCTCATTCCCCGCAGCTTCAATTCTTTGATTAAATCGAATTTGGCCTGGATGGAGCGTGCATCCTCAAACCAAACCTCATGTCTTTTCCCGTCAGGTGCAGTGTAGTTAAAAAATGGAGCCTGTGCCTGGTAATCATATTGGATGGCCACATTATTTTCCGCTGCGATTTGTATGGCCTGCTGTGGACTGACTGCTTTTGCGGTGGTGCCCTGGACAAAAGGAAGCGTCCAGTCATAGCCATACAAGTTCTGGCCCATCATGATTTTAGAAGAAGGCATTTCGCTGATCGCATATTCCAAAACCTGCCGCACTGGTCCGATCGGTGAAACAGCCATTGCAGGGCCTCCGCTGTAGCCCCATTCATAGGTCATAATCACGACAAAATCAACAATCTCCCCATGGGCTTTATAATCATGGGCTTCATACCAGAGGCCTTGCTGTTCTGCACTTGTTTTTGGCGCCAAGGCTGTAGAAATCAGCCAGCCTTCCTGCCCGAATCTTGCCTTCGCTTTTCTGAGAAAATTATTATAGGCTTCCCGGTCAGCCGGGCGCAAAAACTCAAAGTCAAAATGTATATCTCTGAAGCCATATTTTTTTGCTGTGGCAGTAATGTTATCCAGGAACTTATTCTGAATCGGCATATCATTTAACAATATTCTGCCGAGTTCATCACTGAACTGATCGTTTTCCTGATTGGTAATAACCATCATCAATACATTATTATTGGCTCTCGCAATGGCCGGGAAATCATTCAGGAGCGGCTCCTTCAAAGAACCATCCCGAAGGGCCTGAAAACTGAATGGGGCCAGATAGGTCAAATAAGGCGCAGCCTCTCTTGCGCTTTCTACCAGTTCAGGGGCGACTGTATCGCCTCTTGGCTCCACATAGGCATTGAACTCTGCACTCGGTTTCGGGCGTGGCGGGATATAAAGGCGGAACCCCACCTGCAGCGGCTGGTTCACCGAAATGCCATTGACAGATGCGAGCTGCTGATAAGAAATGCCGAACCTTCTTGAAATTGAGTAAAGGCTGTCACCAGGCTGAACCCAATAAAAGCTTCCTATTATCGGAATAACAAGCGTCTGGCCGATCACCAGACTATTTGGATTGGGAATTTCATTTGCCTCAATCAGATCTTCAACCGTCGTTCCGTATGCCTGGGCTATACCGAACAAGGACTGGTTTTGCTGGATCACATGAATCTGCAATCTATCTCCCTCCCTGAAAAACGCGTCTTAGAACACTACTGCCATTTTATGAAGGAAACATAGAAGAAATGTTATAATTGTTTTCAGAGAAGGAAGATATATTGGCCTTTAATACGTTTTCCATCATCTTTAAGGAATTTTCATTATCGTGGTCATCATTAGAAACGGTGCAGTCATGCGGTATATGTAAATGATATTCTCTCATATAGGCATCATTGGCCGAAAAAAGGACACAGATATTGCCGGCGATTCCCGTCATGACAAGCATGTTGACGCCGAGCTGGTGCAGAAGGGTATTTAAGGCAGTGCCATAAAAGACTGAATGCTTTGGCTTTATTAAAAAATAATCATCCGGTGACGGGTGCATCTCACGAAGGATAGGCGCGCTCACAGGATTGCGGCAATGATCCATAATTGTATCCAGATCAGCCTGCCAGAGATTATAATGATCATTCACATAAATGACCGGGAGATCCTGCTCATAAAAAGCAGTCTTGAACTCATTGATGGGTTTTGCGATATACAATGCTTTTTCAGCAAGTATCTTTCCATGGTCAAAATTAAAGTCGTTAATCATGTCAATAATGATAAGAGCCGGTTTATAGGCTTGCGGATTTTTCATAGTATCGCTCCTTTAAGCTTATTTTTCGTAAAAGGGGAGGCTTTTACACAGATGTTAAGAGAAGGAATGAAGATAATTGATACAAGCATCATTCACTGAAGATGAACTGTATATGCGGGAGGCCATTAAAGAAGCAAAGCTGGCGGAGGGGCTGGAAGAAGTTCCGATTGGCGCAGTCATTGTCCTGGACGGGGAAATTATTGCCCGGGCACATAATTTGAGAGAAGTGAATCAGACTGCGATTGCGCATGCGGAATTGCTTGCCATTGATCAGGCATGTAAAAAACTCGGAACCTGGAGGCTGGAGAATGCCATTCTTTATGTTACCTTGGAGCCTTGTCCGATGTGTTCGGGGTCCATCATCTTATCGCGTATTAAAAAGGTAGTGTATGGGGCTAAGGATCCAAAGGGCGGATGTGCCGGGACGCTTATGAATCTATTGCAGGATGAGCGGTTCAATCACCAGAGTGAAGTTGTGCCAGGGGTGCTGGAAGAAGAATGCGGCGAGATGCTTTCGAGCTTTTTCAGAGGGTTGCGAAAGCGCAAGAAAGAAGAGAAAAAAAGAAGGCAATTGCTGCAGATGGAACTTGATACAGGAATTGACAATGGTTAGGCATTGCTTTTTCACCTAAATGTTAGTATACTTATAAATGCGTCGGACAATGACGCAACTAAATATGGTATCAACTTTGCCGTGCTAGGCGGGGAGGTAGTGGTGCCCTGTACTCGCAATCCGCTCTAGCGAGGCTGAATCCCTTCCCGAGGCTGATGTCCTGTAGGGCCTGCCTTAAGTAAGTGGTGTTGACGCCCGGGTCCTGCGCAATGGGAATCCATGAATCATGTCAGGTCCGGAAGGAAGCAGCATTAAGTGGAAGCTCCCATGTGCCGCAGGGTTGCCTGGGCCGAGCTAACTGCTTAAGTAACGCCTATGGGCGTCAGTCGACGGAAGGTGCACGGCAGTTTATATTGTAATTAAAACTCATCCTTTAGCGGGGTGGGTTTTTTGTTTTAATTATTTGCTCTAGGTTTTGTAAAAAGGAATTTAGATACGTTATAATAGATGAAGGACTATACATAGGAAGGGGGCGTGTCAGTGAGTTATCAAGCTTTATATCGTGTTTGGCGTCCGCAGCAGTTTATCGATGTTGTCGGGCAGGAACATGTGACAAAGACTTTGCAAAACGCCCTGCTTCAGGAGAAGATATCACACGCCTATTTGTTTTCCGGCCCCCGCGGAACCGGTAAAACAAGTGCAGCAAAAATTCTTGCAAAGGCTGTTAACTGTGAGAAGGCACCTGTCACTGAACCGTGCAATGAGTGTGCAGCCTGCAGAGGCATTACAGACGGTTCGATCCCTGATGTCATTGAAATTGATGCTGCCTCTAATAATGGCGTAGAAGAAATCAGGGATATCAGGGACAAAGTGAAATATGCCCCAAACGCTGTAAAGTATAAAGTTTACATCGTCGATGAGGTGCATATGCTTTCTATCGGAGCTTTCAATGCCCTGTTAAAGACGCTTGAAGAGCCGCCTAAGCATGTCATTTTTATTTTAGCCACAACGGAGCCTCATAAAATTCCGCTAACGATTATTTCCCGGTGCCAGCGATTTGATTTTAAAAGGATTACTGCTCAGGCGATAACAGGAAGAATGAAGCTGATTGCGGATGAAACAGATGCATCATATGAGGACCAGGCAATGCAGATCATCGCGAGAGCTGCAGAAGGCGGTATGCGTGATGCTCTTAGCCTGCTTGATCAGGCAATTTCCTTCAGCCAGAATCGCGTTACAGTAGAAGATGCCCTGTCTGTGACAGGTGCAGTATCGCAAGGATTTCTAAATAAACTGGCAAGAGCGGTTAAAGACAGGGATGCCGCAGCCGGGCTGGAATTTCTGGAAGAGCTTCTTTCTCAGGGAAAAGATCCATCACGTTTTATAGAAGACTTTATTCTGTATTACCGGGATATGCTTTTATATAAAGCAGCTCCAAGGCTGGAGGAATCATTGGAAAGAGTCATGCTTGATGAAGACTTCCAGCAGCTTGCCCAGGAAGTGGAGCCGGAAGAGCTATATGAGCTTATTGAGGTACTGAACAAAGCCCAGCAGGAAATGCGATGGACCAACCATCCGAGGATTTTTCTGGAGGTGGCGATTGTGAAGCTGTGCCAGCTTGAACAGCGAGAGAGAGCAGGACAGTCTGCAGACATCAAGCCGCTGATGCAAAAAATCGAACAGCTTCAGCATGAGCTGGCGGAATTAAAGAAAAACGGCATAGCGGTGAAAGATGATGGAGCTCCTGCTGTACAGAAAAAAACGCAGAGAAGTTCACGAAAAGGATTCCAGGCACCAGTTGGAAAAGTGAATGAAGTACTGAAACAGGCAACGAAAAACGACCTGGTAGCTGTAAAGAGCCGCTGGGGCGAAATGCTGAACCTTCTTGTTCAAAACCAGATGCGCTCTCAGGCGGCGCTTCTCAATGAAGCAGAACCTGTTGCCGCATCCGAAACAGCACTTATCGTAAAATTCAAATATGAAATTCATTGTCAAATGGCCATGGATAATGCGAAATTCCTCGACACACTGGCGAATGTCCTGTTTGAGCTATTAGGCAAGAGATTGCAGCTGGTCGGCATTCCGGATGAACAATGGCAAAGTGTCAGGGAGGATTTCCTGCGCAGCCAGCGTGACGGAGATGAGTCTGGCGAGGGCTTCGGAAGAACTGAGGAAGAGCCCCATGTGGCTGAAGCAGTCAAGTTATTTGGCGCTGAACTAATTGAAATTAAAGAATAGAAAATAGTTGGAGGTATGTGAAATGCGCGGTGGAATGGGAAATATGCAAAATATGATGAAGCAAATGCAGAAAATGCAAAAGAAGATGGCACAGGCACAGGAAGAGCTTGGCGAAAAAAGAATTGAAGGAACAGCTGGCGGCGGAATGGTGACTGTCATTGTATCCGGACATAAACAAGTATTAGAAGTAAATATTAAAGAAGAAGTTGTTGATCCGGAAGATATTGAAATGCTTCAGGACCTTGTTCTGGCGGCAACTAACGATGCACTGAAAAAAGCGGATGACTTAACAAACGACACAATGGGCCAATTTACTAAAGGAATGAACCTGCCGGGAATGTTTTAATTAAACGTCCTGAAAGAATTCTTTCTTGCATGTTTTATCTATAATAGAGATATGCACGAAAGAACGGACAGGCTGAGCGCCAGCGAACATAGTCTGATGGGAATCTTCATCAGGCCGTCATGCTCGCGGCGCTTTTCCTTTTCATATAGGAGGAAATCATACATGCATTATCCTGAACCGATATCAAAGCTGATTGACAGCTTTATGAAATTGCCCGGAATCGGCCCAAAAACGGCTGCGCGTCTGGCGTTTTTTGTTTTGAGTATGAAAGAAGATACTGTGCTGGATTTTGCCAAGGCACTTGTCAATGCGAAAAGAAATTTATCTTACTGCTCTGTCTGCGGACATATCACTGATCAGGACCCTTGTTATATTTGTGAGGACCAGAGACGCGACCGGTCAGTAATCTGTGTGGTCCAGGATCCGAAGGACGTTATTGCCATGGAAAAGATGAAGGAATATAACGGACTGTATCATGTCCTTCACGGAGCCATTTCTCCAATGGATGGAATAGGGCCTGAAGATATCAATATTCCTGATTTACTAAAGAGGCTTCAGGATGAAACAGTCCAGGAAATTATTCTTGCCACCAATCCAAATATTGAAGGGGAAGCAACAGCCATGTATATCTCCCGCCTGATCAAGCCATCCGGCATAAAGGCTACCCGGATTGCTCATGGCCTGCCAGTAGGCGGAGACTTGGAATATGCGGATGAAGTAACGCTTTCGAAAGCGTTAGAGGGCAGAAGAGAAGTTTAAGCACGGAGGCGGAATTTATGTTTTTTCGCAGGAAAGGATGGCTTCGGAGCGAGTTTGATGAGAAGCTTTTGGAGCAGCTGAACAGATTGAAAACAGATTGGAACAACCAGAAATCACTAGTGGAAAAGAGCTTTGATCCTTCCCCGGAAGCAATCAGCCAGGCAAAGCTGGCCGAAGCTAAATACTTTTTTCTATTCAGGGAAGCTAAAAAGAGAAATGTAAAAGTCAGAATCTAGTTTGTTCCCGTTGCGGAAAGAAAATCGTTCAATACAAAATACTTGTCCTCCTCTCAGGTCTTTTTTGTACGCGCTAATCATAAATTAGTAGTACAAGTTTCCTGAGAGGAGGATTTTTCTTTTGGACCCTATTGCAGTAATCTCCATTTTAGGAGGGTTAATCTTATTGCTTCTATTTATAGGTGCCCCATTAAAACCTGTAAGGTTCATAGGGCAGGGAGCCATTAAACTGATTATAGGAGCCCTCTTTTTATTTTTCTTAAATGCATTTGGCAATCAGGTTGGCATACATGTACCCATAAACCTTGCCACTTCGGCCATTTCCGGATTTCTAGGCATACCTGGATTGTTTGCGCTTGTTGCCATACAGACATGGATTATGTAAATAGACAGCCGTTCGAAGCGGCTGTTTTTATTTATAAATTTTTTTAGTGATTCTGTTGACAGATCTTAGCGCTGGTGATAATATATTAAAGGTCGTCACCATGACGTAATGAAAAAACATCTTAAAAAAGATGTTGACATTTATTCGTGAGAATGATATATTAATAAAGTCGCTTCTGAGCGGCGGATTGATCTTTGAAAACTGAACG
>ERZ1023203.97-NODE-97-length-17138-cov-4.903413_pt1 | contig 17138 bp, 20 predicted proteins | sample MGYA00380444_ERZ1023203 | MGnify/ENA primary metagenome ERZ1023203 (study PRJEB33173, sample SAMEA4830386) | metagenome | study: EMG produced TPA metagenomics assembly of the PRJEB25223 data set... | reverse complement strand
ACTCTCTTCTTAGGAGGAGAGTTTTTTAATTGTTTATAAATCCAACTTAAGTTATGCGAAAAGTAGATATTTAAAAATGCAAGAGGAGAGAAGAAAAATGAAATATGGTTTCTGGTTGCCGATTTTTGGAGGCTGGCTGCGAAATGTAGAAGACGAAAATATGCCGCCAACCTTTGAATATGCTAAAAACGTCATTCAGTCGGCTGAAAAATGGGGATACTCGACTACGTTAATAGCTGAATTATATTTAAATGATATTAAAGGACCGGACCATGATTCTCTTGAAGCCTGGTCCACGGCAGCCGCACTTGCAGCCGTGACGGAAAAAATTGAAATTATGACCGCGATCCGCCCTGGTTTTCATAATCCTGCTGTAGCAGCAAAAATGGCAGCCAATATTGATCAAATCAGCAGCGGCCGCTTTACTCTTAATGTTGTTTCTGCCTGGTGGGCTGAAGAAGCGCGTCAATATGGTGGTATTTTTACAGAACATGATGAGCGTTATGCCCGCACCGAGGAGTTCATTGATGTTCTGAAAGGCTTATGGACAGAAGATACCTTCAGCTTTTCTGGCCAATTTTACGACTTAAATGAAACGAAGCTTGCACCGAAGCCTGTTCAACGGCCTAACCCCATTCTTTATGCAGGCGGTGAGAGCGAAAAAGGCAAGCAGACCATTGCAGAAAAATGTGATGCTTATGTCATGCACGGCGGAACGGTTGAAGAGATTGACCGGAAAATAGGAGAAATGAAGGGACGGCGTGAACAAACGGGGAATGCGCCATTCAGTTCTTTCGGAATGGCTGCGTATGTTATTTGCCGTGAAACAGAAGAAGAGGCTCTTGCTGAGCTTGAAAAAATCACGACTGTGAAGGATTCCAGCGGTTACGCAGGCTTTAAGGACTTCACGACAAAGTCACAATTAGAGCAGCAGATTCAGCTGCAGGATTACTCTGTCTCCAATAGAGGTCTGCGGCCAAACTTAATAGGAACACCAGAGCAAATTGCTGATCGAATCCTGCAATATGAAGAAGCTGGCCTGGACCTGCTATTATTGCAATTCTCACCTCAGCTGGAGGAAATGGAACGCTTTGCAAAGACGGTAATGCCATTAGTGGAACAAAAACGCAGTTTAATAAAGAGCTAGAAAGGGGCCTGAATAATGAGCAAGGTATATGTAATACATGAAAATAGTGAGTGGACAGTCCATTTGACAAAAAGGCTGGAGGAACTGGGTGTTCCTTATGAAGAATGGCATTTAGACGAAGGAACGTTAGATTTATCGGCAGAACCGCCGGAAGGAATTTTCTATAGCCGAATGAGTGCTTCATCTCATACCCGTGATCATCGCTTTGCAGCTGAATTTTCCGGACAAGTATTGGCGTGGCTTGAAGCACATGGCCGTACTGTTTTAAATGGAACGAGCGCTTTAAAGCTGGAAGTTAGCAAGGTCCTGCAGTACTTGGAGTTAAACAAGTCTGGTGTAAGGACTCCAAAAACGATTGCAGCGGTTGGAAAAAAACACATTATTAAGGCAGCCGAGACGTTTGCGGGACAGCCGTTTATCACGAAGCATAACCGAGCAGGAAAAGGCCTGGGTGTTCAATTATTCCATAGTTTTGATGCTCTAAAAGCTTATGTGGAGGGACCTTCCTTCGAAGAGCCTGTTGATGGCATTACCCTTATTCAGGAATACATTCAATCTCCTGAAAGCTATATCACCCGCTGTGAATTTGTAGGAGGCAACTTTGTTTATGCTGTAAGGGTTGATACTTCTGAAGGATTTGAACTTTGCCCGGCGGACGCATGCCAGATTGGCGACTTATTCTGTCCGGTCGGAGAAGAGGTTGAAGAGAAGCCTAAGTTCCAGATCATTGAAGGTTTTGAGGACGAAATTTTAGAAAAATATAAAGACGTTCTGGCCAGGAATGATATTCAAGTTGCTGGAATTGAATTTATCAGAAATGCTGAAGGTGACATTTACACTTATGATATTAATACAAACACAAACTATAATACGGATGCAGAAGCAAAGGCCGGAAAATATGGCATGCTCGAATTAGCTTCATTATTAAAGAAGACCTTGGAAGAAAAATACGCAGCATCATCTGCCGTTTAATTTGAGTGGACCTGCATCTGCAGGTCCATTTTAAATTTGGGAGGCTGCTAGTTTCGTAAACATTCTTATATACTAAAAGCCTCTAACTGAACACTTTTTTTAATTACAAAAAGTCTCCTGTATGTTTCCTATACTATAATAATAGTTGGACTAAGTTTGTCGAATGATATGAAAGTGTATTTGGGGGCATTTACTATTATTACATTTACTATGTTTTTAATAGGGATTTTACTAGGGTTTATTGGGGCCGGAGGTTCCGGGTTTATCATTGCCATTTTAACCGTTGTTTTTGGAGTGCCTATCCACACAGCGTTAGGGACTTCGCTTGCGGCTATGGTGTTTACGACCTTGTCCGGAGCTTACAGCCATTACCGGCAGGGCAATATTGATGTGAAAGCGGGCTTAACCGCAGGCATCTTTGGAGCCATTTTTTCCTACTTTGGTTCCAGGATTGCTGTAGGAATTCCTGTCGATTCACTCCATTGGCTTACAGCGGGAATGCTGTTTTTACCTGCTGTTATGCTTATGACCCGCCTATTTTTAGTACAGCAAGGAGCGTCCCTGCTCCCTCCGATTGAAAAATTGCATGATGTCTCTATCTATGTGGGTGTTGAAGTAGCGAAAGCCGCGATAGAAGAAGGAATTGCAAGAGCAGACATCACGGATGTGGCAAAAGCTGTGGCAGATGCAGTGTGGGAACCAGAGTATAAAGAATTTAAGAGTGTCGGTAATTGGGCAAGTTTTAAAACCTGATTGGATATTAAGAATATATGCCCGGTGCCCCTGGTAATGGTTGATTCTCTTAACAAGGCTGTATGAAACTGCATCTCAATTGTTAGAGATTTTCTAACAGTTTGCGGTTTGATATCATTTATCTTTTCGCGCTTTTTGCCGGCTCAATGTCTGGATATCAAACTAAAAGTGATGTCTTGACCCAAGGTAGGTTTATTAGGGTTTTAAATCATTTACTTTATAAGTATTTAGCCCTTTGTAAACCCAAAAGGGCTTTTGTTTGTTTATGGGACTTTCTCAAACCGCTGCCTGGATTTGAGGAGTCAGAGTAAATATTACCAAGCTCTGGAGAGTAACTTTCGTTTAGAAAAAGACTGGAACTTTTCTATATCTTCAGCCTAAGTAACTGCTATTGATCAAAAGCTGGCCTTCCATAACCGGCAATCTTTGAATTAGACAAAAAATAATACTTCTTGCAAACACCTCCTCCGTTAGAAATCATGCTGGAAGCACCTGAAGTATTGCCTTCGATTGTATAAACATACTTGGAATCAACCGCATAAACGATTCCTGTGTGATGAGCACTCGAAATGCTTGTACCAAAGAAAATTTGATCACCAATTTTAGGACTGGACGTATAAAATTGCCCATTGTTATTGAAATACTCAGCGGAATTTGGGCACCGAGCCCCAAGCACTCCATGGCACAAAAGCCTTTTTGCTTCATCGACACCGTATGCCTGAACGAAGCACCAATCAACGAATACGTCGCACCAGGCCAATCCCTGCTTTGAACCTTTATAAAATCCGCTGATTGCATCTAAGTCTCGTGCATACTTAGTGTAATTATTGGTGCCAGCATTAGCGGTTTTGTCATCAAGGTTACTGATACTTGCTTTTTCAAGATAACCAACTTCTGCTTCGGCTATTTGAATGACACAAGATACATCAGCCACATCATAGACCTCCTTAACGATGTAGAGTTACTATACCACCAGTTTATTCCTGTGGAGTAAAAAACGGAATCAAATAAACCATCTTCCAGCGCGGAAGATGGTTTATTCATTCGGAAATCCTGCTGGGGCAACGCCTCATACACCAGGATAGCAGCTGTGCCTGAAAGGTTAATTGAGCTTATCTCTTTTCTGATAATAACCATATAACTGGCCGGTTTATTGCTGTTTTTTTAAAACACTAAGAAAATCTTAAGAATTGCATAAAGTGTTTGTTAAGATTTAACTGATATTATTCTATTAGCAGGAATAATAAAGGGATGGGTCTTATATTGAAAACATTTTTGGGAGTGAATTTTCATGAACATATTGGTTTGTGATGATGATAAAGCCATTGTAGATGCGATAAGCATCTATTTAGAAAACGAAGGCTATAAAATACATAAATCATTTAATGGAGAAGAAGCCATTGAAGTAATCAGAGATCATGAGATTCATCTTGTTATCATGGATATTATGATGCCCAAGATGGATGGGATTAGAGCTACCATGAAGATTAGAGAAGAAAACAATATCCCATTAATCATGCTTTCTGCCAAATCGGAGGATTCGGATAAAATTTTAGGCTTAAATTTAGGAGCAGATGATTATATAACAAAGCCATTTAATCCCCTGGAGCTAATTGCAAGGGTTAAATCACAGCTGAGACGATATACGACATTTGGAAGTCTTGAAACAAGAAGCAATGTATATCAGACGGGGGGACTTATGATTGATGATGAAAGGAGAACAGTTTCGATCGATGGGAAGGAGGTCCATCTGACACCCGTACAATATAAGATCTTAAAGCTTCTGACAGCAAATGCCGGAAGGGTTTTCTCCATTGAAGAGATCTATGAAAAGATATGGAATGAAAAATCCTTTAGTCCTGAAAATACAGTAACCGTTCATATCAGGAAAATTAGAGAAAAAATAGAGATAAATCCGAAAGAGCCAAAATATTTGAAGGTGGTGTGGGGAGTTGGATATAAAGTTGAAAAGATATAGTCATTCTGTCATGACGAAAATCATTGTCTTCATCATAGCCGTCATCTGTTTTACGGGGGCCATTCGAGCCATTGTTGAGGTAGAGGTCGTAAATGATGGTCAATTCAGCAGCGTGTTAGAAGACAATTATTTAGAGAGCAGGGCATTTGTGCTGGAAAATGAAGCTCTCATAGGTGATCTCACAAGACTATTAGGGGAATATAAGAATGAGGAACATATTTTAAGCGGCAAAACAATCAGCCAGGATGAATGGAGAAGTGTTGAAGAGAATTTATATTCAGAATTTCGGAACCAATCCAGAAGTTATAATCCTGAATTAAATGAAGAAGAAAATTTCAAACGGTTTAAAGAAGAGTACGCAGAGACACTCTCTCAGGAAAAGGACCAGCTGATCAGGGAGGATTTAAGAGAATTTCATTTGCTTTTGCAGAATATAGAGTCTTCAGAGCTAATGTTTTATGCCAGTGATGGGACAAATGTGTTTAAAAACAGTTCAAAGACCGAAAAAGAACAGTTTGAAAGCTACCCTTCTTATATGCTGTTCGAGGAATATAAACGAGAGTTCTATCCAAAGGAAATGGAAGAAAATGAACATTTGCATGTAATTACTGAGCAAATGGATGAACTAAATTCAGGAAAAACAGTTGTGTATGTTGCTTTTCCGGAAGATTTGCTGGATCTTAAAACAGAAGAGTGGCAAAAAAACAAAGCCATTGCTGGAAAAAATGTATATCAAGTATTTGGATTCCTGGCTGGATTTATTCTTTCATTCTTTTACCTTGTACTTATAGCAGGCAGAAAGTCATTTAAGGATCAAGAGCTGCATTTTCATCCGGCAGATAAATTATACAATGACATCAATATCGTATTATGTATTATGCTTATAGTATTTTGGGTTGCTTTAGTGGATGATGTGTTTGAGAATATAGAAAAAATGATCACACCTATTACGATCCCTTTTGCCGCTCTGGGATTCGTGCCGATTCTATCACTCATAAAGCATTTCAAAAATAGAACGCTTATCAGACATACATTAATTTATACATTGATCCACAAACTGGTTAAATTTATAGGAGATGTATATCAAAGCGGAAGCACCGGCGTAAAGACGGTACTGCTTGTCATCGGCTATCCAATAGTGATTGCTTTAACGTTCTTCATGTTTCCGGTAACGATTGGCCTGGCTGCCTGGTTTGCCTTTAAGAAAATCAAGACCTTTAACTCTATACAGAGCGGGGTAGAGAGAATTAAGGAAGGGAACCTTCATCACCGCATTGAAGCAGGCGAAAAAGGAGAATTCAGCAGGCTTGCTGCCAACATCAACAGCATCACGGATGGATTAAAAAAAGCGGTGGATAACGAACTAAAAAGTGAGCGGTTGAAAACAGAGCTAATCACCAATGTATCGCATGATATTCGAAACCCCTTAACTTCCATTATTACTTATGTTGACTTATTGAAATTTGAAAAGGATTCATCGAAGGCAGAAGGTTACATTGAAGTACTGGATCAAAAGTCAAAAAGGCTAAAAATACTGGCAGAAGATTTATTTGAAGCAACAAAGGCGTCCAGCGGAAATATTCCAGTTCATTTTGAAAAAATAGATGTCGTGTCTTTAATAACCCAGGGGCTAGGGGAAGTGAATGATAAGATTGAATTACTGGATTTAGATATTAAGCTGAGTTATCCGCCGGAGAAAGTCTATATTACAGCAGATGGGAAATTATTGTGGAGGTCCATCGAGAATTTATTATCAAATATATTTAATTATGCCCTCAAAAGCTCAAGGGTATATATTTCTATTGAGGAATTAGGCAGTGAAATCCTCCTTACCTTCAAAAACATCTCAGCTTCTGAGTTAAATATCTCAGCAGACGAATTAATGGAGCGTTTTAAAAGAGGCGATGAATCCAGATCCAGCCAAGGCAGCGGATTGGGACTGTCAATTGCGAAAAGCCTGATTGAAATACAAAAAGGGAAATTCAACATACAAATTGACGGAGACTTATTTAAGGCTATAATCTCTCTCCCGAAACATAATCCTGGTAATGAATGATCATTTTAAGGCGGCTTTTTCCTTTTGGATAAAAGGGCAGGTTTGTTTAATAATGGAATTCATATTTTGCCGAGTTTATATAACTAATAATTAATAATATATAATACTGGGTCAGAATTTGTTTGGAGGAATTATTTTGACAGTAAATAAAAGTTTAAGGGTTTGTGAAAAGGGACATAAGTTTTACAAAAGTAGTGAGTGTAAAAGCTGCCCTGCCTGTGATAAAGAGAATAGGCCTAAAAGCGGCTTCCTTTCGAAACTCAGTGCTCCTGCAAGGAATGCATTGGTTCACGAAGGAATAGACACTTTGAGAAAACTATCAAAGTACACTGAAAAAGAAATATTAAAAATTCATGGTATTGGACCGGCTTCCTTACCCATTATGAGATCTTTCTTAAAAGAAGAAGGGTTATCATTTAAAAAATAAGAACTGCAAGACAGGCTTTAAGATCAGCTGCTAACAGGCAGCTGGTTTCTTTTAAATTCACGGGACAGGTTCATTTCATAAATGATAGAAAATTTTACAAAAAATAAAAAAACGCCAATCCTCCGATTCATATGGATTTTGGCGTTTTTCTACTTTTATCGTTATGTTTATGTAAACCTAAAATTGCATTTGATTGTTTTTGCTCTACCTAATGTTTACCTTTATCACCCACTTAGCAGAACTAGAGAATTTTTAGCCTAAGGGTTGTTGAGAACCAGGTGGGACGTAAAAAGGCGGGACTTTTATCCATCCGCGCTTGCGCATTAAATGTTTTAATCTAGTTGCGAAAGCTAATTTTTCTGCTTGAAACTGAATAAACAAAATACCTACATCAGTACGAATCGATTCTGAAGCAGTACTGGCGGCACGCATAATTAAGCTAATAATTTTTAAAGATAATTCATTTGCAATTACATCATCTGTTAATTTTACACCGAGAGGAACAGTGTTAGGGTCTGATTTTGGCATGTCTTCAGGGGCAGAAGGCAATGTAATTCCTTCCTTAATCATAAAATCATGAAGTCGTTCCCTCTGACTGTTCCCTAGTTTCATGTCTTCTTCAAGTATTGCTTTTAATTCATTATCCGTCGTGGTATTTATACCTGCTTGAACAGAAACTTTTGCTAATTCAAGGCCTGCTAAGTAAATCCAGCATGCCATCACTTCTCCTACATGAAGAGGTTGATCTTCATCTTGATCTGTCATCGATTTCATGGTATCCATAACTGTTTCCCATACATTTAGCATGTGATCCCTCCTGATTTTTTAGCTTAATTACTCTTATTGTTTGTTTCATAAGAATAACTATTCAAAAGGTGAACGATATAAATCAGGTGGCTTATCTTAATTGACTTACGGGGCAGGTTAGTCCAACAAGGAAATTTATTGGCAATTGCAGAATATTAAGATGTAGTCCATTGTATCGTTACGATCTATGTACCAATATGTTAGGAGTGACAACGAATGCGTTTTGAAAATGGGAAAGTATACCCTAATTGTTTAGTTATTACCAGAAAAATAGAAGTTGGTGGACTCACGAAATCGCAGCTCATCCAGAAAATGCAAAAGTACTCTATCTTGATGAATGAGTATGGAGAAAAACTAATAGCTGATAATAAATTTACTAGCTCTGATGCAAAGTACAACCTTCATACCATAGAACTAACGGTAGGCAATCTTGGCTTCCCAGATGGAGCTACTACGGCTCAAATCTTTAAAAAAGCGAGCGAATTAGGTTTGGAATTGTGTCCGCTTGAACTGGGACCTTATTTAAGACTGGAATATCTGGATCAGCCTGAGGGTAATTCGGGGAAATCTTTACAGAGGAATCAAGCTCCATCAGGATCAATCACAATAGCCTCGGAGAAACTATCTAAAGAAGATGATTTTCCAAAAGGCTTTTATCTTAGAAGAATTAACGGCGTGTTGTGGCTGAGAGGATACAATGCAGATGATCTGCACGTTTGGAATCCAAATGATCATTTTATCTTTTGTCAAACTTAGATTTAAGAGGGATATTTTTTCGATCTAAAAATGAATTATCTTAGGTACTATGGGGCGGATTACTTTAAAAAGTGCATTAAGTTCTCTTAAAGGGAGAAGTCTAAAGTATTCAATAACGCATCAATTTTTGTTTTAAAGGTAAAAAAATAAGGATTGTTTTCGTCATCAAAGGTAACCAAATAAGGATCCTCCTCATTAGGAATTATTATGATAATTTCATCAATTAAAGTGTTTATCCATTTATTCTCTATAAGGTAAGGCGGTTCTAAAGGGATTTTAACCATATAGCCCTGGTTTGGAATAGGCTTGAATTTTTTCACAATACCATCAATGCCTTTAATTATTTTTTCAGTTTCTAATTGAACGTTAGAATTTGTTGGAGTTGTTTTTATTATTTGATCCTTTTTAATATCAAGAAGCTTAACAATATTATTTTCCTGGGCGTTTACAATTGATAAGTTAAATTGAAACAGAATAACAACAAATAAAAATAGTCCCTTACGAATCATATTATCACCTCATCTGTGTGTTATTTTAAGATTTATTATTAGAGTATGCCCTCTTGATTTACGAAGTATTACGCATTCATTCCTTTCCATACAAACGTCGCCGTTTAATTAAATACATAATTTTAAAAAATGATAAACTTATTATCAGTTGATAATATTTTGTAAAGTGGTGGATTCATGAATATTTTAGAAAAGTTTGCTGATGTACCTAAAATAGAAACGGAACGTCTCATCCTTCGAAAGATCACATTAGATGATGCAGAAGATATGTATTTATATGCTTCGAATGAAGAAGTAACGAGATATGTAACTTGGGATACGCATTCTTCATTATCAGATACAATTGTGTTTATCAATACGTTTTTACCTCAATATGATGCTCTTTGGGGGATTGAGCTTAAAGAAAATGGTAAATTTATTGGAACAGTTCACTTTGTTTGGTGGCAGCCAGAACACAAAAGTGCTGAAATTGGATATGTTTTATCTAATGAATACTGGGGCAAAGGGCTAATTACCGAAGCAGCAAGGGCAATCATTTTTTTTGGTTTCGACAGTATGAACTTAGTTCGTATACAAGCGAGATGCTTCTTAGAAAACAAGGGTTCAGAGAGTGTTATGAAAAAATTAGGTATGTCTTTCGAAGGTATAAGCAGAAAGGTAATGTATGTTAAAGGGGAACATAAGGATTTAAAAGTGTACTCCATAATAAAGTTTTAGATGTATATTTTATGCTTTATTACAGTGAGATGGTGATTTCACAACAGTTATATATTACGATGAATAAGTTTGTAAAGATTTACACTTAAAGTAACGAGTGCGTTATTTTAAGATCCAGCTGCCGTTTCAGGCGGCTTTTTTTCTTGCTTAACTAACGGGGCAGGTTTAGTTTAAAAAGGAATTACGTTTATGTAGTCGAATTAAATTATTAGTGTCTGGTTCATTAGTGGTCATTCTTTTTTAAAAGACATTAAAAATGAATAAAGAAATAATAAGGATAAGGGAGATAAAGATGAGAGTTTCTGTTTTAGGATGTGGTCGATGGGGCACATTTATGGCTTGGTATGCCAATAAAATTGGTCATGATGTAATGCTATGGGGGAGAGAAACTTCAAAAAGTTTGGCTGGATTAAAAGAAACTAGAAAAAATGAATATCTCTCACTGCCAGATACAATTGAATTATGCAGTTCATTAGATAAATCCATATCATTTGCGGAACTAATTATCATTTCAATCAGTGCTCAAGAATTAAGGTCATTTGCTAAGCAACTAAATTCAATAAAAGAATCGCAAAACAAAACATTCATTTTATGTATGAAAGGACTAGAGGCCTCTAGTGGAAAAAGACTCTCGCAAGTGTTTAGCGAGGAGCTTGGAAGAAATGTGAATGTAGCAGTATGGGTAGGTCCAGGACATGTAAAATTCCTAATTGTATGGTTATTGGTTCAGAGAATTTTGACATTACTAAAAAGATTGTACAGGAACTTAATAGTGATTTAATTAGGTTCTATTATGGTCAGGATCTTATTGGAAATGAAATTGGTGCTGCAACGAAAAATGTTATAGGAATTGCAGCTGGTATGTTAGATGGATTAAATTATAGCAGCCTAAAAGGATCACTTATGGCTAGAGGAACAAGAGAAATTTCTCGTCTAGTAAGTATAATGGGTGGGAATGATTTAACGATTTATGGTTTAAGTCATTTAGGTGATTATGAAGCAACACTTTTCTCAATACATAGCAACAATAGAAAATTTGGACAATCTTATGTTGAAGGAGAAAGGTTTGGAAAACTGGCAGAGGGTGTTTCAACAATAAAGGCCATAAAGGAAATATCTAGACAGTATGAGGTTGAACTTCCGATTTGTAACGCATTATATGAGATTTTATTTGAAAATAAAGATGCAAAAGAAATATTAGAGAACCTGCTCTTAAGACCAGTAAAATTTGAATTTAAATAAAAAAATAAAAGATGACTTATTCAAAACGGGGCAGATTTGTTCAATAAAAGTTGTATAAATTAAGTATAAACTCCTTACCTGATGCAGGAAGCAAGGTTTTTTTGTTGAATAAATAAATTTAGTATAATTTGGTATTTTGAAAGGAGACAAAAAATGGGCGAGAAATTATTAAGGGTAGGCACAACATATATTCCAGTGACTAATGTAGATCTTTCCTCTGATTGGTATGTAAATAAACTAGGAGCAGAGTTAAGTTACAAAGATCAAGACAAAGCTATATTAAACTTTGCCAATCAAAGTATTTTTCTTGTGAAATCTAATGAAAATCAAAGCTCCAATTTCTTTGATATTTACGGTAATGAACGTTTTTCGTTAACATTCGAAGTAAATGGATTAAATGCCTTAGAAGCAATTCATAAAGACTTTAGGCAAAGTGACATTAGAGTTGGAGAAATTGAAAACAGAGGACACACGGGAAGAAATTTCGTTTTTTATGATTTAGATGGAAATAAATTTGATGTATGGAGTAAACTTAGTCCAATCTTCAAAGAAAAATATCTAATTTCCAAATAGATAATTTAATAAGGAGGGAATGTTTTATTAAAACATCGCCCGTTCATTCCTCAATAACGGGAAAGGTTGAGAGTTGAAGATCCATCAGGGATCGGCAACTCTTTTTTCATCTCCGACTAAGGGGCGATTTTGTTTTAAAATAGCTGCTAATCAGGCAGCTGTTTTTATTGTTGAAAAAAGGGGCAGGATAGTTTAATAATTCTATGTAAGTCATGTAGTCATTTTTTATATTTTCAAATAAATGGAGAAAATATTGATGAGTTCTATTATTGAAAACAATAGTTGAGGATATAATTTTAAGTCATAGATGAAGGGGGGCACAGATAAATGAAATTATCGTACTTAACAATTGAATTAATAGTTGGCTTTTTTTCTATTTATAATGGTAAAGTTTTTGGGTAAAAAAATCATTAATCAAATTTCTCCTTTTACTTTTATCGCATCTATTGTATTGGGAGAATTATTAGGAAATGCTTTATACGATCATAAAATAGGAGTATTTTATATTGTTTATTCGATGACCCTTTGGGGAGGATTACTATTTTCAGTTGAATATCTAGGTCAAAAATTCCTTGCATTCAGGGGGCTTTTTGAAGGGAAACCCTCTGCACTTATTAAAAATGGAATTGTAGACCGAGAAGAGTTAAGGAAAAATAGAATGAATATAAACCAGCTGCAAAGTTTACTTCGACAGAGTGAAACCTTTTCACTTCGTGAGGTTGCCTTTTGTTATTTAGAGGCAAATGGTTCGATTAGTATTTTAAAAAAATCAAAGTATCAAAAAACAACTCAGGAAGATTTTAACATGGCTTCAAAAGTAGTTTCAGTTCCAGTGACTTTAATAAGAGACGGTAAAGTTTTATGGGATGAAATTATTGATTTGGGCTTTAATGAATTTTGGTTAAAGTCACAATTAAATACTCATGATATTACTGACTACAAAGATGTTTTTATAGCAGAATGGCTTGAAGGCGACGGTCTATTTGTACAGCCTTTTGAGAATTGAACTGTTTGAATATTATCCTAATACCAAATGACTTGAAGTGTTAGTTCATTAACCTATGAGGATTACTTTAATCAGCCTGAAGAGTATGATATTCAAGTAAGAGATGATAAATATGGAAAGTAAACCGATGCTTATGCCAAGATCAGCTCCCTTGCAGGCGGCTTTTTACTATTTAACAAACGGGGCAGTTTTGTTGAATAGATGTGACACCCCTTTTGATAAGAAATTGCAAATAAAGGATGGAAAGTTCCATCCCTTTTGTAATTATTTCATTTCTTTAATAATAGACTCGACTATCTCGAATGCTTTTTCTTTGGTTAATCCCTCTCTCAATGAAAACTCTATAGAATAAGAGCCTTCCTTAAGATTAAAAAACGTCACTACCAACTCTGTGTCCTTAGTTTTTATTTCGTTATATTTAACATCTACCCCGTTTATATCTTTAGTTTCGCTATCACCATCTCCATCCGTTATTTTAAAATTACTGTAGGTTATTCTAAAAAGCCAAGGTTCTCCATCGTATAACCCGTACAAAACTTTCGAACCTATACTCTTTTTGTATTTTTTTATGAATTCATCATCCATTAACTTGCCTTTTTCTTTTGAATAGACCACAACCAAATCTTTTTTGTTACCGGTGGGTGGATATATAATCTCTGCAGAAGTAATTGGAAACTCTTCATATTCAGGCATAAATATTCCTGTTCCAAATTCTTCATTTGACTGGTTCGTAATGGTGTCTGCAACTCCATTTGATGGAAAAGAACAAGCACTGACAATCAACATCAAACCAATTAGCAAAATATAAATCCTAATTCTCAATTCCTCAGCCCCCTATATTTTATTATATCTTCATTAACTCGATTTAACATATAATTCCAAAAGTTTTTAAAGTAACTAAGCACTATAACTGATTAATTATGCTTTTTCTTATTATGCTAATAGGTGCAGGGGCTTAGGTTTAGAAAGAAAGAATTGAAACCTAGCTAGTGGGGACATATTGATAAATTTTAGAGTAATCTTATTACCTATCTGAATAAATGTGACATCTAAGGTTAAATTAACTCAAAAATGTTATATTTTCGGGAGGATTTAAATGAATTATTTTGAAACTTTATTAGATACCATTAAACCTTTTTTAGATGGTGAAAAAAAGCCATTAAATACATTGGAAGCAAGTAATTTATGGTTATATGCAGGAATGGGTCAAAATACATTACGGCTTGAGGAAGTATGGATAAATACAGTTCAAGATATTGAATTTAAAGAGATAGTTACGAGTGTTTTCCATGTTCATAAAGAAATTGTAAATGATTTAAATGAGTTTCTATTGCAAGAAAGTGTACCATTACCCAAAACTAGTGCACCCAAGCCAATAGCTGATTATCATTCTATTCCGGATGGGGCAAAGTTTACGGAGGAAGAAATCGCTAATTTATTATCTTTTAACCTTCTTATTGCCATGACTCAGGGAATGAGAATAATAACGGAATCAATACGTGCAGATGTGGGATTTTTGGTCTCAAAGTTTTTATTCAAACATATATCCGTTTCAATACCATTAAAACAACTTATGTTAGAACGTGATTGGATTCAAGAAGCTCCACCGTATATTAATAATTTCAAGTGAAAATTCTCTTGAACTCACGATATAAATCAGCTGCCGAAACAGGCGGCTTTTCTTATTTGACTAACGGGGCAGGTTAGTGGAATAAGGAAATAAAAAATGTGATTATGGAAATGGGGTAATTAAGCAGTAAGGTGGTGTATCTCATTTGAAAAATAAGAAGAGGAGATTTGCATTAGGGATTTTTACAGTAATTCTTTTAATAGTTATAATGGTGCTTACTAATCCTACCAAGGATGAATTTGATAAATGGATATTAACAGAGAATGGAATTGTTTGTAACAATATAGGTTGGAATGAAGAATGTACAAAAGACAATCTGATAATATGGAGTAGTTCTTCTCATTTTAGAAACACTGGCATATTTGCCTCCTATGAGACGGATTTTGAATTTCAAAACGGTGAGCAATTCACTTTTAGAACTCTTGGGATATTTGGTACTTTCTTTAAGATGAATGACGGAAACATTTGGAGGATATTAAACTAAATTAATATTGCTCAACGCTATGTTTAAGATTAACCGCCATCCAGGTTTTTTTTTCGACTAAGAGGCAGGTTAGTACAATATATCCAAAATACCATCATAAGTTGGTAAAGCTGTAATTCAAATCTATAAAATTACAAATTGTGTCTAGAGCGCCCATTAAAGGTCCAGTTTATTTGAAAAAGAGGTAATAGAAATAGAACGGGTGCAGGTTAAAAAGGCTCCTAATAAGGAACCTTCTTATCACTTATCTTATACCTTTTGAATATTGAAAAGGCGGACTAACTTTATGAGTTAATCTCTTCTGCGTGTAAACTCCAATATGGATCATCAAGCATACCTCTTGCAATGGCCACAAGTTCTGCATCGCCATTTGAAATGGTCGCTTCTGCCAGTTCTGGGCTGCTTAATTTACCAACAGCGATAACTGGAAGGCCTAATTGTTTTTTAAATTCGCGTGCAAAGGGCACCTGATAACCCGGTGTGTTTTGTGGTTTGCGTTCTCCAGGAGGTCCTTCTCCACCACTTGAGATGTGAAAAACATCGACACCAGCATTTTTAAAACGTTTTGCCATATCAATAGAGTGTGATAATTCATAGCCCCCATCTATATACTCAATGGCAGATATTCGCATGATTAGCGGCATATCTGCTGGCATAACACTTCTTACCGCTTTTATAACTTCTTCTCCGAAGAGCGCTAGGTCTTCTCCGTACTCATCTGTACGATTGTTGGTGCTTGGTGACATAAACTGATGCAAGAGATAGCCATGAGCGCCGTGCAATTCGATTGTATCAAAACCCGCTTTTATTGCTCTCTCAGCAGCTTGTTTGAATTGCTGAACGGTTTCTTTCACTTCTTGGTTTGTTAAAGCTCTTGGGGGTTTAAGTTCACCATTCATTGTTTCTTCAGGTAATACTTCTACAGGTATATCGGAAGCTCCCACAGGTTGATTGGCATCTTCTGCTTTTCGGCCTGCATGAGCAATTTGAATTCCAACCTTGGTGCCGTACTTTTTTATTTCATTAACAAGTCGTTGGTATTGTGGTACTTGTTCATCTGACCAAAGACCAAGATCGCCATTTGTAATACGTCCCTCGGGAGTTATACTAGTCATTTCCATTATTATTAGACCTGTTCCTCCGATCGCTCTTGAGACATAGTGAACAAAGTGCCAATCGTTTGGTGCACCATCTTCTTTAGTGACCGAATATTGACACATTGGTGCCATAACAATACGATTTTTCAATGTAAGATTTTTAATTGTATATGGGCTGAATAAACGAATCAAACAAAAAACCCCTTCCCTCTTATTTGTTTGCGCATGCATATAATTTTGAAGCCTGGATTACAAGAAGGTGAATCTTGAATAAAACACTTGCTTGCGCATGCATATAATATAACTTATGTTATAATAATGTCAATAAATAGGGCTGGAAAGGATAAATATCATGAATAATAATGAGTTGTTTAATGCTTGGATTAATCTGACGAAATATCATGACCGTATATTGAAATCAATGGATTATACACTTCAAGATCATTTCCAATTAGGAATTAAAGAATTTTACCTTATGTATTACTTGGCACAATCAGAACATAAAAAGATTAGGTTATCAGATTTAGTTCCAAAAGTGGGTCTGAGTCATAGTGCTCTATCACGCTTAGTTTCAAGACTGGAACAACATCGAGGCGGATCCTTAGTTGAACGCCAAACGGATGCAAATGACAAACGATCTGTTGATATCTTTCTTATGGAAAAAGGAGAACAATTTATTCGTGAGATGCAATTGCTGATTAATGATAGCTTACGTTCTAGAATGAGCGAGAAGGATATACAAAATATTAAAAGGCTTGTTGAATAAGACAGCTAATTCTGATTGCTTTATTCTGAAAAAGCGCTATTCTTGCTGCAGAAAGGCGCTTTTTCTTTATGTTAAGGGTCAAATTGTTGAATAACCTGGTTGTTAAAAATACTAAAATTAGGTTAGACATTTTAAAGAAATGCACTTAAACTAACGGGGCAGTTTAGCATTCCTGTAGATCGTTATTTCTGAGCTTTGAAAAAAATAGGGCTCCTCAG
>ERZ1023203.96-NODE-96-length-17192-cov-4.776974_pt1 | contig 17192 bp, 20 predicted proteins | sample MGYA00380444_ERZ1023203 | MGnify/ENA primary metagenome ERZ1023203 (study PRJEB33173, sample SAMEA4830386) | metagenome | study: EMG produced TPA metagenomics assembly of the PRJEB25223 data set... | reverse complement strand
GGCGGTTCTCCAGGAACCTGATTACAAAGCGCAATGTATTGCTCCACTTCACTTACATAAATACTAAGGAAGTCTTTTTTCCGCTCCTTTAACGGAGTGGAAGATACATAAAGGCTATTCAAATCCTGATAGTTTTCATCAATAAACGTCAGCTGTTTAATAAAGTACTCTTTTTCAGTCAGAGCCTCAAGACTATGGTTCATAATAGATACCCCCCTTGCTGGGATCAAACACCTGGCAAAACTTCAATTCTACTGTCATTTCCATGCACCATCCTTCTTTTGAATATATAAAAAGCAGACCTTTCCCGTTTACGAAGAAAGGTCTACTATATATTAACAACATAGCATATATGTACCTGAAAAGCCAGCTAACTTATGGGCTCACCGGCAGGCTTCCGGAGGATTATCATCTGAATCTAAGAAAGTTCTTTCACCATCAATTGGACGCCCCGCATCATTTCTGGGCCATTAAACCTGTGTCCCCCTTGAATAGTTTCACAATTATTAAGCAATCTAAACTGTGTATGGGAGGTGAAGATATTGTCACGTCAGAACGGCAAATCAGAGAAGCAAGCAGCGAAATCCTCAGTTGATAATCGTCAAGGTGCAGGCTCAGAATATGAAAGAGAACGTGCTGGGAAAGTGGAAGGATACGGTCAGCCATACCCGGAAAATGGTGCTAAAAATTAATTATCTTTAAGAGTGAATTAATCGTTAATTCACTCTTTTTGTTTAGCACGCAAACTTTTCAGGCATTACGCCTGGGTTAACTGACAGTATCATAGTAGAAATCTTATTAATGGATTAATGACGCTCTCAAATCACTAATGCCATGTTCCAAATAGCCCTTGAGGCAAGTCAGCATATAGATCCAGCCTTCTTTTTGTCCCAGCATCTTGCTTACGGCTTCAGGGTCATTTTCATCAAGACCAGATTCGTTCACCTCAATGATTGTACTCAAATGATCCGGTTCATTCAGTGTAATGGCAACAATTGTTTCTTCATTCGTTTCTCCGCCCCATGAAAACACGATTTTCTTACTTTCCTCAATTTCTAAAACATTTAAAATGCCTTCAGCGTTATATTCATCATATTTCACTATAATCGACTTGCCTTGTTCCCATCTTTCAGAACTCGACGAGAACCAGAAGTGACCGATTTTAGCTGGGTCTACGATTGCTTCAAACACCACATTGGCCGGCTTATTTATTTTTATTTTCGAAGTTATTTGAGTATCCACAATAAATCAGCTCTCTTTCAGATCATTAATACTTCTTATTATATCCTGCACACTATATTTTTTTATAATGTGTATTTTAATTAGCTATACTGCCTTCACCACTTTGGATGCCTTCTCTGCAGGCTTCTTCCATACCAGCGTCAATCCAATCCCAAATGCCAGGATGACCGTTGCAAAATAATAAGGATAGTTAATATCGATATCAAACAGCATTCCCCCAATAATAGGGCCGCTTATATTCGCGAGGCTTGTAAACATCGAGTTCATGCCGCCAACGAAGCCTTGTTCATTGCCGGCGATATTCGAAAGATAGGAAGTGACAGCCGGGCGAAATAAGTCGAATCCTACAAACACAATGAAGGTTACAAGTAAAATCGAGAAGTAGGAATGAACAACAGTCATTAAAAACACAAGCAGGCCGGATAGTATTAAGCTGTAGCGGATCAGTTTGATTTCGCCCCAAATGCGGGTCAGTCGGTCAAACAGGAGGATTTGGGATACGGCTCCGAAAATGGCCCCTCCCGTGATTACAATGGCGATATCTGATGGTTTAAAAGCAAACTTGTGATCCACAAATAAGCTAAAGAATGATTCAAAAGCAGCCAGCCCAAATGAGGCAATAAAAATCAGAATAAAGGCCAGGAGATATTTTGGCTCCATCAGGCGTCGGAAGCCGCCTCTGCCCTCTACTGCCCCTTCCTGATTTTCCTCTTCAGTGCGCTCAGGCTCAGATAATAAAATCATCGAAAGCACTGCTGCAAGTGCACCCATTGCACCCGCAAAGAAGAATGGCACTCGCGTACCAAATTCCGCTAAAAACCCGCCGATGCCGGGACCGATAATAAATCCGGTACTAATAGCGGCTGACATATACCCGAGTGCCTTTGGACGGGTATCCGTCGTCGTGATATCAGCGATAAAGGCTGTCACGGCCGGCATAATAAAGGCCGCACTAATTCCGCCCAAGATCCGGGAAACGAACAGCAGCTCGATCTCTTTGCCGATCCCGAATAAAAATTCAGAAAGGCCGAAAATAAATAGGCCGGTAACAATCATGACCTTCCTGCCCCATTTATCGGCTGCTCTCCCTGCAAACGGGGAAACAATCAGCTGGGCCAATGCAAAAGCGGCTGTTAAATACCCGATGGTTGTGCCAGTTATGCCCAATTCATTCATCAAGGTAGGCAGGACAGGAATGACCAGTCCAATACCCAGAAAGGCTATGAATAAATTCGTCAATAATAATCCTAAAGTGATTTTTTGTGTTTTCATCTATATTATACTCCTTACAAAACAATCAAACTTGATTTAATTATACGTTTTATCCTAGTGTATATAGTAACTATATAGTCAAGGGCAGTGATGTAAAAAATGAGTAAAAAAGATGGCAAATATTTAACGACTGGTGAATTCGCAAAGCTTTGCAAGGTTAACAAGCAGACAATCTTTTATTACGATCAAATCGGGATTTTGTCCCCGGTAAAGAAAAATGAAAAAGGCTACCGCTATTATTCCATTCACCAATTAGAGTTATTTTTTGTGATTGATTTATTAAAGGATCTTGGCATGTCGCTTAACGATATTCAGCAGTACATGCAAAATAAATCGCCCGAAAGCTTTCTATCCATCATGTACCGGGAAAAAGAGGAAATTGTAAAAAAACGGCAGGAAATCGAAATGAAGGAGAAAATGATCGAGGCCAAAATCGGATTAATGGAAGAAGCTTCTCAGCTTGATTTTAATAGGATTACGCTTCAGCCATTGCCGGAAGCAACCCTATATCTAAGCAGGAACATTCAAAATATATCAGATGAAGAATTTGTGGAGGTCATCTCGGATTTTATTAATGAATTGCAGCTTTCACAGCTTGATTCAGGATATCCGATCGGATCTATAACAAAGCGGGAGCAGGTGCTGAAAGGGGAATTCTCCAATTACAGCTATTTGTATATCGAGCAGCCCAATCCAAAGGAGGGACATCCATATTTTCGGGCCGTAAAAGGTGATTTCCTCATCGGCTATCATGTTGGGAGCGAAAAAACTATCACCGATACCTATAAGCGCCTTTTCTCAGAGATGGAACGGCTGCATTTAACTTTAGGGGAGCATGTTTTTGAAGAGTACATTTATGATACCGTAGTACAGAATGATAAGGAGCATTATGTCACTAAAATTATGATGCAGGTTCACCGGGGATAGGATTCCCGCGGTTAGGAAAATTCACAATAATATGATACACTTGATTTACCATTTGATTTACCGTGTACATGTGCCCTGCTCATTCGTGAGCAGGGTTCCTTATTAGAAAAGCGTAAGCGCCTTGTCCACCCCCGACAAGCACAAGACGAGCCTCCCGGAAAGGCGTCCTTTGCCTTTTTGGGAGGCTTGGCTTGTGACCTCGAGGGGGTAGGCGCTGGAGCTAGACAGTAATCGACGCTCAAAATTTTTACTTCCTAATTTTTCACACAAAAAAACAGGCCCATAAAGAGCCTGCCCTGAGTTTGGTTATATAATTAAGCTTTACGCACGTTAGCTGCTTGAGCTCCACGCTGACCTTGCTCAACATCGAAAGTCACTTCTTGACCTTCTTCTAAAGATTTATAACCTTCGCCTTGGATAGCTGAGAAATGAACGAATACGTCTTCTCCGCCTTCGCGTTCGATGAATCCGAAGCCTTTTTCACTGTTAAACCATTTTACTTTACCATTTTCCATTTTTGTTGCCTCCTTGTGCGTATCAACACACATTGTGTTACTATCCTTGCTCTCAGTGATCATCAAGACGTAAAGTTTTACTCAAACTATCCTTTACACCGAACAAAAATAATTCTTATTCAGATTAACACTTTTCAGAATTATATGCAAGAAAACACACAATAGAAAACATCGTATCTCCATTTGAGCTACTCACACTTCAAATATTAAACAAAAAAACTGCTATTTCATAGCAGTCATAGATAGAGCCTTAAGAAGTAAAAGAATATCCTGATGAATGCTGTTGCATACTTGATCATCGCTGCAGTTCTCAAAATCAGCCTGCAAACGTCCAAGTTCTCTAATAAATAGTAAGTTTTCTTCCTTACTAAGCATAGTGTATTCGCTCCTTTTTACATAGGAAATGCACTATGTCGTTTCAGGGTAACACTATTGCATTTTATTTACAATCAATCAACAAGGGTTTCGAAAGAAGAATTTCTTCTTTCCCTGGTGAACCCTTTTCAAGATCAAAGTATGATAAACTGAATTAGCAGGCATAAATTGTCAGAATTCTGCGGGGTGCAAATTTGGAAAGGATACATCTAAAAGAAGTTCATGCTATGCAAGACCTTACTAAGGGACATGTATTATATTTCTTCAAGAACCAGGACCAATATATTTCAAATGTTATTGAATTTGTTCTTTCCGGATTAGAACGAAATGAATACTCCATCATTATAGAAAATGACCGAATGACTCCACTGATTAAGGAAAGCCTCACAATGAAGTTGAATAAGAGCTGCCTGAAAAAAGTAAAGTTCATCAATAATTATGACTTCTATTATGCCAAGGGGGACTTTAGAGTTAATTCTATTTTCGATTACCTCCCACACTTAATTGAAGGTTATTCAGAACAGGATTTAACTGTCCGGAGCTGGGCTCATGTCGAATGGCGTGACGAACTGGAAGTCAGCAAAAAATTATCGGCATCTGAAAAAGAAGCTGATCTAATTGTTGCCAAAACAAAACTTCTGTCTGTTTGTGCCTACTATTCAGACAGGGTTAGTCAAGAATTAAAAGAAAGTCTTCTATTTTGCCATAATTTTTTTGTAAATGAATGAACAGAAAAATACAGACAGGATTTACTGTAAATAAAATTAGTCTCACCTTTAATACGTGAGACTAATTTGGCTCCCCCGTAACATTCCCAAACCTGCTTTGTTGGCAATAGTTTCACTATTTAGTAAAAACGAGGTATTTTTGCCCGATATAGTTAGTTGATGTGTAAATGCCCGCTCCCAAAAGAACCGCAAGCTCTTCAGGCGAAACATTATGCCCGAGCAGGGTAAAAGTCTGGATAAACTCTGCAGCCATGCCGCTTATGGAGTAAGAAAGAATATAGCACAAAAACAGAATGAAAATGAAGCGCACCGCACTGCTTTGAATGCGGGCCCTGCTCCTAAAGGTGAACGATCTGTTGAGGAAATAGCTGACCGCTGCCCCCGCACTGTTTCCCAGAAATGTTGCAGTCCAATACGACATCCCCGCCAAATCCAGCAGCATAAATATCATAGATAGCCCGACAATTGTATTCAATGTTCCCACAAGCAAAAATCGAATAAAGGTATCAGTTCGTTTCAGATAATGTTCCAAAATGAATGTCCGCGAACTCATCATCATGGTCTCCGTCCGTAATTAAATGGCGGGAAATCGGTAAATTAAACGCATCTACTTCAATCGAAAATTTAGGTCTGCGTTTTGTCTCTTTATAGATTTTCCCGATATATTCCCCCACCAGGCCAATAGCTGTCAGCTGAAGCCCCCCCAGCATCCAGATCGAGGCGATTAATGATGTCCAGCCGGTTTCCGTTTCGCCAAAATAGCGCAATCCTAGAAAGTAGAGGCCAAATAGAAAGCTGATAAAAAAAGAACCGATCCCCAATGCCAATACCATCCGGATCGGCGTCACGGAAAAAGAAGTAATGCCCTCAAAGGAAAGGGCCAGCATTTTTTTCAGAGGATACTTCGTTTCTCCGGCAAGCCTCTCTTTGCGGTCATAGTAAACATGGGCCGTTTTATAGCCCAGCAAGGGCACAATTCCGCGTAAAAAAAGATTGGTTTCCTCATAGCGCTGCAGCTCTTCCAGGGCACGCTTGCTCATCAGGCGGAAATCAGCATGATTATAGACAAGATCTACGCCCATTTTCTTCATTAGTTTATAAAATCCCTGTGCCGTGCTTCTTTTGAAAAACGTATCACTGTCCCTTTTTTTCCTTACTCCATAGACAATGTCATATCCTTCGCGGAATTTCAGGATAAACTCCCGGATCACGGCAATATCATCCTGAAGATCGGCATCAATGGAAACCGTGCAATCCGATATTTTTCCTGCGGCTGTTAATCCCGCAAGCAGGGCATTCTGATGTCCTGCATTTCTGGCAAGCTTCAGCCCCCGTACTTTTGGGTTATTCAGGCTCTGCTTATAAATGATCTGCCAGGTCCTGTCCCTGCTGCCATCATCCACAAACAATATTTTGCTTTTATCAGAAACAAGATCCTCATTCAGTAATTCTTCAAGCAGCCCATTCAGCTGATCAATGGTATCCTGCAGTACCTCCTCTTCGTTATAGCAAGGAACTACGATGGTGAGTACCGGGTTGGTCATTCTAATTCCCCCTGCTTATATGGCTTTATAAAGGTAGATTTTCCACACAGAGCTTTTTGATTCAAAAACCTTCTCCAGCCTAAGCTGATTATCTTCAGCATTGTCGATCGGTACGGATGAAAAAAGATAAGAACCGCCCATGGCCTTAAAGGCTTCTGTATTCAACTCAAGATTCTTCAGCCTTTTTTTCGTCCGCTTTTTAAACATATAATGCTTTCCAAGCTCGTCCGTAAAGAGATAGCACCTTCCGCCCCATTCATCAAAATAAATCCGGATACCTTTGTTTTTTTCCAGTTCTTTCTCAATGATTTTTCGAAATTGATATTTGTATGTTAAGGGGTAAAAATTATTATACGTATCCAGCGTGTAGAAGCCGTTATACTGGGCAATGGCAGGATGAAGGCCAATGCTTGCAACACGGTATTCCTCCTGCGGTTGCCCAATATATTCTTTAACATCCAAGAACTGCTCTTCAGCATAAAATTGCTTGATCGTTGGCTTATCCTGAAAAAGGATTTCCTCGTTAAAAAATGAAACGGTAATCACCTGCCCCAGCACAAAAACCGGAACCAGCCGCCTCCAGAACGGTCCATGGGACCAAATGATTTTCAAGGAGAGCGCGAAAAGCACATAGATAACCAGAGGCCTTAAAAAATGATACCTGGCAAAGTTGAATGTATCCAGAACATGGTAACGCTCTGTAAGCGGCATCCAGCCTTTGTAAAACCAGAAGGCATACCATGCTGATAGGGCAAAGTTAAGCAAGAAAAGAAATAAAAACACCTTTTCCTTCTTCCAATTTTTCTGCCTTATCGTCATAAATAGCGCCACGAACATCAGCGGAAGAATGACCAGAGTATGCATCGAGGCAACATGGTGGTGCCCTAGAGCAAAGTTTTTTAATGTCAGCCTCACGCAATGCCAGAAGGTTAATCTCGCATGAAAATATTCATCCCGGCTGTTCGGCTCATCGTCAAACAAAAAGGAAAAAACAAGCCTGTATTCCACGATAAAAAAGATTCCAGTCATATAGGCAATGGACAGTATAAATGGCCAATTCCATGCTCTTTTTCTGATTACATCTGTCAGCCAAAATATCCCCATGGCGCTCAGGAAAAAGAAAAATCCAAGAACGATGCTCGAGTATAATGGCAATAGAGTTAGGACCAGGATATTTTTCCAGGATCTTTCCCCTTGCCTGATATTTAAAAATGCCCAGAGCGCAAGCGGCATCCCAAGCGTGCTCAGCATACCGGAAGGCCAAAATGGCGTGAAAGCAAAAGCTAGAGCTGTCCCAATCGTAATGGGTCCCCACTTCTCTTCTTTAAGGAAGTGCTTTTTCAAAAGCAAATACATGCCGATAAAGGCAAATACCCTTGTAATCGTCTGGCTGAGTGCATAGGCAATCATCGTCGGGAAGAGGGCATACAGCCACACAATTAAAGTAAATTCAGAGCCAAATGCATTTCTGGACAGATTTCCATTTATAATCTGCGGAATAACAGCATCTATTGAACCTGTCAGCTGCCCGCTTTCAGCCAGGACTTTATACCAGGCCAGATTGGAATCCAGATTATCATGAACGCGGATATGCGCGTTTTCACCTAATATATACAAAGGGGATACAAACAGGACCAAAGCAATAATGGCGAGAATAAGGAGATTTTTCTCGGCTGTATTTTTTTTCAAAAGCAATCTCTACACCTCTAGGTTCAAGATTATTTACAGGCTTAGGGTTCACGAACACGTCCAAAATATTCCCGAACACCCAAATTCACACCATAAAGGGATAATACAACCTGCCCGCTCATAAAAATAGGTGACAGCATTTCTAAATAAAGGGGGAATTAAATGATTAAAAAAGCGGTCATTCCCGCTGCAGGCCTTGGAACCCGGTTTCTGCCGGCCACAAAGGCACAGCCAAAGGAAATGCTCCCCATTGTCGACAAGCCCGCCATTCAATACATTGTCGAGGAAGCCATTGCTTCCGGGATTGAAGATATCATCATCATAACCGGGAGAAACAAACGGGCTATTGAAGATCACTTTGATAAATCGGTTGAGATGGAGCTGCTGCTGCAGAAAACCGGAAAGCTTGAAGTGCTTGAGGAAGTTGGCGAACTATCCAATATGGCTGATATCCATTATGTCAGGCAAAAGGAGCCGCTCGGATTGGGGCACGCTATTTTATGCGCGAGAAAGTTCATTGGCAGGGAGCCGTTTGCCGTCCTCCTTGGCGATGATATAATTGATGGGGAGCCTCCTGCCATGCTGCAAATGATTGAGCAGTATAACCAAACGGGGGCAAGCATCCTCGGATGCAGTGAGGTTCCTTTGTCTGAAGTCAATAAATATGGAATTGTCGGCTATTCAGAACAGAGGGGCCCATTATACAAAGTGGATAGCCTCGTGGAAAAACCTCCTGCTGAAAAAGCCCCATCTGCCCATGCGATTATTGGCCGCTATATCTTAACACCGTCGATCTTTGACATGCTTGAGAACGGAAGCCCGGACAGCAAAGGCGAGCTGCAGCTGACAGATGCCCTCCATGCTTTGCTTCGCCGGGAAAGAATTTATTCGTACCTGATCCGGGGAAGCCGTTATGATATTGGAGATAAATTTGGCTTTCTTTAAGCCTCGATTGATTATGCCCTGCAAAGACCTGAACTGAAGGAGAAACTTTCACAATACTTAAGGCAGGTTCGATTATGATTTGCGATATCCGTCAGGATGGGACCTGTGCCAGCTCCAGGCATCCTCGATGATCTGGCGGATACTTGTTTTTTGTGGCTCCCATTTCAGCATTGACCTTGCTTTTTCTGATGAAGCAACCAGTTCTGCCGGGTCTCCAGACCGACGGGGAGCAATCGTCACTTTAAAATATCTGTTTGTTACCTCAGCTGCGGTTTCAATTACTTCTTTTACAGAAATCCCTTTGCTGCCCCCCAGATTAAAGACAGTGCTATCCCCTCCCTCTTCCAGGTAACGGAGTGCCAGCAGATGGGCTTCAGCCAAATCTTCTACATGAATATAGTCCCTTATACAAGTACCATCCTTTGTTGGATAATCATCACCAAAAATGGAGACAGATTCTCTTTTTCCAAGTGCCGCCTGCAGGATAATCGGGATCAGGTGTGTCTCGTTCTGATGGTCTTCGCCAATCTCCCCTGATGCCTTTGCCCCTGCAGCATTAAAATAACGGAGCGACACGAACCTGGCTCCTGATGCCTGCGCCCACCAATGGAGCATCCGTTCAATGGCAAGCTTTGTCTCGCCATACGGGCTTGCAGGCTTGAGCGGCGCGTCTTCCCGTATAGGCTGGCTTTTCGCATCACCATATACTGCGGCGGTGGACGAAAACACAAGCTGTTTAACCTTATGTGCTTCTAAAGCTTTTAGGAGGCTATGAGAACCAAGTACATTATTATCATAGTAATTTAGAGGATTTTTCATCGATTCCCCTACCAGGGATGATGCCGCAAAATGAAAGACTGCCTCTATTCGCTCACTGGAAAGGACACTATTCAGAAAATCCTGCGATCTGATATCCCCCTCATAGAAGGCTGCCTTCGGATGGACCGCCTGCCTGTGGCCCGCAGCCAAATGATCAATTACCACTGTTTCATACCCTTTTCGAATGAGTAGATCTACAATATGTGAACCAATATAACCTGCTCCTCCTGTAACCAAGATTGCCATTCCATCACTCCTGCATAGGTTTATATTCTCTTTTCTATATGCAGCTTTGAGGGTGAGTATGATAAAACTGCGGAGTCCCTCATTCCCCGAATGAGTATCAGAATCGGCTCTTCTGTTCGGATTTCTCCTTTTCCTGTCCGAAGTGGCTCCAAGTTCGGACTCCTCTGACCGGTTTTCCATTCCCCTTTCCCTTGTCATTTTCAATTAAAAAAGGGCCAGATTCATCTGGCCCCCACAATTCTAATTAAATTTAAATCGATGCCTTTATCTGCTTCGTATAGAAAAAGCGCACTATAAAGAAGTAAACAACCTGGATGGCCAGGAAAACACTCAGAACAGCAACTGATTCCTTAAACAGGTTAAAGTAGAACAGGTTCGATAACGCTGTCAGGGCTACAGCACCATGGATAAGAGCGACGAGGATCGGCGCGAAAAACAGAATCATAGTCTGTCTGTTTAAAACCTTTTTCAGCTCTTTCTCGGTTAACCCCATCTTGGAAATCGATTGGAATTTTTGTTTATCTTCATCCAGGTCCATGTAGAGCCTGAAGTACAGGAAGCTGCCGGCTGATACGAAAAAGACAATCCCGATAAACAGACCGACAAATAAAATGGGCCCGTAGCCTTTCATAATCTCATATATTTCGTAGTCTACTGATGTAATTTCATATCTTGGCAGTTCCTTGTACAGCTTTTCAGAGGCAGCCATTACCCTTTCCTCTCCATCTGTTGCCTGCCAGGCGTAATAGCTTTCCTGAAACTCTGGTTCAGGAAGCTTTTGATAGTCTTCATCTGACACGATAAAATAGGAATCTGTTGCCGGCAGTGCTTTCGAATGAATGACTTCCTCTGGCTTTAAAACAGTGCCGGACTTCAGTGTAATCGTTTCATTCAGGAGTTCCTTCGTTTGCCCGAAGTTGGTCCCTTCAAACTCAACTGTCATTACTTGCCCGTCTTTTAAGTCAACCGGATCTTCATCAATGAGCTCGGCAAAGCGGTTAAAATCGGATTGACCCGCAATCAGAATGGAATCCCCGCCAACTTCAAAGTAGCGTAAAACAGTATGCTCCGAATCCGCTTCAATCTTTTCTTCCTTTAATGTTTGATTGATAAACTCAACATTCTTCACTTCATTTTCTTCAGAAGTTTTATAGGAAAACGTTGTGGAATTGACATTTTTTATGTTTGAGGTCAGCACGGTTTGAAAACCGAATAAAGAACCAATTGCACTGAACGCAACTGTTGAAACCATCGCCACCATGAAGAAGGTTCGTGCATTATCCTTCATGCGAAAGGCCAGATCTGAAAACAGCAGCATATTGGTCTTAAACCAAAAAACACGTTCATTTTTCTTTAATCTTCTAATAATATAAACACTTAATTGCGTAAATAACAGGTAGGTGCCAATGCAGACAACGATGATCACCGGCACCATTGCCGCTACAACCACTAACCCTTTTGCGATTAGTGCAGCAGCATACCCCGCACCTAATAATAGGACAGCCAGCATCGTTAAGAAAAGATTCGCTTTTGGCTCACCCTTTGACATTTTATTTCCCTTAATTAATTCAATCAGCTTTTTGCTGCGCAGAACATACGTCACAAATAAGGAGATAAAGAAAAATAAAATAATAAAAGAAATGAAGGTGATCAGGATGGCCTTCACTGGAAAATAAAAAGACAGTGCCCGCTCAATAATCAGCACATTTTCAGCCAGCAGCAAAATCGCCTTTGCAAATACAACGCCGAGGAGAATTCCGCTTAAGGTTGCCAGAAAGCCAATCAGCATATTTTCCAAAAACACCATGAGACGAATCTGTTTCATGGACATGCCCTGCATCATTAATAACCCAAACTCTTTTTTCCGGGACTGCAGAAAAGAACTCATAGAATATAAAACAAAAAAGAACGAAAACACATAGATAATGCCTGCTGCTGCATTCATTCCCTTCGTTACAGTTGAGTTCATGCCATCCCCGCTTAATGCTGGATGATTCGCAAAAATCGAGAAGGTAAAGAAGACCATGACTGTAAATAAACTGCTGAGGAAGTAGGCTGCATATAAGCGTTTGTTCCGTATGACGTTATTAAACGCGAACTGACGAAAGGTCATGTGCATCCCCTCCAAGCAAAGAAAGTGTATCAATGATCTTCTGGAAAAAAGCCTGGCGGTTATCACCGCGGTGAATCTCCGAATAGAATTTTCCGTCACGGATGAAGACGACCCTGTTGCAATAGCTCGCGGCCTGCGCATCATGTGTGACGAGCATCATGGTTGTCTTCTCAATTTTATTAATCGACTCAAGCATTTCCATTACATCTTTGGAAGACTTGGAATCCAAATTCCCTGTAGGTTCATCCGCCAGCAGCAGCTTCGGCGTATGAATCATCGCTCTAGCCACAGCCACTCTTTGCGCCTGTCCGCCTGATATTTCATACGTCCGCTTTTTCATAATGCCTGTAATTCCCAGTTTTTCAGCGATTTCGTATGCCTTGTCATTCATTTCCTTCACTTTTTTCCCGTCCAACCTTAGCGGCAGGACTATATTTTCTTCCACCGTCAAGGTATGAAGTAGGTGGAAGTCCTGGAAGACAAATCCTAATTCACGGCGGCGGAATTGGGCCAATGCCTCTTTTTTTAAGACATGGGGATTTCTTTCATTGATCAGGATTTCCCCTGTTGTCGGTTCATCAATGGTGGCAATCATGTTCAGCAGTGTCGTTTTTCCGCTTCCCGAAGGACCCATGATTCCGACGAACTCACCTTCATCAATGGTTAAGTTAATATCTGTTAACGCACGATAGGCGATCTTTCCTTCATAAATCTTGCTTACTTGCTTCACTTTTAGCATCACAAGTTCTCCTTTCACATTCAGTTGACTTGTGATCAGTATATCTTCTATACCCATTTCAAAAAATCGATTTCTCTTTCACTTACCTTACAAGGCTGTAAGGTTCTGTGTTTTTCCAAAGATCAGCCGGAAAAGAGACCCTTCCCCCATCTTGGATTCCAGCTCAATGCGATGGCCAAGATGATCGGCTGCCTCCTTCGTCAAGTACAGCCCCATACCTGTGGATTCTCTGAATTTCCGTCCATTTTCACCCGTATAAAAAGGTTCAAACACACGGCGCTTGTCTGATTCCGGAATCCCGGCGCCAAAGTCCTTCACTTCTAAAACAGCTTCTCCGTTTTTTTCAAAAATGGAAATATCAATTCGATTGCTTTTCCCTCTGGAATACTTGACCGCATTATTGATCAGCTGAGAAAGCATAAAGAAAAGCCATTTCTCATCTGTCTCCACGATCATGTCCTGCTTCTCCTGCAGGAGATTTGGATACACCCCGTTCCGGATATAAAGCCGTTTGTTTTCTCCATTCACTTCATGAATGATTTGGGATAAGTGTACGGGTTTTATATGAAAATCCTGTTCGATCGTCCGGAGTCTCGCCATATAGAGGATGGTGTTCAAGCCCGTTTTCATCCGATCCGTCTCTTCACGAATACTGGAGGAATCAGGTTCATCCAGGTTTTGCGCAATCAGTTCAATGACAGAAAGCGGGGTTTTCATCTGGTGGACCCATTGATCCATAAACTTCAGATGCTCCTCCTGCCTGGATTCCAGCTCTTTAATTCTCGTCTGGTAATGTCTGTACTGTTCCTTCAGCAGATGATCCAGCGCCTGTGAAATCGGTGAGTTCTCTGTTGTTTGAAAAGAATCGTCAAGGGAAGCAAGTTCCTCCGTCAGCCTCTTATAAAACTTGCGGCGGCTAAAATAGTGGTATGTCAGGTATGCCGTGAGAAAGAATAAGCCGAGAAAGATGCCATAAAGGGCTGGCAATAGATGACGATAGCCATCCAGCCAGTAAATGGCCAGAATCATAAAAAATTGAACGACCTGTACAGCGATTAGTAACGCATGCTCTTTAAGGAATAATTTCATGTTTCTCCAGCCTTTCACCAGGTAACGATCAAACGGTAGCCTGCGCCTCTCACTGTTTCGACCGCTCCTGAAAGCCCGATTGCCTCAAATTTTTTTCTTACCCTCGCCATATTCACATTCAGCGTATTCTCATCCACATAGACCTGTTCATCCCACAGCTTTTCCAGCAGGTCTTCACGCCCGGCCACACGCGGGTGCCGCTCCAGTAAATTCTCAATAATATCAGCTTCTTTTTTGGACAGCGGAACGGTTTTATCACGGAAACACAATTCCAGCCTTTCCGGAAACAGCTTCAATCCCTCTGCCTCGAGAACTCGTTCCTGGGCCTGCGTGGCATATTCCCCGTAAGCCCGCCGAAGCTGGCTGCGGATTTTCGCCATCACAATTTCCGGATGGAACGGCTTGGTGATGAAATCATCGCCGCCATTCTCAAGCGCCATCACCTGGTCCATCTCCCCTACCCGTGCGGAAATGAAGATAACCGGACAAATCGACTCCTTGCGGATTTGCCTGCACCAGTAATAGCCATCAAAGCTCGGAAGATTAATATCCAGGAGCACAAGATCCGGTTTATGCTTATGAAATTCCCCCATCACATCATCGAACTGTTCCGCAGCCGCAGCATCATACCCATACTTCACTAAGTGTGACTGCAGGTGCTCCGCGATTTTCGGATCATCCTCAATAATAAATACTTTCTGCATCCTCTCACTCCTTTGTCTAGAAAATTATGCCATAAGGAGAACAGGAAAGAAAAGCGGAAGGCGCCCTCCTTTTGGCTTTAGACCCGTGAGCCGGTGGCGTCTCGAACTGGATAGTTATCTAACTTCAGTTCTTTAAAAAAAGAGCTGCCTCAGCAGCCCTTTTTAGACACAAGCTTTCTTTTCTAATACACTAATCCATTTGTAATACCCAATAAGTATGGTTAATAGAATCGGATTAACAATGGCAGAATACCATATACTCCACCAGCCATAATGAAAAAAGCCGAATGGATGAGGCAGCTGGCAATAGCTTCATAGGTCAGCAGGAAAATTTCCCAAATAAGAAAGTAACTTACCTTTTTCATGAAAGATCCATTAAAAGGGTACCAATTGATAAACATCAAATTTATGGGCGGAATTAAGATTGTGTAAGCAGGAAGTGCTACCCAGTCTATTCCTTGAGTAAAGTACCAGTATCCTTTGTACTTTAGATCGATAAAAATATCAAAGAATAGTTGGAATGCAATAGTAAAAACCCAAATATGGACAATTTTATTGGCTGATATCCCTTTAATGGTCTTATATAATATCAAATTAAACACAGCAACTGAGGCAATTTGTAAGATCATTTTCCACTCCGGAAAGTTTTTAGATATTATTTGCATTGAGCGGTAATTCAATCCTCTCAAAACACTCCTCTGTTTATTAATTTTTTGTCATTTAGAGACTAGTTTTGTCGAAATGATTCAATGTTTTTCCTTAATTTGCAATAATAGTTCCTGGACTTTTATTATTTAAAGGAGTAAATAAATGTGTCATTTTTGCAGTGAACTTAGAAGGAAGATTCAACTTTTTAGAAAAACACTTATTGAAACTGGGATAAAGAAAGGTTTAGAGCATCCTGATACTATAAAAAACAGTCAGATATTGGATGAACTTATCTTTAGGTTCCAGTCCAAATGTAAATAGGATTCATTACAGTAAATGAACTACTTTTAATAGAAACTCACTTCTCCGCCAAATAAGCAGATAAATTTCAAAAAGAGGGCAAGATAGATAAGAAATAAATCTATAAAAACCCGGAGAATCTGAATGGTTTATATCTTTACAATAACAACGCTTGCTATCAACTCTATATTGATTTTCATTATTCCATTAAAATTAACCCGGCAGGAGCTTTATACAACCTGGCTGGCTGTCACTCTAAATGCGCTCCTTGCAGATTTGATTTTTGGGCATGTTTTAGACCTATACGACTTAATGGATCCAGGTCCCCAGCTTTTTGATTTATTTATTGAAATCACCCTGCCGGCAACATTCGGAATCCTATATGTTAACTTCATGCCTAAACCAAAGAAGAAATTTTTGCTTTACCTTTTGTTTTGGGTCGGTTTTTCAGTATGTTACGAAGTCCTATCCAGTTACTTTGGCTACGTAGTATATAAGGGCTGGCAAGTATGGTGGTCAGCCATCTATTATATTGGAGCCTGCCTTTATATGCGCTGGCATTTTAGTTTTATGAGGAAAGAAAAGTATCAGCATTAAATAGAAAAGGACAAGCCGAGAAGCAGTGCCTCAAAAAATGCACATACAACTAAGTCGAAAAACAAGCAGTCCATGTCAATGCGTCTGCTTGTTTTTTTCCCTTCAATAAGATCGTCTGCATTCGATCCTGCCGACTCTGCCTTCAACATGACAAAAGTGTCACTTTACATTCTGTTACATCGATGGCTGGCGGGAAAAATGGCCGGTATAGTAGGTAGAGAAGGAGGTCGAAATCATGACCAAGATGATACAAACAAAAAACCTATCGAAATCTTATGGAAAAACACAGGTCTTAAAAAATATTGATTTGACTGTTGAACGGGGGGAATTGACTGCCATTATGGGTCCCTCCGGCCCCGGAAAAACGACGTTACTCTATCAACCATTGATGCCTTTAGCGGGGGGAATGTTTGGATAGAGGAAAATTCCCTTTTAGATATGAAAAAGAAAGACCTGCGGGAGTTCCGCCAAAAAAGAATGGGATTTATTTTTCAAGACTATAACTTACTGGATACCTTAACAGTGAAGGAGAATATCCTCCTCCCGCTTTCGCTGCAAAAAACACCTGTTTCCGAAATGGAAAAGCGAATAGCAAAATTGATTGATGCCTTAAATATTGAATCAATTTTACATCAATATCCTTCTGAAATTTCCGGCGGTCAGAAACAGCGTACAGCTGCCGCCCGGGCAATTATTACTA
>ERZ1023203.95-NODE-95-length-17370-cov-5.594918_pt1 | contig 17370 bp, 15 predicted proteins | sample MGYA00380444_ERZ1023203 | MGnify/ENA primary metagenome ERZ1023203 (study PRJEB33173, sample SAMEA4830386) | metagenome | study: EMG produced TPA metagenomics assembly of the PRJEB25223 data set... | reverse complement strand
GCGGGCCTGATTACATTCTTCTGCACATGCAGGCAAAGACTACTTCTGAAATGTACTAAGACTTGTAAAGCATGCACAGGATTTTCATATCTGTGCATGCTAAAACCCTAAATAGTTTAAAGAAGAATAGCTTAACGTTACAATATAAAGGACTATTCTGAAAAAGGAGGAATTTTAATTGACTGAAGCGACAAAATCACATTCACTTATCGAACAAACTGAAAAATACGGTGCAAACAACTATCACCCGCTTCCAATCGTTATTTCGAAAGCGGAAGGTGTCTGGGTGGAAGATCCTGAAGGCAATAAATACATGGATATGCTAAGTGCTTATTCAGCAGTAAATCAGGGGCACCGCCATCCAAAAATCATCCAGGCGCTGAAGGATCAGGCTGACCGCGTAACGCTAACTTCCCGTGCTTTCCATAACGATCAGCTGGGACCTTGGTATGAAATGATCTGTGAACTGACAAATAAAGAAATGGCCCTTCCGATGAACACTGGTGCGGAAGCGGTTGAAACGGCAATCAAAGCTGCACGCCGCTGGGCCTATGATGTAAAAGGCGTAGCAGATAACCAGGCAGAGATCATTGCTTGTATAGGTAACTTCCATGGCCGTACAATGACAGCGGTTTCGCTTTCTTCTGAAGAAGAATATAAGCGGGGCTTCGGACCTATGCTTCCAGGTATTAAGCTGATTCCTTACGGAGATCTTGACGCTCTTAAAGAAGCAATCACTGAGAATACGGCGGCTTTCTTAATTGAGCCAATCCAGGGTGAAGCTGGAATTGTGATTCCTCCGGAAGGCTTCCTGAAAAAAGCATATGAAACTTGTAAGGAAAACAATGTATTATTCATTGCAGATGAAATTCAGGCTGGCCTTGCGCGTTCCGGAAAAATGTTTGCATGCGAATGGGAAGATGTAGATCCTGACATGTTCATTTTAGGGAAAGCGCTTGGTGGAGGAGTATTCCCGATTTCATGCGTAGTTGCGAATAAAGATGTTCTTGGGGTATTTAATCCTGGATCACATGGTTCAACATTTGGAGGAAACCCAATGGCTTGTGCCGTATCTGTTGCCTCCATGAACGTATTGGTTGAAGAAAAGCTGGCAGAACGTTCCCTTAAACTGGGCGACTATTTCATGAGCAAATTAAAAGAAATTAATAATCCTGTCATTAAAGAAGTGCGCGGCCGCGGCTTATTTATTGGTGTTGAGCTGAATGAGCCAGCCCGCAAATATTGTGAAGAGCTTAAAGAACAAGGATTGCTTTGCAAAGAAACGCATGACACGGTTATTCGTTTTGCCCCTCCTTTAGTCATTTCTGAAGAAGAGCTTGATTGGGCAATTGAAAGAATCAATAAAGTATTAAGCTAATACAATTATACGGACAGTTGGCCCTTGTGTCTGAATTTGTGATGCAGGGCCGCCGGTTATGGAGTATTGCTGTAATTTTCCTAAATATTAAAATCAAGAGGTGCCATGATGGGAGCTGCAGGAGTAGCTGGTAAAGAAACTGAACAAAAAATGGAAGAGTCTTTAAATTTATTTACTTCAACTCAAGTTGTGATCAAAGAAGCTTTGAACAAGCTCGGCTATGCAGATGAGATGTATGAGCTGCTGAAAGAGCCGCTGAGGATGCTCACGGTAAGAATCCCGATAAGAATGGATGACGGGTCGATAAAAATTTTCACCGGCTATAGATCACAGCATAATGATGCGGTAGGACCGACAAAGGGCGGTGTCCGTTTTCATCCTGAAGTAAATGAGGATGAAGTAAAAGCTTTATCAATGTGGATGAGTTTAAAGTGCGGAATTGTGGATCTTCCTTATGGAGGAGGTAAAGGCGGCATCATTTGTGATCCCCGTTCCATGTCAATGGGGGAGCTGGAACGCTTAAGCCGAGGATATGTAAGGGCAATAAGCCAGATCGTTGGCCCTACAAAAGATATACCTGCTCCGGATGTTTATACGAATTCACAGATCATGGCCTGGATGATGGATGAATACAGTCGACTCCGTGAGTATGATTCTCCCGGATTTATCACAGGCAAGCCGCTTGTTCTCGGCGGGTCTCAAGGAAGGGAAAAGGCAACTGCACAGGGTGTAGTGATCTGCATTGAGGAAGCTGCGAAAAAGCGCGGCATTTCCATTGAAGGAGCACGTGTGGCTGTTCAGGGATTTGGAAATGCAGGAAGCTTCCTGGCGAAATTCATGCATGATGCAGGCGCTAAAGTGGTCGCCATTTCAGATGCTTATGGTGCTCTATATGATCCAAATGGCCTGGATATTGATTACCTTCTTGATAGGCGCGATAGCTTTGGAACGGTAACGACCCTTTTCGATAACACTTTGACAAACGAAGAATTGCTTGAACTGGATTGCGATATCCTGGTTCCTGCGGCTGTGTCCAATCAGATTACCGCTGCAAACGCCCATAATATTAAAGCTTCCATCATAGTAGAGGCTGCAAATGGCCCAACCACTCTTGAAGCTACAAAAATTCTTTCAGACCGGGGAATCCTGCTTGTTCCTGATGTGTTAGCCAGTTCTGGCGGTGTGACGGTATCCTATTTCGAATGGGTACAGAACAATCAGGGGTACTATTGGACTGAAGAGGAAGTTACAGAAAAGCTGAAAAAAGTGCTTGTACAAGCTTTCGATAATGTTTATCAGACTTCACAGCAAAGAAAAGTAAATATGCGTCTTGCTGCTTATATGGTCGGCGCGAGGAAAATGTCTGAAGCATCCCGCTTCAGAGGCTGGGTTTAATTCAGTAAACGGTATATAAATACTGATTCAATAAAAAAATCCTTGCACACAATGTGCAAGGATTTTTTGCATTCTTTTAACGGGTTGGCCTTGCTTCAGGTTCTCTTTCCAGTTCTTCATTTGGTTTGAAAAGAAGCCCCAGATTGATTAAGCCCGCGATGCCCACAAGACCGTATATAATTCGTGAAAGGGCTGAATCCTGACCGCCAAAGATAGCTGCGACAAGATCAAATTGGAAGAATCCGATTAAACCCCAGTTAATAGCGCCAATAATTGTTAGAACCAGTGCAATACGCTGAATGCCACTCATGATGTTTCCTCCTTGTAGTATAGGTTCAATATTATGTTGCTGCAGGGAAATAAAAAATATTCATTGTAATAATCGTTAATAGCCATAATGAAAAAGATGATCTGAGAACCCGGGATATCTAATGCTCACCTTTCGAATCGTACTTTTTGCAATAGCTGAAAATTTGAAAGATAATAATGTGGAAAAGGAGATGGTGATATGCAAAATTTTACCTTTTATAATCCGACTAAATTAATCTTTGGGAAAGATCAGCTATCCCAATTGCAGACTGAAATTCCGCAGTATGGCAAGAAGGTTCTTGTAGTGTATGGCGGCGGAAGCATTAAGCGCAATGGTTTATATGATAAAGTGATGGCACAGCTAAATGAAATTGGTGCTGAAGTGTTTGAACTATCAGGTGTTGAGCCTAATCCAAGAGTTTCCACTGTCCGCAAAGGCGTTGAAATCTGTAAAACTGAAGGCATCGATTTCCTGCTGGCTGTTGGCGGCGGGAGTGTAATTGACTGCACTAAGGCAATTGCAGCTGGTGCTAAATATGATGGCGATGCCTGGGATCTGGTCATCAAGAAAGCATTTGCTGCAAAAGCTCTGCCGTTTGGAACCGTTCTTACATTAGCGGCCACCGGTTCTGAAATGAATGCAGGATCTGTTATTACAAATTGGGAAACAAATGAAAAATATGGATGGGGCAGTCCTGTGACTTTCCCTAAATTTTCAATCCTTGACCCTGTTAATACATTCACCGTGCCAAGGAATCAGACGGTATATGGAATTGTGGACATGATGTCCCATGTACTTGAGCATTATTTCCATATTGAAGAAAATACCGATTTTCAGGATCGAATGTGTGAATCGCTGCTGATTACCATTATGGAAGCAGCTCCTAAGCTCCTTGAAGACCTTGAAAGCTATGAGCATCGTGCGACCATTCTTTATTCCGGCACAATGGCATTGAACGGTATTCTGAATATGGGCTACCGGGGAGACTGGGCTACGCATAATATCGAGCATGCTGTATCGGCCGTTTATGATATTCCTCATGGCGGAGGTCTGGCCATTCTGTTCCCAAACTGGATGAAGCATAATCTGAACGTAAAGCCTGAGCGATTCAAGCAGCTTGCTATCCGTGTATTTAACGTGGATCCGGCGGGAAAAACAGATGAGGAGACTGCGCTTGAAGGCATTGAAAAACTTCGTGAATTCTGGAACAGCATTGGTGCACCTTCACGCCTGGCTGATTTTGATATCGATGACAGCAAGATCGAATTGATGGCAGACAAAGCGACTGTCAACGGAGAATTCGGCAATTTCGCGAAATTAAATCATGATGACGTGGTTTCAATCTACCGCGCTTCTTTATAATACCATGCTGGACTCTGCCTAAAGCAGAGTCCTTTTACATTTTCCGCCGAAAAATGACAATCACCATTAGCGCGTAAAAAATATGTCAAAATTGGACACGCTTACATTAGGGGATGATTCTTGATTAACTTTGAGGCTTTCGTTAAAGTGGTATAAGGATGACAGCCAGAATTACTGCAGGCTGTTTAAATTTGAGAAAAATTGGAGGACATTCATGACACACGTTCGTTTTGATTACGCAAAAGCACTTCCTTTTTTTGGCGAACATGAAATTACATATCTGCAGGATGCCGTGAAGGTAGCACATCACTCCCTTCATGAACAAACTGGAGCTGGCAGTGACTTTTTAGGCTGGATCGATCTGCCTGCTAATTACGACAAAGAAGAGTTCTCCCGCATTCAAAAAGCGGCTGAGAAAATTAAAAGCGATTCCGATGTTCTTATCGTCATTGGAATTGGAGGCTCCTATCTTGGAGCGCGTGCGGCTATTGAAATGCTAAAGCACAGCTTCTATAATGCACTTCCAAAAGAAAAACGCGGCACTCCGCAGGTTTTATTTGCAGGCAACAATATTAGTTCCGCTTATATGAAGGATTTAATGGACCTTCTTGACGGCAAAGATTGGTCCATCAATGTTATCTCCAAATCAGGCACAACGACTGAGCCTGCATTGGCTTTCCGTATTTTCCGCAAAATGCTGGAAGAAAAATATGGTGTGGAAGAAGCACGTAAACGAATCTATGCTACAACCGACAAAGCAAGAGGTGCTTTGAAGACTCTTGCGACAGAAGAAGGCTACGAGTCATTTATTATTCCGGATGATGTCGGCGGCCGCTATTCTGTCCTCACAGCAGTAGGTCTTTTGCCGATTGCTGTCAGCGGTGCAAGCATTGAAGATATGATGAGCGGTGCTGCACAGGCACGCGAGGACTTCAGCAAATCTGAGCTTCAGGATAATGCAGCATACCAGTACGCTGCTGTCCGCAATGTTCTATATAACAAAGGCAAAACGATTGAAATGCTGATCAACTATGAACCAGGACTTCAATATTTTGCAGAGTGGTGGAAGCAGCTGTTCGGTGAAAGTGAAGGAAAAGACCAGAAAGGAATTTTCCCTTCATCAGCAAACTTCTCTACTGATCTTCATTCATTAGGCCAGTATGTGCAGGAAGGCCGCCGGGACCTTTTCGAAACGGTTATCAAGGTGGAAGAATCACGCCATGAGCTTACCATTGAAGAAGCAGAGAATGATCTTGATGGCCTGAACTATCTTGCGGGTGAGACTGTCGACTTTGTAAATAACAAAGCCTTTGAAGGGACAATGCTTGCCCACACAGACGGCGGAGTGCCAAACCTGATCGTTTCCATTCCGAAAATGGATGCCTACACATTTGGCTACCTGGTTTACTTCTTTGAAAAAGCATGTGCAATGAGCGGCTACTTGCTGGGAGTGAATCCGTTCGACCAGCCTGGTGTGGAAGCATACAAAGTGAACATGTTCGCCCTATTAGGAAAACCAGGATTTGAAGAGAAAAAAGCTGAACTTGAAAAGAGATTAAAGTAATAGTGAAAAACGTCTGCCTGCGGGTGGGCGTTTTTTTATTGGAGAAAAAGATGCCGCTGCTAAATCGCATTCATGATATCCCTTACTTTGGAGAAACTAAGCAAAAAGAGTAAAAGGGGATGGATTCAGTGATTGAGATACCTTCAAAAGTGGAAGGAAAGCATTTTGATTTGTATAAGCTGGAGCAGGCTCTAAAGCCGATTGGCTATTCGGTTGGCGGGAACTGGGATTATGATCACGGGTCTTTTGATTATAAAATTGATGATGAGGTGGGGTACCAGTTTTTAAGGGTCCCATTTAAGGCAATTGATGGGCAGCTTGATGATCCAAGCTGTACGGTGGAAATTGGCAGGCCGTTTCTGCTTTCACATAAGTATCAGCGCGGCCTGGATGACCACGCTTATACAGGGAATTTCAGCGCCTCCTTTGATCAATTCTCGGAGCCTGTAGATAAGGACGCTCGTTTTCCGGAAGAATTTATTGATCTCGGCAAAGCGCTTGTCGAAGAGCTGGAGTCTATTTTATTAAGAGATTAACCGAGTATAACAATCAGCTGATCCTGCTGAAGAATTATAAAAGGCTGGGGAGGATTAACAAGGGTTTCTTCCCCTCTTTTAACACCCAAAAGCAGAATGCCTTCTTTCATAAGTTCGGCACTAAGTTCAGCAAAAGTCTTATTTTCTATATCTTCTGATGCAGGCTGAAAAGTTAATTTTCGTTTATCGAGCTGTCCCAGCAAATCAAGAAAAGAAGTAACGAGCTCCTGGGAAGAAATGCTGTTGATCATGACAAAGCTCGTTAGAACATTCGTCTGAACGATTTCATCAGCCCCCGCTCTTTTAGCGTTGGCTGCCTGTTCTGAAGTTAATATTTCAACGATGCATTGAACATCGCGATTTAATCCTTTGATGGCCAATAAGGTTAAAATTGAATTCATGTCAGCATGCAGTTCATCTTTGTTCTGATCAGCTGTGATAATTACTTTTTTGGCATCAAATATATTTGCCTTCATGAGGACATCATCTCTGTTAGCGCGTCCCTGAATAAAATGTACATTATTATGGGGAACAGGATTTGACCTCAGTGTTTCATCAATTAAAGCAATGGAATGGTTCATCCCATCGCCTCCGAGAGTATTAACGATCTCCCTTGAACGTTCATTCCAGCCAATTACAACAATATGGTTTTGACCCCGATATTCGATTTTCCCCTCCAGGAAGTCATTCTGCCGGGTAACTGCTGCTGTTGCAAGTGAAATAAAATAGGTAGACAGAAAACCCGCACCAGTAAAAATAAGCGCAATGCCCACAATACGCCCTGCAGTGCTTTTGGGATAAAAATCTCCAAAACCGACAGTTGAAGCAGTTACAACCGCCCACCAGATTCCATCAAAAAAAGTCGGAAAGGAGGTCGGCTCAATAATATGTATTAACCCCCCAAAAAGAAAGATCACCATCAGGGCAATCAGCAGAATTCTGATTACTAAAGGGAGACGTATAAAACTGTAATAGATGTGCTGAGGCATAAAAATACCCCTCCTAATTTACAAAAGGTTTCAGCAGCTGACTGCTAAAAAATGCCAGCCGTATAGAATATAAAAAAAGCCATGCCAGCATATACTTTAGTTAAGTATATCGTCTATTGCACGGCTCAGCAGTTGAATATCCTTTGATATTTCATTTCTCACGTCGTCAATCTCGCACCTTTCATATTCATCCATGAGAAGGGAGAGTTCTCTTTTTAGTATGACAGCCTCGTGTTCAAAATCCATGATGACTCCCTCCTTTAGGGATATATAGGACTATCGGGCAGATAGTAAATTCCTTTATAATGTTACAATTATGTTACCCGATTTCTTTTCCATTTAAACGGTAAATCCCTTAATAATTTGCACATGAAATTTAGAACGAATATAGTTTACCCTCATATTTTGCACGTAAACACATCGTTTATGCTAAATAGCTGGAAAGTAAATAACTGAAGAAAAAAATATCCCCGGGGAAAATCCGGGGATTCAAGTCAATCCTATTTTCGAATTAAGCTGTAAACCGAAGCGCCTATCAGATCCCCGGCTTCTTTCATCCGATCCGGACTAATGTGCTCGATGGAATCCAGTGGTGTATGGTAATACGGTTCAAGATTGGCAGTGGCAGGTTCTCGTCTGATAAAGTTAACAGCCGGGATGCCTGCATCATGAAAAGAGACATGGTCGGAAGCTCCGCGCTGATAAAGAACCAGCTCAGATGGGGTGCCAATCCGCCCGGCTGTGGCAAGGGCAGTCTCTGTTACGATATTTGCCTGGCCATTAAGGGTATTCATGTAAATCGAAGTTGCATTTTCCCATGCTGTGCCTACCATATCCATATTGAAGTTTGCAATGCTTCGCTCTATTTCATTGCCGCTCAGCTTGCTGACATAATACTCAGAACCAAGAAGACCAATTTCTTCTGCACCTACAAATGCGAACCGCAATTCTTTGTCAGAAGGATAGCTTTTCAGGACTCTGGCCAGCTCTAAGGCAACAGCAGTTCCGGATGCATTATCGCTTGCTCCCGGAGCAAATGGCACACTATCAAAATGTGCAGAAATGTGGACTATGTCAGTTTCCCCGCCTTTATTGGGCTTAGGGTGCTTGGTGGCAATAATATTTTGCGATTTTATGTTTTTAAAACTCTTTACAGTAAGCGTAACTGTTTTGTTTTGTGCTTCAACATCTTGAAGGAGTGCTTCTCCGCTTGCCTTCGTAATGCTTCCCACCGGAATATCATATGGGCCTCCAATTGAGGGATTCATTGGTGCTGGCTGATCCGCATTGTTGTAAATTAAAACCCCCGCAGCACCGGCATTCACTGCGTTTGTAACTTTTTCCGAGAAAGGAATTTCTCCGCGTGAAATGAGTGCTATTTTCCCCGATGCTTCCTCTGTAAAATCAGCTGCCCTGCCTAATCCAGCATCATATAATTCAGAAGTAATTCCTTCTTCAGGCGTTGTTCCTGATCCGGAAGGAATGGTTATAAGGACCTCCTTCAGATCACTAGTGTGCAAATCTCCAGCCATTTTATCCGGTATGCTGAACTCTTGTGTTTCTACTGTGTAGCCATAGGACTCAAGGCGTTTGCGGATAAAATCTGCTGACTGCTTTTCTGCTTCTGTTCCGGCAACCCGCGGCCCTATGGTTTCTGATAAATAGCTGACATCCTCCATCATGCGAGCTGCATCTACCCTTGCAATTACCTTCTGATCAAATGCTTTGGAGCCAGGATCTGCAGCTTTGCTTTGTGCTGCTTCGGCAGTCTGCACAAATTGACCAGGCACTGCATACACGCTTGAAGCTGTCAGAACGGCTGCAAGCATAATTGAAGAAGCTTTCTTTCCAACTTTCATCTTTTATTCCTCCTCGACTAGTAATCCAGCTATATGTATTCGCTTACATAACTCCGCTTCCTTTAATAAAGAGTTAAAACGATTCTATTAGACTAGCAGATTTTTAAGATGTGTGAGAAAAGAAAGACTTTAACTTTCTAAATTGTAAAAAATGGTAGATTTAAAGTACCAAATCAGGAGAGAAGCCATGTAAAATCATGACCTTTGACGGAGGCAAATAGTTTATTATCAAATGCAACTTGAAAAATACAGGTCTTTCGGCTATCGAAACTAACGCATTTTTAATTTATTCTGAAAATTAGAATATCATTTTATATAGGGGGATTTTTATGAAAAAAGCTGCATTAAAAGTGTTCGTAGCCTCAGTTATCGCTTTCCCGCTAATTGCCGGAGGGGTATTGCCTGCAGCAGGTAAAGACAGTCAAAGCAGCATGGCATCGGCTGAATCTCGGATTAAAGTCGAAAATGGCATGACACAGCCCATTTTTTCTCTGGATGATGCCATTGTCGAAAGAGTATTTGTTGAAACAGCAACTGACAGTGATGGAGATGGAAAGCTGGATCGAATACGTGCTGATATTATCAGGCCAAAGGAAACAGAGGAAGGTTTAAAGGTTCCTGTTATTTATGAAATGAGTCCTTACCGTTCAGGAATTAAAGGTGTCCCGGTTTATGACGTGGATACAGAACTGAACTCTGTGCCGAAGAAAGGGAAAAGTAAAGGTGAAAAAGGTAACCCGCAGGCAAATATCCCAGGTTATTATGATGACTATTTTGTACCAAGAGGCTACGCGGTTGTTCTTGCAGAAAGTGTAGGGACAGGTTTGTCGGATGGATGTCCTACAACCGGCGATGAGCATGAAATACTTGGAACACGTGCTGTAATCGATTGGCTGAATGGCAGAGCGAAAGCTTTTAATGCAGAGGGACAGGAAATACAAGCTGATTGGTCAACAGGGAATGTGGGAATGACAGGAGTATCTTATAATGGAACACTTCCTAATGCAGTGGCTGCAACAGGAGTTGAAGGCCTGAAAACGATTGTGCCAATTGCTGCAATTAGCAGCTGGTATGACTATTATCGTTCGAATGGTGCTGTGATAGCGCCAGGCGGATACCAGGGGGAAGATGCGGATAATATGGCCGAAGCCATTTTAACTAGGGAAAACCCTGAAGCGTGCAGCAAGGTCATAAAAGGATTAACGGAAGGCCAGGACAGGGAAACCGGGGATTACAATGAATTCTGGAGTAAAAGAGATTATACAAAGGATGCTGATCAGGTTGAAGCAAGTGTCTTTATTGTCCATGGGTTAAATGACTGGAATGTTAAAACAAAGCATTTTTCAGATTGGTGGCAAGCGCTTGGCGAGAATGATGTGCCCAGAAAAATGTGGCTTCATCAAGGGGGCCATTCCAGCCCCTACAGCTTCAGACGCGATGTATGGCTCCCTACTTTAAATAAATGGTTTGATTACTGGCTATATGATATTAAAAATGATGTCATGGATGAACCAATGGTTGACATCCAGAGGGAGGATAAGACATGGCATACAGAGGCAAACTGGCCGGCGAAGGGAACCTCTGACGCAAAATTGCATTTTGTGCCGGCTTCCGATGGAGGCGGCAGCTTAGAACTGCAGCCTGTACCGAACAAGAATAAGGGGGATCAGCATTTTGTGGATGATGCCACAATCAAGGCTGAAGAATTGGCTATGGATCCTGATGCTTCATTAGCTAATAGGCTCGTTTATTTGACTACGCCTTTAGAAAAAGATATTCGCATGAGCGGAACCCCGGAAATTCAAATTCGGGCTAGCATTGACCGGAAAACAGCCAACTTAACAGCCCTCCTTGTTAAATATGGGGAAGGAAAGCCGGAAATTGTTACTAGAGGGTGGATGGATCCGCAAAACATTCACAGTGAAAATAGATCTTCAGGGCTTACACCGGACCGTGAATATACTTTTACATGGGATATGCAGCCTGATGATTATGTATTTAAAGAAGGTGATCGTCTGGGGGTAGTCATACTATCTAGTGATTATAACTATACTATTAGACCAAAGTCGGGCACGAAGATAACCATTGATCCGGAAAGAAGCCATATAGTGCTTCCTCTGCAAGGTGGAGTTAAAGCATTTAAGTAGGTTAAAAGGGATCATTTCTTGGTCCCTCTTTTCTTTTTAAATAGACTATTTTAGGAAAATAGTAGCATTGCCACGATTGAATGACTTGAATTAAAATAAATCCTATCTTATAAATATACAAATCAATGCATCTGGAGGTACATAATGAATAAAAAGAAAGCTTTATCAGGCATTTTGGCAGCTGGCATTTTGGCATCTGTTCCTTTAAGTGCTGCTCATGCGATCAGCCCCAAGTGGATCAATGTTAATGTGTCAGAGGAAATGGACGGAAGTTTATTCAATAGCGAAAACTATGATTTTATGAAATTCTCAGTAATAGGGACCAAACTTACAGAAATTGAAAAACAATCTAATAGAGTGAAGGTGGAGGTAAAAGGTACTTCCGCGGATGGATATCCTCTATATGTCGTGACTATTGCAGATCCTGGTGCACATGGCAAGTTCGGTAAGATTCAGGCCTTAAGAAAACAAATGTTCAAAAATCCGGAGAAAGCCCAGAATTGGATTGCGAATAACCCGGATTTTAAAGTGCCAATTATGATCAATGGATCGATTCATGGAACGGAGTTTGTGGGAAGCGATGCAGTAATGCAGCTGATAGAACGTTTTGCCACACAGAATGACAAAGAAACAAAGGAGATTCTGGACAATAACATCCTTATTTTCAATGTGGTCCAAAACCCTGATGGCCGGGTGGATGCGACCCGTTTTAATGGGGAAGGAATTGATTTGAACCGTGATTTTGTCACACAATCACAGCCTGAAACGCAGGAAACCGTCTCTCTTATTAAAGAGTGGAATCCGATGGTTTTCCTGGATACTCACGGATATGTGAAAAATTATGCACCAAACAAACAGGGTTTGATTGAACCTTGTACACCTCCGCATAATCCTAACTATGAATATGATTTATATCAAAAATGGGCTAATCATCAGGCAGAAGCGATGGAAGCTGAAATTATGGAGGACAAGGCTCTTTACACAGGCACCCTGTATAAAGAAATGAATGGCGCATATATTCCGCAGCGGGATGATTCCGCTGGATGGGATGATTATCCGCCAATTTTCACACCGATGTATGCCATGTACCATGGTGCTTATGGCCATACACTTGAAGCTCCGACAAATGACGAGGACGGCGTCCGCTGGATGTACAATGCCATTATGGGAGCATTGAAATATTCAACCGATAACAAGGAAGCAATGATTACAGATCAAATTGAAATGTTCAAGCGCGGCATTAATTTTGATCATCCTTTTCATGAAGAAGGCCATTTCCCGAAAGCATTTATTCTTCCGGTGAATGAGGAAGATCCAACCGCAGTAAATAAGGCAGTTAATCATTTAATTAAGAATGATATCGAGGTTGTTCAGGCATCAAAAGCATTTGCAGCTGATGGCAAGTCATATCCAAAGGGCACTTACATCGTTCCAATGGATCAGGCAAAGGCAGGTCTGGCAAACACGATGCTGTGGGATGGCGAGGATATAACAGATGATACACCGGCCATGTATGATATTTCCGCCTGGAGTCTTCCGGAGCTTTGGGGCTTTGAAGCAATCGCTGTTCAAAATGATGTAAAGGCAGCAGTAACCAAGATAAATAATGTAAAAGAACAGGGTTCACTAAGCGGAAACGGGCCATTTATCATACCGAACAGCTCAGTGAAAGCTGTTCAGCTTGTGAACGAACTTCTTGGGCTGGGGGTTATGGTTAAACGCGACGGTGAAGGAAGCTTCTATGCTGAAGGATCAGCCAATGTTATTTCATCAGCCGTTAAGGATTCCGGCCTAAATATATTGTCAGGAAAAGTGCCTGCAGACGCAAAGGCAATTAACAAAGTGAGTGTAGCCATATTAAAGGATGGAGGGATGAACAAAGCGCAATCACACTCTGGCACCAAACTGGCTCTTAAGAGGCTAGGATTTAGTGTGACTGAATTGTCTCCATCAGAAGTCGCTGATAATGGCCTTGCTTCCCATGATGTCTTTGTTTACAGCGGAACGGAAAATTTAATTTCTCTGAATTTGAGTAATGCCAACAAAGAATTCGGCCTTGAAAGTCAGGAAGAACTGGCAGCATTTAAAGCAAATGTGGAAAGGTTCGTTTCTGAAGGCGGAAAATATATAGCTGTTGGTGCCGGTGCTTCCCGTGCAACAAAGACTCTGGGCCTGACAGATGATATGATCAATACTGGCGGATCCAATAGCAACGGAATTATTAAGGTAGATTATAAAGGCACTGGCGCAACAGCAGGCTACAGTGGAGATGATCTTGGATTCGTTTACCGTCCAGTCTGGTATACAGGCACAGAGAATGATGACGTGCTTGCAGCCATTGCGGATGAGGAAGACTTCTTCGTAGCAGGACACTGGAAAAATCGCAGTGCTGCACAGGGCCAGGCCATCATGGTGAAAGAGCAGGATAAAGATGTTACACTAATTGGCATTGAAGCCGGCTTCCGTGATCATACTGATTACCTTTTCCGATTGCTTTCAAATTCTATTTTTGAAAAGTAAAGCCGTTAAGGGAGTATCCACTCAGTTTCGAGGAACGTATCGTTTGACTAATGGATTATTAAATCATATAATTAAGTTAACAAAATAGTTCGGATTCTTCCTGAAGGGGAGTAGCTGTTAAGTAGAGTCGTCAATACGGGATGATGAATCTCCGGCTTTACTGGCAACAACGTTGCTTGCGAGACCTTTACCATTTATTTGGTAAGGTCTCTTTTGTTTAAAAGGCACTGATACCAATAAATGGTTCAGTGCTTTTTATTTTTCAGGAAGGGTTTGGAAAAGGGAGGTTTAATAATGAAACCATATCAGCAGCTTGCAGACAGTGTGAACTTTTCCAGAAGCCTTAATTGGACCAGGCTTATTGAGAAGGACGACAGTCTGGAATTTATAGGAGCAGGAAGAAGTGCATTTGCTTTTAGGATAAAAGAAACCAATCTTGTATTAAAAGTATTTTTTCCGGAGTTTAAAAGAACGGCCAGGGAAGAGGCGGAGATCTACAGGGCGCTGCCTGACCATCCATACTATCCCTCTTTATACGGCTCTGGAGATAATTATATTGTCATTGATTATGTGCAGGGGCTGACTTTGTTTGAATGTCTCGCAAAAGGTGTCCCGATAGAAGAGGAGAAAATCAGGCAAATAGATGAGGCTTTAAAGCTGGCAAGGGAAAGAGGGCTTAACCCTTCGGATATCCATCTGCGCAACATTATTCTTACAGAGGGTGACCATATTAAAATCATTGATGTTGCACGATTTAAACAAACGAAGAATTGTACACAGTGGGACGACTTGAAGCATGCATTTTATAAATTTTACAGAAAAAGATATTTTCCAAAGAAGATCCCTGTATTAATCATGAACACAATTGCGGCTCTTTATAAAAAGCGGATTGTCCGTATGGGGTCCTAAACAGTTCATTTGATATCGCTATTTTCTTTTGAAATAATTAAGACCACAAAAACAGAAAGGGGCAGGTATTCATGAAAGTTCTTATCGTTGGAGCAAACGGACAAATCGGAAAGCAGCTGGTAAAGCTTATTAAAGAAGGCGATAAACATACAGCAAGAGCAATGATCAGAAAAGAAGAGCAGGCCCGGCAGTTTGAGGACATGGGTGTTGAGACGGCAGTCGCAAGCCTTGAAGGAACAGTTGAAGAATTGGCTGAAGCAGCCAATGGCTGCGATGCAATTGTGTTTACTGCAGGTTCAGGCGGAAATACCGGCTATGACAAAACTCTGCTGATTGACCTGGATGGTGCGGTAAAAACAATAGAAGCGGCGGAGAAGGCTGGTGTGGACCGGTTTGTAATGGTCAGCGCCATACAGGCGAATAATCGCGATAAGTGGAGTGGAACGATCAAGCCTTATTACGCTGCAAAGCATTATGCCGACAGGATTCTGGAAAACAGCAGCTTGAATTACACAATCGTTCGTCCAGGCGGCCTGACAAATGAAGCGGGAACCGGCAAAATCAAAGCATTTGGAGCGTGGCTTCATTCCCCGTGAGGATGTAGCTAAAACTCTTTATGCTGTCCTGGATAATGAGAACACTTATAAACGCGCATTTGACCTGGTTTCAGGTGAAGAGGTTGCAGAAACAGCATTGAAAAATATATAACTCTTGCCCGGTGTGTATGCACCGGGATTTTTTTCGTCAAATTCAAGTATAAATTATACCGCTTGGAGAAAATTAAATTTAAAAAACAGGAGTCTGCCCAATGGAGGAAAAGAGTAGAATTAACAAAAGCAGAGAGTTTGCCTTATGGGCTGCTTATACGCATAACACATATAAGTTTGAAGATTAATTGAACCAGGCATTGGCAAATTCCAATGTCCTTTTCGTTTTAATTGCTTCTCAAAAGGGAATAAGGAATTGTAAAAGGAAATACATAAGATTTCATATTTTCCTCATACAAATGTTGTTTTAGTGTCACAGCTTTTTCTTCAAAACTGTGGAATAATGTGATGTAATGAGCATTCAAGAGGAGTGAGTGAATGTATAAAAAACAGGAACGCATATTAATGTGGCTTGCTTTTACAGTGGCTATCATTATGGGGCTTTCTTTTATTGGACGTATTTTTGCAGGATAGGAAAAGGAGAATGTTAAATGGGAAATGAAGAATCTGTCTTTTTCAGCCGTGTCTTAACTGAGCTGACATTATCCTTCCACATCATTTACGCCACCATTGGTGTCGGCATCCCGCTCATGATTATGATTGCACAATGGGTGGGGATAAAAAAACAGGATGAACATTATATTTTGCTCGCCCGAAGATGGACGCGCGGTTTTGTCATTACGGTGGCTGTCGGTGTTGTTACGGGGACAGCCATCGGCCTGCAGCTATCATTGCTGTGGCCTAACTTTATGGAACTAGCAGGCAATGTCATTGCGCTGCCTTTGTTTATGGAGACTTTTGCCTTTTTCTTTGAAGCGATTTTCCTTGGGATTTATCTGTATACATGGGATCGGTTTGAGAACCAGAAAAAGCATATGCTTTTATTAATCCCAGTTGCAATAGGGGCTTCGTTTTCTGCTATTTTCATTACCATTGTAAATGCATTTATGAATGCACCGCAGGGCTTTGACATTGTGAATGGCCAGCTGGTAAATATTAACCCGATACTGGCAATGTTCACACCCGCCATGCCAACGAAGGTTACGCATGTGCTTTCAACAGCCTATATGACATCAGCGTTTGTCCTTGCATCAATAGGAGCTTTTCGCCTTCTAAAAGGATCGAATCATATCTACCATAAGAAGGCATTGCTGCTCACAATGAAAATCGGATTGATTTTCTCGATCGCTACAGCGGTAATTGGTGACTTCTCCGGAAAATACCTTGCGGAATACCAGCCTGAAAAATTGGCTGCCGCCGAGTGGCATTTTGAAACAGAAGAAGGGGCACCATTAATGCTCTATGGGGTTCTTGATGACGGCGAAGTGAAATATGCCATTAAGATTCCATATGCACTCAGCATCCTTGCGCACAGCAATCCGAATGCCGAAGTGATCGGACTTGACCAATTTGCAGAGGATGAAATTCCGCCGCTATATATCCATTACCTGTTTGACCTTATGGTGACGATTGGCATGTGGATGACGGCACTTTCGCTTTTCTACGTCTTAGGCACCTGGTTTAAAATGCGTTTTGTTTCGTCGAAGTGGTTTCGCTGGCTGATCGTTTTGGGTGGCCCTTTATCCATAATCGCAATTGAAGCGGGATGGTGGTTTGCTGAGGTTGGACGGCAGCCGTGGATTCTGAGGGGCATCATGCGTACTGAAGATGCCGCAACCTCAAGCGGTCAAGTA
>ERZ1023203.93-NODE-93-length-17595-cov-4.593216_pt1 | contig 17595 bp, 18 predicted proteins | sample MGYA00380444_ERZ1023203 | MGnify/ENA primary metagenome ERZ1023203 (study PRJEB33173, sample SAMEA4830386) | metagenome | study: EMG produced TPA metagenomics assembly of the PRJEB25223 data set... | reverse complement strand
AACAGCTCGGCAAGGAAACCCTGCAGTCAGAATCGGGCTCCGGACTTGCATTGTACAATGTAAACCGCCGGCTGACTATGATGTTTGGTGAGGAAGCTTCGCTGCAAATTTCCAGTACACCAGGCATCGGCACTGACATTCAATTCGCCATTCCGCAAACGGAGGAAAAAACTGATGGAAAAAACGATCCGAACCTTAATCGCTGATGACGAACGATACAGCAGAGATGAATTAAAGCATTTACTCGAGGAATTTCCTGCTATCCAGGTTGTCGGCGAAGCTGAATCGGGCGAAGCGGCCGTAATGAAAGCCATCCAGCTTCAGCCGGACGTCGTTTTCCTTGATGTGGAGATGCCCAAAATGAACGGGATGGAAGCTGCCCAATCTCTGCAGGAACTGAAAAAAGTGCCGCTCATCATCTTTGCAACTGCCTACCCGCAGTTTGCTGCTGAAGCCTTCCGTTATGAAGCAACTGATTATTTACTGAAGCCATACGACGAGGAACAGCTGGAACAGACCATCAGGCGCGTGGAAAAATTGATTGGCGCAAAAAAGGAAAGTGACATCAGCAAGCCGGCCGGTAAGCTGGCTGTTGAAGAGGATGGAGAAATTCTGTACCTCGAGCCAAAAGAAATCCTTTATATCTACCGGGATGAAAAAGTATCCAGGATCATAACCAGGACCGGGGAGCATGAAACCAAAACCCCGCTTAAAGATTTGGAAAGCCGGCTGCTTCCCTTTTCTTTTTTCAGAATTCACAAAAGTTACCTGGTGAATCTGGATTACGTAACACGACTCACTCCCTGGTTCAACGGTGCATACCAGCTAGAGATGGATGGCCGGGAGGAGCTTCTGTCTGTTAGCAGGAATTATGTGAAGGCACTGCGGGTACGATTGGAATTGTGAAAAGCATCGGGAACGGTGCTTTTTGTGTTTTGCGGGGGTTCAAGTTTGAGGTGATTGCGCTTTGCTTGGCGGGGATTGCGCCGAGCTGGATGAGGATTGCGCTTTCCCGCTAGGTTTTGAGCCGTTATTATCATTAATTGCTCTTTCCTTGAGTGGAATTGCGCTGCTTCAATGCTTAATTCCGCTTTCAGCGATTTTTTGCGCAAAATACCAGTTTAACTGCGCTCCCCTGCCCGGCTCCCGAATATAATGAATTTTCTATACACTCCCACCCTTCGATGCATGTTAATCCCCCATCACTGCATTTTAATCGTTGTTTTTTACATGTTGGACACAAATTGTTCATATATCCTCCACTTCTTATATAATTTATGTAAACGCATTCATAAAGGGGGATAATGATGATTACTTTTTTAGTCTGTATTGCACTTTTAATTATTGGTTATTTTACGTACGGCAAGTTTGTTGAAAAAGTTTTCGGTGTGAAGGAGGCACGGACGACTCCGGCCTACACTCATGCTGACGGTGTGGACTATATCGCTATGAGCACACCAAAGAACTCGTTGATTCAGCTCTTGAATATTGCTGGTACTGGTCCGATTTTCGGCCCGATTATGGGAGCGCTTTACGGTCCTGTAGCCTTTATCTGGATCGTGGTCGGCTGTATTTTTGCCGGTGCCGTTCATGATTATTTAACAGGAATGATTTCAATCCGCAACCGCGGCGCGCATTTGCCTGAGCTTGCGAGCAAGTTCCTCGGGAAAGTCATGAAGCATGTTGTGAACGCTTTCGCTGTTCTTCTTCTGTTATTGGTTGGTACAGTGTTTGTTACAACTCCGGCTGATCTGCTTTATGTGGTAATGGATCAGAAAATCTCACTAACTCTAATCATTGCTGCAATTTTCATTTATTATATTTTAGCGACTTTGCTGCCTGTTGATAAAATCATCGGACGCCTTTATCCGTACTTTGGTGCTTTGCTTCTGATCAGTGCTTTTGGTGTTGGAATTGGTTTAGTTGCAACCGGAGCTGATATTCCGGAAATTTCTCTGGAGAATTTCCATCCGGCTAACGCACCTATTTTCCCATTGCTGTTTTTCACGATCACTTGCGGTGCACTTTCCGGTTTCCATGCAACACAGACACCGATTATTTCCCGTACAACTCAGAATGAAAACCAGGGACGTAAAATCTTCTATGGCATGATGATTGCAGAAGGTGTCATCGCCATGATCTGGGCTGCTGCTGCAATGAGCTTATTCGATGGCTATAACGGATTAAGTGATTTCCTTGCTAACGGAGGTCCTGGTGCAGTTGTCAGCGAAGCTTCCACAATGATGCTTGGGGCAATCGGCGGAACGCTTGCCATTCTTGGTGTAGTTGTACTTCCAATCACTTCCGGAGATACGGCTTTCCGGAGTGCACGTATGATTATTGCTGATTATATTAACTTTGCACAGAAGAAACTCTCAAGCCGCCTAATGATCGCTTTGCCTTTATTTGCACTCTCATTGGCACTTACGCAAATCGACTTTAACATCCTATGGAGATACTTCAGCTGGGCTAACCAATCAACTGCGGTTATTGCGCTGTTTGTCGGTGCGATGTATTTGTACATTGCGAAGAAAAACTACTGGATTTCCCTTATCCCGGGTACATTCATGCTGTTAATGGTCTTAACTTATATCTTTAACGCACAAATCGGTTTCGGTTTATCGATGAATGCTTCCTGGATTGGCGGAGCCATTGGTACTGTCATTCTTGTGGCACTGTTCTTCTCCGCTGCTAAAAAGGCCCGGGCGAATAACCTGCCGCTTGAAGAAGATATTTCCGGCTGGAAGAAATCCGCATAATGGGCTGCTGCAGTCCAAACTACCGTGAAACGGTAAATGAGGAAGAGAATAAAGTAAATGAAAAAGGCAAAGATTCTCTTCCTCTTCCTGCCAAATTGATTTTTGGTTTAATATTTGTAATCGGGTTATTCTTCTATTTAACTTAGCAAAGGTGCACGTACATGCGTGCACTTTTCCATTTAACCAAAGGAGGCACAATAAAAATGAGATTATTAGTTGTCGGAGCCGGCGCCATTGGCGGCTATTTTGGCGGAAGGCTTTTGGAAAAAGGCGAGGATGTTACTTTTCTGGTAAGAGAAAAAAGAAAGCAGCAGCTTGAGAAATACGGGCTTCTGGGGGAGAGTGTGCATGGAGATATGACGTTCCCTGAGCCGAAAACGATTCTGGCCGGGGAAAAGGCAGATGCATTCGATGTCATCCTGCTCTCTACAAAAGCCTATCATCTTGAGGGGGCCATAGAGGATATACGTCCATACACAGGCGATAGTACCTTGATTCTTCCTCTCTTAAATGGAATTGCCCACATGGATAAATTGACAGCTGCTTTTGGGGCAGCGAACGTTCTTGGCGGCCTTTGCTTTATTGAAACCACTCTCAGTGAAAATGGGAAAGTGATACAAACAAGCCCGGTCCATGACTTTGTATTTGGGGAACGATCTGGTGAAAAAACGGAGCGGATCCTGAAGCTTTATGAGGCTTTTTCAGGTACAAAAGCAAACTTCCGACTCTCCGAAAATATTGAACAGGAGATGTGGCATAAGTATCTTTTTATCTCCACACTTTCTGGCGTCACCTCCCTATTCCGGTCTCCAATTGGCCCGATCAGAGATCAAACATTCGGATTGAGTTCGGTAAAAGAAGTTTTGAAAGAAGCATCTGCCATAATGAGGGGCTTGGATGCTCCGCTCGCTGTCGGGATTGAAGATGCTCAGGTTCAAAAAATAAAAGAAATGGGCTATGAAATGAAGTCCTCCCTGCAGCGCGATATGGAAAAACAGCAGGCAATCGAAGCTGATCATTTCTTTGGTTATTTGCTGAAAAAAGCAGAGCTGCTTGATTTGGATGCTCCTGTTATCGGTACGATTTATGCTAACTTAAAAGTTTATGAAAAAAATAGTCTTTAAACAAAAATCCGAGCAGGACTCCCTGCTCGGATTTTTAGTCTATTATTTCGTGCTGCTGTTCGTATTATAGAAGAATTTCGCCGTGATGGACCCATCGGCATTTTCTTTAATATCTGTTACATGGATTCCGGAATCAGCTGGCGTTGAGCTATAGCCCTTCCAGAAGTAGTAAGAACCAGTGTGAACATTTCCGGATACAGGTGTGATTTTCCCTCCGGTTTTGAAGAAATCGCCTCCATCACCGCGGTTTAGATTTTTCTCCAGGTCATACTTTCCATCTGCTTGAAGAACAGATAAGCCGTAGTGTGTTACGACTGTACCATCACTTGCTGTTTCAGATTGGTTGTACTGGAAGCGTTTGTTCATCCAATTTTCCACGTTGTTTGGACGGAAGCCAGCAGTCTGGTACAGGTTGATGATGTTCTCATCTACGTGCCATGCCATTAACCCTTTAGAATCTGCCCCCTGGCGAATTAAGCCTTTGTTAAAGCCATCCTGCTGAACGTTTTCAAATAGGAAGTATTCAGTGCCATTAGAGCCCGGTACTTCCATTTTGACGATGCCGTTATCAGCAGTTGCTTTATTGATCGCCGGAAGCGTGATTTCTTGCACGCCCTCTTCAGGCTTCACTTCAATTGGATTTACCCATCCCAAGAATATCTTAGAGAACGGATCAAAGTGCGTTGGAGAGTTTCCGGCATATGCAGCAGCATCCGGATAGCGCATCCAGGAGCCGCCTGCCATCATCGAATAGTTTCCTACACCTTCAGAGCTGTAAACCGTATCATAGAAATCAGGCAATCCCAGCGCATGTCCAAATTCATGGGCGTAAACACCGGTTTGTGCAGGGAATGGACCCGTTTTTGCTTCTTCTTTGTAGGTATTAGTAGCTGCATCGAAACCGGCAACGTTTCCGCCGATGCCTGGCTGAATGTTGTAGTTATTAACTACTACTCCGTCATAGGTCATATCTTCTGCAACTGTTTTATTAATCCATTCATTTTGAGACATGCCAGCATGTACATCTGCAGGTTTGCCAGTTTCATAGTATTTCCCATAATATAAAGCACTTAGCAGGCTCCACTTATGTGACCAGAACTGTGCCGGGTCACGGCTGAATTCAGCTCCTGTGCCTTCATGGATGACGAAAATGTTAGGTACTTCCCCATTCTCGGCATACTTTGAGAAATCAACCTGCTCGTCTGCCGCTTTCAGCAAGTCGCGGATGAATTCGCCTGTATGGGCATCCCCATTCACATTGCCATTAACGTATGTACCATTTTCAGCATATTTACCTTCCTGATCCAAGTAGTATGAAGCACCTTTAGGCATCTCTACCCATACAAATTTGGTGTTTTCCTTGCGGACCAGGTTGGTTTTTCCATAGCTGGATTCTTTATAAGCGTTTTGCATCGTGCGATCCTTTGGAACATTCTCACCATCATATTTCTGGAATTGAGGAAGCTCATAAGGATTATACTCTGTTCCAAAAATTAAATCCTCATAATACTCAGCTGGAACTTGTCCAGGCATATCACCGACCGGCTCATCCCCATCCGGATACTTTGCGAGAAGAACCAGAACTGGTATATCCCCCGTTGCTTCCTTATACGCAACATGATTGTCACCAGGCTGCTGGAATTTTGCACCTGCCTTGGCTGCTTTCTCAGCCGGATCCACTTTTGACAGATCGATTCCCAATTCCTTCGCCTTTGCCGCAAGCTCCGGCGACGCACCTACATGATGGGCAAGACTGATTTGATGCTTACTTTCCTGCTTGGCCTGAGTATCTGCCGGTCCCGCTCCTGCAAAAACGGCACTTCCTGCTAAAGCAAGGGATAAAGCTGAAGTTGATAGAACTTTTAACAAATGACTCACTCCCCTATAATCTATTTCTGTAATCTAAATAGTATAGAATATTCAGTATTTTCTAAATAGGAATAAGGGATGGTTTGATAGGATTTCTCGTGGTCCAAAAGACTTATTTTTCTGAAAAGTTACAGGTATAAAGATAATTTCTCTGTGAAATTTCCTTTAACTGTTTAATGATTTATAATAGAGGGATCTGTAAATAAAGGAGACTCTAACATGACTCATATAGAAGACAATGAACGAAAAAAAATCAGCCTTAAAGAAGCAATGAAACAGCAGCTTTTGAATAAAAAACAAGAGCAGGCTGGCGGAAAGTTCAATAATACTCCGGTTAAAACGGCGAAAGCAATGAAAAGCCAGCAGACAAAAAAGACCAATAATCAGCGGAAACGGACGGGTGTGTAATGGAAGGGCAGAATCGCGCTGCCATTGCGCCTGGATTAAAAGTAAAAATTGTTCTTAAAAAGGATCAGCGGACAGGTGTGCTGACAGAAGGAATCGTGAAAGACATTTTAACAAAGTCCCCTTCTCATCCGCACGGTATAAAAGTGAGACTCGAAGATGGTCAGGTTGGCCGCGTAAAACAAATATTACGTTAATAGGGACAGATCCCTTTCACTAGAATTGCATATACTGGGAGGAGACTATTGGTTACACTGATCAAGCCTTTACTGGTAAATATTACAATACTTTTTTCGTTTACGTTTAACGGGAATTTGTTTTTTCCATATCAGACAAAGACCCCTCTTACCCTTAAACAAAAATTGATTTACGGACTTCTTGGTTCATTCGGAGCACTTTTGTGCATGTTTTATCCCATTGAAACACTGGGGGAAACCCATTTTGATTTGCGCATGGTCGCCATCATGATCGTGACGCTCTATACGGGATGGCTTCCCGGATCTATAGTGATGCTAAGTACCGTCATTACCCGCTATTTGATAGGCGGCCAGTTTATTTATATTGGGATTTTGGTTTCCATTCTGGCATTTGTGATTACCCTTTCTCTAAGACGAGTGTTTCTTAATTCCAGCCATCGGGTGGTGACTGGTTCATTCATTCTGTTCTTTTATTTTTACTTATATATATCCATCATTGCTACCGCCGTCATTTTTCTGGATACATTCTTTTACCTGACTTACTTCGCGGCATTTTACCTGACATTTATTGCCCTTATCTTTGTAATCGAAAACCTTTTCAGAACGAATAAACAGATCAGTGAAATGATGTATATGGATAAGCTGACAATGGTCGGCCAGCTGGCAGCTTCTATCGCACATGAAATCAGAAATCCTTTATCCACTGTGAGGGGCTTCATTCAATATTTGAGCCAGGATACAGCGGATGAGAGCTTAAAAAAGTTTTCCCCGCTCATTATTGAGGAATTGGATCGTACAAATAGCATTATTACGAACTATTTAAAAGTATCAAAGCCCGAGCAGTTCCATCTGGCTAATGTCCCCCTGCATGACGTGATTCAGGATTGCGTACTGCTCATGAGGCCGCTTGCTTCTTATTCCAATGTGGTGATTGAGTACGCGGATAAAGGACCATTTTATGTGCAGGGAGATGAACACCACCTAAAACAGGCCATCATGAATGTGATCAAGAATGGAATAGAATCAGTTCCTGAAAAAGGAAGGATTCATATTTTCACCTCTGCTGATTATTTTCATAACACGGTTGAAATAACCATTGCAGATAACGGCCGGGGCATGACATCAGAGCAATTAGAGAATATCGGATTGCCTTTTTATACAACAAAGACCAAGGGCACAGGCCTTGGCAGCATGGTTACGAACAAAATCATTCGAGAAATGCACGGAACGATTGAATATGAAAGCGATATTGGCAAGGGAACGACAGTGAAAATCATACTGCCCCTGCTTAAGAGTGAATAAAAAAAGAGTGCCTGTGTGCACTCTTTTGCTGTATTGTCTTTTAGCCAATCCGTCCCTGTACGGCAGGCTGGTATTTTCTCATCGGGCCTTTGGCCAGAACATCACGCATATAGAAATCTCCGGCAGGATTTGTTTGTTTCAGCAGTTCTAAGAGGTATGTAATATCATCCATGGCCCTATGCGTCTGGCTTTCTGCAATCTGGTGGGACTGAAGGAGCGTCAGCAGCTTGCTGTCTGTAAAACCGTATTCCTTCCATGGGACACTTCTCATCGTGCAATACCATTTTAATTCGTTGATGTCTTCAGGATACATCCGGTATAAAAAGCTGCGGTCAAAGGATGCATTATGAGCAAAAACGGAATCGGCATGAAAGAAGTATTTTTTTATTTCAATGTCATCAAAGCATTTTCCGCTGACAGCTTCATAAGGAATCCCGTGGACCCTGAAAGCACGGCTGTAATTGTTTTTGGCTGATTTGCTGATGGGCTCCCGCAGGAATGCAGCTTTATCCTTAATATCAAGGATCTCCCCTGTATCCGAACGGTACGAAAAAAGCTTTAATGCCAGTTCGATGATTTCATCGGAATTTGGTCCAAGGCCTGTTGTCTCCACATCCAGCAGCAATCCCATCTTTTCCTGGTTTCTCATGGCCAGCCTCCTCTATTCATTTTAAATTAAGCATATAATAGAGGAGTGCTGAATGCCAGCGGAACCGCTCCTAGATCTTTTTATCGTTCTTTAAGCGGTCCACATAGTCGGCATGGTAATTCTGATGCATATATTCCCGGTTTTTCATGGAATAGAAATATCCTGTGGAAAGTGACAGAAATGCAAACAAAAAACCTACCCCAAAGCCGAAGGTATGGTAGCCCATGACAATGCTGACAACAGTAGTCAGCAAAAGTGCAAGCAATATATAAAATAAAATATTTTTACTTTTCAAGGATGTTCCTCCCCTTATTTCAAGAAACTTTCTTAATTATTATACCAAATTCGAAACAAAACTGCGGTTTTCTCCGTAAGAATAGTAAGGAGGTTTTTACCATGATCGGACTTGTCATTACACAGATTGCAGTGAGTGCGCTATTCCTGATTCTCGGATGGGCTGTGAGATTCAAAAAGGCTTACTGGCTCATTTCCGGATTTGCATCACGGCCCGATGAAGAAAAGGAAAAATTAATAGAAAACAAATATCCGCAAAAAATCGGCAGCCTGCTCTTCGGCACCGCTATCGGAATGCTGATGCTTGTTCCTCTATCGTTTACCGAATTCAGATTTGGAACCGAAGCGCAATTCGGCTTCATGCTGTTCGTATTGCTTGGCGGACTCATCTACTTATCCAGATATGAAGTGCCGGCCAAAAGAAAACGCAGTTATGTAATCGCCATCATCCTCTCCATCGTAACGCTTGGACCTCTCGTTTATCTAACCGTCTCCAGTCAGAAAGGCTATGAAATGGCAGTAGCAGAGGATTCATTTGAAATCTCCGGGATGTACGGAAATGAATGGACTTATGAAGATATTAAGTCCGTGCAACTATTGGAGGTGATGCCTGAAGTAACCTGGAGACAAAATGGCATCGGCCTCCCTACCCTTTCACAGGGTCATTTTAAAGTGACTGGCTATGGCAGCAGCCTATTATTCATCCAAAAAGACCATATGCCCATTTTGTACATTGAGCTTAAAGATGAGCAGATATTTGTTAACAGCAAAGATGCCGCCGAGACTCAGAGCTGGTATGACGAGCTCAAAAAAGAAGCGGAGTAACAAATGAAGCCGCCTGTGTACATTCCGGTGGCTTTTAGTTGAAGGTTTATAAAATTCATTCCATAATTGGATTAACATAGTAAAAATGGGAGGTGCCTTAAAAAGTGTCATATTTTCTTCTAATCATTGGATTTGCCCTTTTGATAGCAGGGGCAAACTTTTTTGTGGATGGCGCTTCAAAAATTGCCGGATTTCTTAAGATTTCTCCTCTGCTGGTCGGGCTGACAATAGTTGCGTTTGGAACAAGTTCGCCTGAAGCCACAGTCAGCATTCTGGCAGCCCTGGATGGCAGTGCCGATGTGGCTATTGGAAATGTCGTGGGCAGTAATATTTTTAACATCACATTGGTTGTCGGTATTACCGCAATGATTTTCCCCCTGAAAGTGGAAAGCACAACCATCCGCAAGGAGATCCCATTCACATTGCTTGCCACTGTAGCACTTATGGTTTTCATTAGCGATACATATCTGAACTCTATTGGCAGCAATGTGGTTTCACGCAGTGATGGTCTCGTTTTGCTTCTGATTTTTGCTGTATTTATGTACTATTTATTTGAAGTGGCCCGGGAAAGCCGAAGCAGTACAAAGGCTGATCCTATTAAAACAAGCGCAGGCCAATGGACGAAGCAAAGCCTTTTGACGATTGCCGGACTGGCTGCCATTATCTTTGGGGGTGACTTGGTCGTCAGAAGCAGTACAGAGATTGCTTACTCTTTGGGAATGAGTGAGACATTGGTCGGCTTAACGATTGTTGCCATCGGGACTTCTCTGCCTGAACTGGTGACCTCAGTCGCCGCAGCCATAAAAAAAGAGAGTGAGATCGCTCTTGGAAATATTGTAGGGAGCAACATCTTCAACATCCTGTTTGTCCTCGGAGCTTCAGCTGCCATATCGCCGCTTCCTGTAGACCCAAAAATATTCATCGATATTACGATTCTAATTTTAATCACCTTTGTGCTGCTCATCTTCTCAAGAAGCCATTATACCGTAGGAAAATATGAGGGCAGCTTTCTTGCAGCCTCTTACATTATGTATTTGATTTATATCATTATGCGTAATTAATGCCAGCGCCGGTCCGATTGGGCCGGCGTTTCTTTTTAAGCGGAAGTTGTTTCTGAAAAATACTTCTGCTTCCCTGGCTTCAGCAGCTGCCAGCAGACATGAAGTGAAAGGATTAAATTCAGGCCTGCTAAAATAACAATCGTATAGCGAAGCGGAAACAGATCTCCGAGAACCCCGATTCCAAAGAGCAGTATAATCTGCGCCAAGCTTTGGATGACACCGATCACACTGGTCATTCTGCCCATGATTTCCACAGGCACATTATTCTGATAAAAGGTTTGGTATCCCGCACTTGAGAAAGCATTAAAAATGCCGAGTACAGTAAATCCAATGACTACCATCATAAAGGAGTTTGCCAAGGCATAAATCAGATAACCGGCAGCTGTCAAAAGCATGCCAAAGCCCATGAGCTGTTTGATGCTAAGCCTTTTTGAAACGATGGTGATAAAGAGAGCTCCCAGCGCAAAGCCACTCCCGCTGATGCTGACAAGGAAACTATAATCCGCTTCTGTCAGCCCCACAACATCCTGGATAAAAACAACCTCCTGAGAATCCATTGCGAGCGAGAACAAGCCGAATGCCAGGAAACACCCGTAGACAGAAATGATAAAAACCTCTTTCCTGCCAAACGTGATGACCTTCTTCCAATCATACCGGAGCGTTTCATAGGCAGATGTTTGTACCGAAGGGTACTTTAAATCTTTATCCATATCCGGAAGCACCCAGATGATGACAGCTGAAAAGACAAAGGAAGCCGCATTTAAAAAGATGGCTGTTTCGATGGTTCCAATCAGAAATAATCCGCCTGCGATGGCTGGCCCCACGATAAAAGCGCCTGAAGTAACAAGACTGTTGATGGAGTTGAACCTTTTTCTGCTTTCAATCGGAACCAGCTTGGCTATATACGTTGCAGAAGCCGGCATAAATAGAGCCTTCGCCATACTGATTAGAAAGAGGACTGCATAAAGGAAGCCAATGCTTCCCAGAAATGGTATCAGAGCTACCCCCATGGCCCTGGCCATGTCCGTCCAAATCATAATGCTCTTTTTATTTTTCCGATCTATCAGGCCTCCGCTCCATGAATTGGTTAAAACGGAAGTGACTGGACCTATGATCCATAATCCTGCAACAGCAGCAGCTGATCCGGTCATGTCATAGACAATCAAATTAATAGCAATCAGGTAAATAAAATCTCCCAGTCTGGATATTCCAATCCCTGTCAGCAGGAAGGACGCCATTTTCCAATTAAATGGTTTCATAGATCACCTTAATACATTTAGATTTTTCCAATTATGAGCATATCAAAAAAATGCACAGAATCGGGACATTTTCTTTTCATTTGCCATTCCCTTTATTTAATTTAATTCCCTTCCAATCAGATTGGCTGATACCGGCTTTAGATTCATCTCTCTTGCCCAGACAGACAGCTGGCCGATATGATGGATTTCATGGGCAATGGCATGGTTCAGGATATCCCCCTTTTTGTATTGCCCCTCCTCCATCCATGGCGGTGTAACCATTTCATTGAATGGAACAGGCCATTCCTCCTTAAAAAAGCTTTCTAATTCCCTGCGGTATTCTTCAGATAGTGCCATTACTTTTTTCAATTCATCATAGTCCGAAAACAGGGGGTCTTTCACTTCCTTGCCCTGAATAACACAAATCCAGCTGTATTCTACATCCACGATATGAAAAAGGGTTTCCAGAATGCCCCCTGCTCCTCCGGTCCGATTGGCATTCAGCTCTTCGGCTGAAAGCTGGCGGCACCATTCAAACCACTCATCACGCACTTGCCAGTTATAGCGAAATAATGTCAGCAAAATCTCTTACCTCCTTGTTCAGTTACCTATGGAATTTCGTCAGCATATGGGAATTTCCTGCAAATTTCTTTTTCAGCCGCATAATTACTTCCAATGTATTTAATCCTAAAGGAAGCGGCAACAGAAGAAAGGGGATTGTATGTGAAGAAGAACTTAATGGTTTTCTATATATCGGTGGGCATATTATTATTGCTTGTTTTATTTGGTGTTTTTGTCCCGGATTCGCTGGAGAGTGTGACAGCAAATGTACAGGCTTTTATCACAGATAAATTCGGCTGGTATTATTTAATACTTGTTTCGTTTATTGTCATTGTTTGTTTATATTTTTTAATCAGCCCTTTAGGAAGAATCAAGCTTGGGAAGCAGGATGATAAACCGGAATTTTCCCGCCCTACGTGGTTTGCCATGCTGTTCAGCGCTGGTATGGGGATCGGGCTGGTTTTCTGGGGTGCAGCTGAGCCGATTTATCACTATGCGGTCGGGTCCCCGACAGGCGGAGAAGTAGGGACGGACCAGGCCATTAGGAATGCCATGAGGTATACTTACTTCCATTGGGGAATCCATGCCTGGGCGATTTATGGCATTGTGGCTCTTGTGCTGGCATACTTCAACTTCCGCCATGGGGAACCTGGTTTAATAAGTGCCACTTTGAAGCCGATTTTAGGGGAACATACTCAGAAAGCTGCAGGGAAGATCATCGATATTCTTTCAGTGGTTGCGACTGTGATTGGTGTAGCTACGACACTGGGATTTGGAGCTGTGCAGATTAACGGCGGGCTGTCCTATCTTTTTGGCATACCGGTCAGTATTACTGTCCAGTTCATTATTGTGGTAATTGTTACGGTTCTTTTCATGATATCCGCCTGGTCCGGACTTGGTAAGGGCATCAAAATCCTGAGCAATGCCAATATGATTTTAGCAGCGGTTCTATTTCTGCTCACTTTTTTCCTGGGACCTTCATTGTTCATCCTTAACCTGTTCACCAATACTCTTGGGTCCTATCTGCAGAATTTACCTGGCATGAGTCTTAGAATTGCGCCGTTAAATCCAGAGGTCAGGGAATGGATTAATGGCTGGACGATTTTTTACTGGGCCTGGTGGATTGCCTGGGCACCCTTCGTGGGGATTTTCATCGCCCGCGTTTCAAAAGGGAGAACCATACGGGAATTTGTTTTCGGCGTACTCCTTGTGCCCTCTCTGATAGGCTTCATATGGTTTGCAACATTTGGCGGAACTGCAATGCTCCAAGAGCATAACGGTGTTGCCAAAATTTCCGAATTGGCTACTGAGGAAGCATTGTTTGGTGTGTTTTCGAACTTTCCGATGGGAGCTGTCCTTTCGGTCATTGCCATCTTACTCATTTGTACATTTTTTATTACCTCTGCAGACTCCGGCACATATGTATTAGGAATGATGACAACAAATGGTTCGCACCATCCTGGAAATAAGATAAAAATGGTTTGGGGTATATTGCTTGCTGCCATTTCATTGGTCCTGCTCTATTCCGGAGGGCTGCAAGCGCTGCAGAATACGATGATTGCAGCAGCTCTTCCTTTTTCCGTTATCATGGCTTTAATGACCTTCAGTCTGATCAAGGCACTGCAGAAAGAAGCGAAGGAGCTGGGGATTGGGAGAATTCCGAAGAGGAAGTCTTAATAGAAAACCTGCAGATCTAGCGTCTGCAGGTTTTCCTAATGTTTATTTTACGGGAATCCAGATCTCTGAATAATAATCCGGACTGGACGCATCCCCGGCAGAATAGACTTCCAGCTCTGGCGCAGCGGCATGTTCATAGCCGCTGGATGGAAACCATTCCGAGAAGATTTTTTTCCAGGTCTTTTGCATGGCATGCGGCATGGCGCCATGAACTTCGAACACCGCCCATTTGGAGGCAGGGACTTCCAGGCACTCTAAGCTGTCAGGCTTATCGCCTTTGAAGCTTGCCCCGATCCAGTAGTCCATGCTGTCAGGCTTCGCGCTGCGTTTATCGACACATACGCCGAGAATCCCTTTAATTTCGCCATTATTCAGTATGAATAGCTTGTCAGCGGTCCCGTTACTATTTACCTCATCCCACATTTTCGGGATGCCGGCCAGATTCTCTTCATTGCACAATGAGAACTCCCTATTGATTCCTGCTACTTGAAAAGCTTCTTTTTCGACAATTGCATATTGCATTGGTTCTGCCCCTTTCAGACTCACCTGGATCACCAGGCGGTTATATGATTTCAGCTTTCCGGAAAAGTTTCTTGCTTCAGTCGGGGTCATGCCATGCTGCCTGCGGAAAGCTTTGGTAAAAGCTTCGGGAGTGTCATAGCCGTATTTATAGGCGAGATCAATCACTTTGCGGTCTGTTAGGACCAGGTCCTGTGCGGCGAGGGTTAATCTCCTTCCCCGGATATATTCGCCGACCGGCATATCTGTCAAAATGGCAAATGTACGCTGAAAATGAAATACGGACGAGTTCGCTGCCTCCGCAGCTTTCCCAATGGAAAGATCATCTTCCAGCAAGTGCTCTTCTATATAATCAATCGCCTTCTGCAGCGATACGATCCATGACATTACTGATCACTCCCTTGATTTCATCCTACCTTTTTCTCTTTTTGCCTTCCTGTCATTTTTTGCTTTGTTTTGGCAGGTGGATATTAAAGAATTCTTATTAAAGGAGGGGAATACCTGCATATTGGGGAAATTTTGTTGCGGCTGCTGGCGGGAAGGGTTAATCAGGAAAATACCGGCCAAAATTTAAGATTTTTCGGCCGAACTCAACGATGGCCGAACATTTTTCCGTTTATCGGTCACTTCATCAGCTTTATCGGTCATATTTTTAATTTATCGGTTACTATTCGATTTTATCGGTCAGTTTCTAAATATTTCGGTCAGTTTCCAGCTATATCGGTCAGTCCTTAATCTATCAGGGAATCAGAAAAAAAGCCAGCCGCCCGATAGCGGGCAGCTGGCTTCAATTTTATATGGCACGCCCCCAATGACGGTGCATGGCAATGCTATTAATTAAATTCTCGCTTGCGGATGCTTCGCCGCTTTTGATTTCGACGATTCCCATATCGGAAAGAGTTTGGGATTGCCCCATCAGGTTTAAAGCTTCTGCAGGCAGCAGTTCGGCTCCTTCACCGCCAAAAGCAATGGTTTTAAAATGCTTGTAGGCTTCGCTGACGAATTCCTTTGCCTGCGGCATCATTTTCAGAGCTTTGGCACTTTCTTTTCCTCCTGCCACATAGATGGCGTCATACATAACGGAGTGTGAAGTCAGAAATGTTTTCATAACTTCCAGTTCTCCGCCGTCTCCTTTGATCATACCCAGGTTTTTGCTGACAATTTCAGGCATAATCCCAGCACCTTTCAAGGCTTCCATTACGGTTTTGACTTCAGTATAGCTGAAGCCATTATCAGCAAGGATGGCGACTTTTCGGGTCTTAGGTGATTTGGCTGTGTTCATTTGGCTTAATGCTGGTGAAGAGAGCGTCACTTTCGATTCATTCGCAGCATCCGGCACGATTGCTCCAACTCCTAGGGCAATTTGCTCGGCCAGGAAATGATCCACATTGCTGAACATGTCGACAACCTGCTGCTTCACTTCTTTGTTCTGAACCTTTCCGACTTCAAAGCGGAATGCCTCGATCATATGCTGTTTTTCCACTTCAGACATGCTGTTCCAGAACATTTTCGCCTGGCTGTAATGGTCCTTGAAGCTGTCGCTGCGCTCGCGAACTTTGCGTCCTTCGACTTTTTCCTGATAATGAACATAGCCGCCCTCATCTGCTGTGGCAGGACTTGGATCATTATTCTGCATAGAGTTTTTATGATAGGCAACCGGCCCTTTATTAATCGTCATGCGATGGTATCCGTCATACTGATTATTATGGAACGGACAAACAGGACGATTGATTGGGATCTCATGGAAGTTCGGCCCTCCCAGGCGGATCAGCTGGGTGTCTGTATAAGAAAATAATCGTCCCTGCAGCAGCGGGTCGTTAGAAAAATCAATGCCGGGTACGACATGGCCCGGATGGAAGGCAGCCTGCTCCGTTTCTGCAAATACATTATCCTGATTGCGGTTCAGCGTCATTTTTCCAATGATCTTAACCGGGACCATTTCCTCAGGCCACAGCTTTGTCGCATCCAGAATATCAAAATCAAAGGAGAATTCATCTTCTTCATCAATCATCTGAACACCAAGCTCAAATTCAGGGTAATCCCCCATTTCGATGGCTTCCCAAAGATCACGGCGGTGGAAATCCGGATCCTTTCCGGCAAGTTTTTGGGCTTCGTCAAAGACAAGTGAATGCGTTCCGAGAACAGGCTTCCAGTGGAATTTTACAAAGCGCGCCTTGCCCTGCTCGTTCACAAATCGGAACGTATGAACACCAAAGCCCTCCATCATGCGGAAGCTGCGCGGAATGGCACGGTCTGACATCGTCCACATAATCATATGGGCTGTTTCAGTATTGTTGGCTGCAAAATCCCAGAATGTGTCATGGGCAGTTGAGGCCTGCGGCATTTCGTTATGCGGCTCCGGCTTGAATGAATGAACGAGATCAGGGAATTTGATGGCATCCTGGATGAAGAATACCGGAATATTATTGCCGACTAAGTCGTAGTTGCCCTCTTCGGTATAAAACTTTGTCGCGAAGCCGCGGGCATCACGTACAGAGTCTGCCGAGCCCCGGGAACCGGCAACAGTCGAGAAACGGACAAAGACCGGGGTTTTGACGGATGGATCCTGCAGAAACTTTGCCTTGGTATAGTCTGCCATGGATTCATACACCTGGAAGTAGCCATGTGCACCAAAACCGCGGGCATGGACAACCCTTTCAGGAATGCGCTCATGGTCAAAGTGCGTCATTTTTTCCCTGAAGTGAAAGTCCTCCATCAAAGTCGGGCCTCGGGAACCGGCTTTTAACGAATGCTCATCCTCTGAAACCTTGACTCCCTGATTGGTCGTCAGCTTCTTGCCTGTGTTATCCATGCGGAACTCCTCAAGCTGCTTGTCCTTACTGTGCTCATTTACGCCTTTGTTTTGCGGATCTTGTTTCAAATGGTCATCCTCCTTATATAAAGAAGCAATTGCTTCTTGGCTACGATGTAAACTATGTATCTATATGTTGGAATACCCCAGAATTAAGGCTGTAAACGGCAAAATAAAAGAAAGCAGCTAAAAACCGCTTTCCTCTCAGGCATGTGGGCTAATCTCTGTTTTAGGCTGATCTGTGTCTCTCAGCAGCTTGATAAAGGTCCTTTTTTGCAGATGATACAGGATTAGTACCAGAAT
>ERZ1023203.92-NODE-92-length-17943-cov-4.107949_pt1 | contig 17943 bp, 19 predicted proteins | sample MGYA00380444_ERZ1023203 | MGnify/ENA primary metagenome ERZ1023203 (study PRJEB33173, sample SAMEA4830386) | metagenome | study: EMG produced TPA metagenomics assembly of the PRJEB25223 data set... | reverse complement strand
TTGCTCCTTTTCGGTATTTACAGCAAGCTGGAAAAGTTCCATTACTTTGGATGGCACTTCCTCTGTATTATTCTCTATGTCATCCAGTTCATAAAACCAGCTTTGCAAAAACCGCTCCGCAGGAGGATTTGTGATCAGGATCGTGCCATCCCGGTTAAAGGTAATTACCCCATCAGCCATTCCGCTTAGAATGCTTGCCAGCTGTTCTTTTTCCTGGCTTAGAGCATTCATATTGAATTTCAGCTGTCTGCCCATTTGATTAAAAGCCATGGCTAATTCGCCAACCTCATCATTAGTCAGAATCGGAACCTTTGTATCAAATTTGCCTCTTGCTACCTCAAAGGCAGCTTCTTTCATTTTTCTGAGCGGAGCATTAATTCTTGTCGATAAGAAAAATGCAAAGATGGTTGTTAAAATGATGGCGACTCCTGCTGCCAGCAAAATGAACTTGGTCGTTGAACGCAGTGTTTCATGCATGACTTCAATGGATTGATAAATAAAGACGGCCCCTTTGCTGCTGTCACCTTCAAGAGGCACCCCAATTATAAGAATCTTGCTGTCATCATCTGCATCTTCTTCTGAATACTCAGGATTAACAGATGTTACTTTTTTTACAGTTTTATCTTCCGTGAGAACTTCTTTTAAATCATCCTCCTCGGTGAGGTAGGAGATGGGGAGTTTTAATGAATCTGTATGGTTTGGGGAATAGTAGTACTCATTCGGCGAGTTAATAATGACTACTTTGGTAACATCATCGACAAGCTCCCAGGAAATCTCCAAACCGACTTCACGATTATGCTCTTTTAAAATTCTGGTTATTTTATGGGCTGTATTCGATAATCCTTTTTCTGTTTCATTTATATGGTAATTCTCAAAAAACTCAAGCAGCATGACTGTTAAAATCAGCAGTACAAAGGAAACTAATAAAAGAATAGTGCCCCATAGCTTACCTGCAACACTCCTAAAGAGCATCATTCATTGATAACCTCGAACTTGTAGCCCACTCCCCAAACAGTGACAATCATTCTGGCAGCCTGCTCAGAAACTTTATTTAATTTTTCTCGCAAGCGCTTTACATGAGTATCGACTGTTCTTAAATCTCCGAAAAATTCATAGTGCCATACTTCCTTTAGCAGCTGTTCCCTGTCAAAAACCTTATCTGGCGCCTTTGCCAGGAAATAAAGAAGTTCATATTCCTTAGGCGTTAAACTGACTTCTTTCCCATCAGCCAGCACTTTGTGAGCATCATTATCAATCGTTAGATGAGGAAAAACGATTACATCTTTCGCTGTTGTTTCTGTTTGAAGGTAGGTAGTTTTAGAAGACCTGCGCAATAATGCCTTCACGCGAAGCACAACTTCTCTTGGGCTGAAAGGTTTTACAATGTAATCATCAGTGCCCACTTCAAAACCCTGTACGCGGTTAACTTCTTCCCCTTTTGCAGTCAGCATGATTACGGGGGTAGCTTTTTTCTCTCTCAGCTCTCTGCAGACTTCAATGCCGTCTTTGCCAGGCATCATTAAATCCAAAAGAATGACATCGTAATCATTTGCCAAAGCTTTTGACAAAGCCTGGTTTCCATTTTCCGCTTCATCAATCGAATAATTTTCACGCTCAAGGTACATCTTTAATAAACGGCGGATTCTCTCTTCATCATCCACTAGTAAGATTTTTACTTGGTTTTCCATTTTTCAAATCCCCCTAACGTTCAATTAAATAAATAAAGCTTTAATTAAAGCCCTCACTATTGTGAAGTGAAGGCTTGTATGTTTAATATCAGAATTATTATCTTTGAATTTTGAGAACTGTCTAGCTCCAGCGCCTATCCCCTCGAGGTCACAAGCTTGTCTTGTTTCGGCTCCTAGGGACTCGGGGGTCATAAGCCGTTTCCTTTCAGAAGGAAAAACGCCTTCTTACAGGAACCATCTTATGCCTGTCGTCCCTGGGCAGTCGCCTCCACATTTCGGTCAATCCGCCCAAAAAGGCAAAGAACGCCTTTCCGGGAGGCTCGTCTTGTGCTTGAGGCCCGCAGGATGCGGGTCATGCAGACGTTGCCACAGGACGTGGCGTTCTTAGTCTGCGTTCCTTCGTGAGCAAGGCGCTTCCGCTTTTCTTGTTATGATCCGGCGTAGGAGTGCAATCCTGCAATGACCAGGTTTACCGCAACCAGGTTAAACATGATAATGATAAATCCGATTACTGCGAGCCACGCAGACTTTTCACCGTGCCAGCCCTTTGAAAGGCGAAGGTGAAGATAGGCAGCATAAAATAGAAAGGTAATAAGCGCCCATACTTCCTTTGGATCCCATCCCCAGAAACGGGTCCAGGCGATTTGTGCCCATATCATGGCAAAAATCAACGCTCCGAGCGTAAATACCGGAAATCCGATTAATACTGAACGGTAGCCGATCTCATCAACCAAATCCAGATTAATATTTTTTGCAAGCGGCTGAAGCGCAGCTCCAACCCTTTTTCGGAGAATCAATCTTAAAGCAAGATATAGAATGATACCTGAAGCCAATGACCATATAACTGTATTTAGTTTTTTGGCATTAATAATTGCAGGCATTTCCGCCAGTGGTTCAAATTTTCCTTCCGTAATCAGCTTTCCCTCGTTTGGACCGGTTAAAGCAGGCATATGATATTCAAGCACAGCTTCCTGTCCGTTCTTATCGACCCAGTTAAATTCGGCCTTGTAGCCGGAAGCTGAAAAGCTTGAGCTTATAATAATAAAGCCAAGTGTACAAACCAAGCCAAACATAACGGCTTCCAGCCAGAATCTCTGTTTGCTTTGCTTAGATTGATCGACTGATTTTACTAAATAGATAATACCTGCAGCAAAGCTTACAGCTAATATAGCCTGTCCAACTGCTGCTGTTGTAACGTGGATATGAAGCCAATCACTCTGCAGAGCCGGAATCAGGGGTGAAACTTCCCGCGGAAACATGCTTGCATAAGCGATCATAAGCACAGCAACAGGTAGTGTAAAGACTCCTAAAATAGGTGTTTTATAAATCAAGTAAATCACTATAAAAGCACCTACAAGCGACATTCCAAAGAATGTTGTAAATTCAAATAAGTTGCTGACAGGCGCATGTCCGGCTGCAATCCATCTCGTAATAAAGTAGCCGAGCTGTGCAGCAAACCCGATAATGGTAATCCATAGTCCAATTGCTGCCCATTTGTTTGGCCCTTTGTTTATATTTTTCTTATCCTTTATGGAGCCAGCAAAAAAGACAGTAGCAATTAAATAGAGGATAAAAGCTGTGTATAGTAAATTGCTGCTTATTGTAACCAATCAGATTCCTCCTTAGCCTTTCTTTTCACTTTGATTTTGAAGCTGGTCTTCCGGCACCTTAATTCCGGTTCCGTCCAATGCTGCCTCTATTTCCCTTTTAAGTCCATGCCAGTTTTTATTAGTGTGTCCGGCTACCCACACTTCTCCATTGACACGGCGCAGCCAGATTCTACGATGGTTCCAATAAGACCCTTGCGCAACACCTATCATGAAAATAACACCGCCCAATGCGATAATCCATAGAGTCAAATCTTTTCGGACAGTCAGAGCCGATACATTTTTAGTATCTATGCCTTTAAATGCCATCTTATATTCATTGTCGCCAAAAGGTTCAATTGTCTGCCGGATTGCAACAAAGCTAATTTCTCCATCTGGCTTTTCCGGAGTATACATTTTAAAAACAAAGGCAGGATTATTAGGAACTCTGGACTTTGTAATCGGTTCCCCATTTTCATCAAATTCAAAATCGGGAAAATAACTGACAACCTCCGCTTTATAGCCATTTCCAAGATCATAAACATCCTGAGGATCGTTCAGGTCGACTGTTAAATCACCATATTCTTCACCCGTTTTTTTATTTGTCAAGGCAAAGGACATTTTGTTAAGCTCATTAAGTTTATAATCTACTTGGTATAATGCAAATTTTTCAAACTTCAGAGGTTTATTTACCTTAATTTCAAAGTCCTTAACTTTCTCGAGATCAGCCTCTTCCCCTGCAACTGTATCTCCCTTTTTTTTATATAGAGTCACATTGGACTGATAATTTTTTGCTACCATCCCTGCCTTATCAATCGCTTCTTCAAACACTTCTTTATCTTTCTCTTTATCGTACATTTCAAGGATGAAGCCATCATTTTTAAGGTAGTATTCTCCATTGGTTTCAGGAATGACCTTTGTCTCGCCTTCCCGGATCCAAAGTATTTTGTCAACGTACATGCCCGGTACAAAACGCAGCATTCCTCCGATTAAAAATATGATAAGCCCTACATGGTTAACGTATGGGCCCCATCTTGAAAAACGTCCCTTTTCGGCAAGGATGTTTCCATTCTCTTCTCTGATGCTGTATTTCTTGGATTTTAATTTTTCTTTTGCCATTGTAAATGCCCGGTCATTGTCTTCTGCCTGAGACACCCCAAAAATCCGCTGGCGCAGCAGATAGCTTTCATGACGGCTTACCCTCTGTTTTTTTAGAGCCCTGTACAAAGGGATTACCCTATCCAGGCTGCATATCACAAGCGAAATGCCAATTGAGGCAATCAAAATCAAATACCACCATGAGCTATAAAGGTTATGAAATCCTAAATCATAGTATAATTTGCCTATCCAGCCATATTGATCTTCGTAATATTCTTCAGCAGGCATGATCGGCGGAATATACATTTCCTGAGGCAGAATTGTCCCGAGAGCTGAAGCAATCAGCGTAATGACAATCAGCCAGACTCCAACCTTAACAGATGAGAAGAAATTCCATATCTTATCAATTATCGTTTTGTTATAGGTTTGCGAACGGCGTGCACTTCCCTCATACCGCATATCCAGAAGTTTCTTATCCTTTTCCTTTTCTTCCAATACCTTGCCGCATGACTCACATAGTATTGTACCTATGGGGTTTACATGGCCGCAGTCGCACTTTACTTCTTTCATATATAAAACTCCCCGTAACCTATGGTTTAATCTGTTCCATATAGTTCTTGATCGTATCTTCAGTCATCTCTCCTGTAATATACTTGACAACCTTACCATCTTTATCGATAAGGAAAGTGGCAGGAAGAGGATTAATCCCGTAAGCTGATTGGACCTGGGTATTCTTATCAATGACAATAGGGAAAGATAAATCGTAACGCTCAGAAAATTTATTAACTGCCAAATCTGTTTCTCCTACATTGACAGCCAAAACCTGAACACCCTCATCTTTAAATTGCTTATATTGGTTGTTCATATATGGCATCTCTTTCTCACAGGGCTTGCACCATGTTCCCCAAAAGTTCAGGAAAACACCCTGGCCTTCATAATCTGATAATCGGTGTTTATTTCCATCCATATCTGTCAGAACAAAATCTGGTGCCTTTTCCCCCACGGCAACCTTTTGAATCTTGTCTTTTGTAAAATTAGCGTATAGCGTATATGCCACGGCAGCACCAAGGACAAGCAATATGACAGTTCTCATTACCAGACGCTGCTTTTTCATAAAAAACTTCCCTCCTAAGGCATCCTTTCAGATCAAAAATCGTACATTTAACAAGTTATATGTAACATATGGAAAAAGAATTTAGCCTCATAGCTGTTTACTATTATAGCATTTTTCATCATACCTATATTGTTAACAAATTATCGTAACTGTGACACTTCTATGAATTTTTCAGGGCTAACTATTTCTTCGTCATAGCAAGTGCCCGCAGCTGCTTAACTTCATGGGCCGTAAGTTCTCTCGCATCTCCCGCTGATAAACCCTGCAAATTGAGATAGCCATATCTCTCCCTCTTCAGTTTCAGAACGGGGTGGCCAATGGCTTCAAACATCCTCCTAACCTGGCGGTTACGTCCTTCATGAATGCTGATTTCCACAATTGCTGTCTGTTTTTTCTTATCCATTGATAAAAGTTTGGTTTTAGCAGGTGCTGTTTTTCCATCTTCGAGTACCACACCTCTTTGAAGGCTTCTCATGCTTTCTTTTGAAGGGATGCCTTTTACCTTGGCAACGTAGACTTTTTCAATCTCATTGCTTGGGTGCATTAAAAGATTTGCAAACTCCCCATCATTGGTAAGAATGAGAATTCCGGATGTATCGTAATCCAGTCTGCCCACTGGGTAATTTCTTTGTTTGATGCCTTCAAAAAAATCCGTGACGACTTTTCTGCCTTTATCATCGGACACGGCAGAAATTACGCCTCTTGGCTTATAGAGAAGGAAATAAACGGGCTCCTCTCTCTCAACTGGAATCCCATCCACTTCAATCCGATCTGAAGGAGATACTTTAACACCCAGTTCCTTCACAGTTTTTCCATTAACTTTTACACGGCCTTCAGCCATTAGCTCTTCCGCTTTTCTTCGCGAAGCAAACCCGGCATGGGCAATAACCTTCTGCAATCTTTCCATATATGTCACCTCAAAGTTTTATTTACAGTATTTCATACTTTTTCACTCCTACTGAATTATGACATAATTCGTCAAGTTTTCAAAGCAAACCATAGTCAAAACAGCTTACATTAAAAAGAGTCTATATTTACTGAAAGTTGGAATTTGGAAGTAAAATAAAAAAGATACCCCAATTCAGGTATCTTTTGTGCAGGAAAATGTATTTTAATGTTACATACTGCCAAAAACAAGTGTTACGATCACAATGGATGCAATGATGCCTGCCAAATCGGCTAAGAGTCCGACTTTGAGGGCATCTCCCATTTTTTTGATTCCTACCGCTCCAAAGTAGACCGTCAATACATAAAAAGTTGTATCTGTACTGCCCTGAAGCACGGAGGCAAGTCTGCCTATGAACGAGTCGGGACCATGGACAGCGATTAGGTCACTGGTCATTCCCAGAGCTGCAGTCCCAGAGATCGGACGGATGATAGCAAGGGGTACGATATCAGGAGGTACTCCAATTGCATCAAGTCCGGGCCTGATCAGATCCATAAAATACTCCAGAGCGCCGGAAGCCCTGAAGACCGAGATGGCTACAAGCATGCCGACAAGAAACGGAATGATGGATACAGCAATTTTTATGCCTTCTTTTCCGCCTTCAGTAAAGCTTTCATAAGTAGGAACTTTCTTAAATGTTCCATATATTAATATAAAGCCTATTAAAATAGGAATTAACCAAAGGGAAACAGCTGACACAATCTCCATCCTAACCTCATCCTTTACGCGTTCTTCGGTAATAGAAATAACGATCTATCATTATTGCGGCCAATGTTGAGCAGAATGTAGCCACTAAAGTGGGACCTACAATATCGGTTGGCGAGGCGGAATTATAATTCATCCGTATTGCAATCACGGTTGTAGGAATTAAAGTAAGACTTGAAGTGTTGATGGCCAAAAAGGTAATCATAGAGCGGCTCGCTTCATTTTTGCCTCCATTCAATTGTTTCAGCTCTTCCATAGCTTTTATGCCGAGCGGGGTAGCTGCGTTTCCAAGACCGAACATATTGGCCATCATATTTGAAAGCATATATCCCATCGCAGGGTGATCTCCGGGCACCTCTGGAAATAGCTTTTTCACAATTGGCCGGAATAACGAAGCAAGCTTTTTCAGCAATCCAGCGTCCTCTGCTATTCTCATCATTCCCAGCCAAAAAACAAGAATGCTAATTAGGCCGATGCATAACGTGACCGCTTCTTTTGCACCATTGAAAATGGCTTCGTTCACTTCATTCATGGTGCCATTTATCATAGCGAAAACTATGCCTATAGCGGTAAGCATCACCCAAATGATATTAACCATTTGTTTTCACTCCCGCAATGGAGGTAAAAAGCCCCTTAAAGTAATCTAATAGCGATTTATCTTCTTTTGCTGGATCATGCTTATAATATAAAGAGAGCTTTTTAACAGGCTGATCTTCAAAATACACTGTTGCATGACCGATGACTTCAGGCATAGTCCGGCTGTCTTCCCACTCTGATTCAGGTTTCTGCAGCTTTATATCAATTTTAAACTTGCCTTTTTCCTCCTTTGAAACAGGGTAGTTGTAGGAATGCTTTAAATAAACTTTGCCTTTATAATAATCTTCATCAATATCCTCTATAACTCCCTTCGGCAAGACTTCCACCATGTCATAGGTTTTAAAAGCTGTCTCATACATATTAATATGATCATTCCAGTCATCGGGTCCGTTTAATGTTACTGCTATCAGATTTAAACTTCCTTTGGATGCTGTTGTTACTAAAGTTCTCTTCGCCCTCTTTGTATAGCCTGTTTTTCCTCCGGTGCAATACTCATATAATTCAGTCAGAAGCCTATTTTTATTTTTCCAAACCCTGTCCCAGCTTTCATTTGGATTTGGCGCTCTATGCACCTTTGTTCCAGCAATTTTTTGGTAGATCTCATTATTCATTGCATACCTGGTTAGCAATGCCATATCATACGCTGTCGAATAATGGTCTTCATGATCATCCAGACCATGGGGGTTTGCGAAATGTGTGTTTTTCATGCCAATCTCTTCAGCTTTCTTATTCATTAAAAAGCCAAATCCTTCAAGGCTTCCGCCAACATGCTCTGCGATTGCAACAGCAGAGTCATTGCCTGAACGAAGCATGAGTCCATAGACCAGATCTTCAAGCTTTATTTTTTCGCCTGCCTTTAGATAAATCGAGGAGCCTTCCGCTCTGACAGCACGGTCACTAACTTTAACCAAGTCATCCATTTTCCCGGACTCTATAGCCAGAATTGCTGTCATGATTTTTGTAATGCTTGCTATTCTCCTCACTTCATTTGCATCTTTCTGGTAAAGGATACGGCCAGAATCCTGCTCCATTAATATTGCGCTCCGGGCACTTACTGAAACAGAAGCTTCTGTCTCCTGAGGAATATACATCATCATCAACGCGGTGACCAAAACCATGGCCAGCAGCCTGCTAAACCTTTTCATTGCACAAAACCCCGTCTCCTTTATGGATGTCAAATTGAGCGAAATACATGATCTCCCCGCCAGGAGGAGTTCCATGTTTTTCATTTATTTGTACAAGTTTATGCAGGACAAGTAGTGATATGACTATTAAGTTTGTCTTGTCTGGAAGCTTTGGAGGTGGCCTGTCCATCAAAAATAAGGGGAATACTCTTGGTACTCCCCCTCTTACTTATTTCTGCTCCTATTTAGTACGGCTTCCATTTTAACTCAGATGCTTTTAAATACCTGTCCTCCACATCCTTCCAGTTGACAACATTCCACCAATTGTTCACATAATCTCCGCTATTATTTTGATATTGCAGATAATAAGCATGTTCCCATACATCTAAAACCAGCAATGGGATCGTATCCCACTGGGTTAAAAGCATATGTCTTTCCGACTGAAGTATTTCAAGTCTGCGCGCTCTTGGCGACCAGACCAGGATTGCCCAGCCTACGCCTTCTACCTGTTTGGCTGCTTCAGAGAAATGGCTTTTGAACCTTTCAAAGCTCCCAAAGTATTTGTTGATTTCTTTCAGGAGTGCCCCAGAAGGTTTTCCTCCGCCCTCAGGGCTCATATTATTCCAGAATATCGTATGCAAATAATGGCCAGATCCATGAAAGGCAAGTTCACGGGACCAGTGTTTTACCAGACTGTAATCATTATTGTCCCTGGCATTTTGAAGCATCACCTCTGCTTTGTTCAATCCATCCACATATGATTGATGATGCTTATCATGATGCAGCCTCATAATTTCGCCTGAAATATGCGGCTCAAGCGCATTGTAATCATAAGGGAGCGGAGGCAAAATATGCTTACCCGCAGAAATGTACGGTTCATTAATATAGATATTTCCAAGCTGCTGTCTATTAGAAAAGTAATTCTCCATATCGGAATGTAGAGCATCCACTTGTTCCTGCAGCTTTTCCAGGGCTTCTATATCGAGGGGGCCGCTTATTCCATCCATAATTCCGGTAAAATGATCCAGCCTTTGCCACAGTTCACTGTTTTGTTCAACATCCTCCGAGTCTAAAAACTCTCTTAGCTCTTTGTTCCATTTTGTAACTTCCCTGATGTAATCTTCCATTTTACTCATACAATCCCTCACTCACTTCTTTTTATAGCTCACTTTCTATTTGTATGAGTGGAAGTTTGTACGTTTTCCAAAGAACCAGGAATTCTTCACACAAAAAAAAGAACAGCTTCCAGCTGTTCTTCAACATTCCTATTTTGATTGAATCATTTTTGTCCGGTAATCAGTTTCGTAATATTCAAGTTCCTCCCGAATCCTTTGGAATTCTCCTTCCAGCTGCCTGAACATTGTTTTTAAGCTGTCGGGAACTTCCTCATGGAATTGGATTGAGTTTTTTCCAGTATATGCTGAACGGCTATTCTCAAACCAGGCATCATTTTTCGGAGAGAAAAACTCTTCAATGCATTGATGGTAAATCCTATATAATGTCTTTTCGGCAGCCCCCTTTTGGAAGGGTTCGCTTTTTAAAATGATCTTGCAGGTATCAAGCCCTTCTTCACAATAAACCAGCAGTTTTCTGACATGTGAAAGAATGCTTTTATAATAATTCACATTTCCCTGTTTTTCTGTTTCAAGATCTTTAATCGTTGTATTATTTAAGAAATCTTCAAAAGCGGCAACGCTATTACCGAGGAAATTTTTCACATCTTCCATTTGTGATTTAACGATTGAATTCCCCATCCATTACACCCCCGTATTTATACACTGGCTATTACTGCGGTTGAACAATAAAATCTAAAGGTGATCGCAGGTCAAAGGATTTTTTATTCTCCAGCGCTTCAAAAATGGAGGGAAGCCTGGAAAAGTCCAGATCCTGAAAATAGGATGCAAAATCAGCCTTTGAGTTTAGATAAATTCGTTTGCGATGCCTAAAACCCGGGTTCTTTAATAAACATGAAAGAGCAACAAGATCCTTGAACTGCACCTCTCTCGTACCAGCAATGAAGACTGGATTCTGTTCATAGGGTGTGAACTCATTCATGGATTCATCAAAGAAACGGACATATAAAACATGAAAAGTTTTCTCCTGCCCATCTTCTTCGAACACAATCTCGCTTCTGTTAAAAAAGTCCTCCGAAGTGTTCGGCTTTTCTTTTTCAAGCTCGTATCCCCTGCAATGTTTAATCAGCAAGCAAAACCCTCCTATTTCCCCCGATGGTTTTAAGTTAATATGTATAGGAAAAATATAAATCTATTTTACCACACATCCTTTGTAATGTGTCAGAAAACTCAAGAATCTAGCTCCTGGAATTTCTCAAAGAATAAATCTGCTTCTTCCTGGAATGAATCCTCTTCTTCACTAATCTTATCCGGCAGCGGCGGAAGCTCTTCTATGCTTTTAAGGCCAAAATAATCAAGAAACTCTTTAGTCGTTCCATACAGGTAGGCTCTCCCTGTTCCTTCTGCCCGTCCAACTTCTTTAATCAGTGCTTTTGCGGATAATGTCTGAAGAGGCCTCTCTGTCTTGACTCCTCTTATCTCTTCAACCTCTGTCCTTGTAATAGGCTGTCTGTATGCGATGATTGCCAGTGTCTCGAGTGCCGCCTGAGATAAGGAGGCGGAAGATGGAGATTCTACCAGCTTTTTTAAATATGGAGAAAACTCTTTTTTCGTAACAAGCTGAATAGTCCCCGCCAGTTCAACCGCCATAATTCCGCGGCTGCTATTGCTATAGTCTTCAATAAGGCTGTCCATGATTTCACGGGCCTGAAGTTCTTCCACCTCCAGAACATGGGCAATTTGCTTTAGGGATAATCCTTCATCACCAGCAGCAAACAGAAGGCTTTCAGCAATTCCCTTCCAATTAATAAACTCCATCTTATTTTTCTCCTTCCATGGAAGCTACAAAGATATCCGAGAAGTTTTTGTCCTGCTCGACCAGTATTTCTTTACGCTTGATTAACTCAAGTACCGCCAAGAAAGTTACCACTATATGTTCTCTGTCTGATATTGGAAAAAGGTCGGTAAATTTTTTCCTGCCCTTAAAATTCCTTAACTGGTCCACAATTTCAGACATCCGCTTCTCTATGGGAATCTCCTGGCGGGCAACCTTCGCAGAAAGCGGCCTTTGCAGTTTCTTCCTTCTTAATAACTTTTGCAGAGCGCCAAGCATATCATAAAGACTTACATTCAAATCAGCTTTTTCCTGCTGTGAATCATTTACATATTCCGAAAGGTCTGCAGGCGGCTTTGTGTACATTAAACTTCTATCCTGTTCCCGCTCCTTAAGCTCTTCTGCAGCTTCCTTATATTTACGGTATTCAATCAGCCGCTCTACAAGTTCATCCCTTGGATCTTCTTCCATTTCCATTCCAAATTCATCTTCCAGCTCTTCCTCATCATGCTTGGGCAGCAGCATTTTGCTTTTAATTGCCAGCAATGTAGCTGCCATTACAAGATATTCGCTTGCTACGTCAAGCTGAAGCTCCTTCATTGTATGTATATAAATGAGGTATTGCTCGGTGATTTCTGATACAGGAATGTCATAGATATCGATTTCAAGCCGATTGATAAGATGTAGAAGAAGATCCAGCGGCCCTTCGAACGCATCTATTTTTACATTATAATGATCATATTGCATAAATACCCACCAAATTTTCCTAATATAAATTTCCCTTAAACGCCAAAATACTATATCTAGTATAGATTATTCATTAGTGTTATCCAATAGAAAAATAACCCTGATGCCCGTTATGCCCGCAAATTCAATTTCGAACTTTTTGATGCGCCCAATCATTCAGGCAATTGCCTACATACGATGTATGGAAATAAAGACACAGGAGGTATTTTATATGTCTAATGCTGGATTTGGAGATTGCGGAAAAGGGTTTGCTTTAATTGTTGTGCTGTTCATCCTATTAATTATTGTAGGAGCTTCCTGTTGCTTCTAAATTGTTGCGTTTAATACAGCAAATAAGGCTCTTTGCTTGCTGGTCCTGAAAAAAGATGGCATCTCAGAGACCAGCCAGCAGCGCCCAAATATAAGTGTTCAAATGCATCCCCTGTAAAAGCCCGGTCTTATCGCCGGGTTTTTATTTTTCTGATAACCGTTTCCCTATGTTAAAATAAAGAAAGAATTGTCAAGGAGTGAAAGTATGTATCCTGATGAATATATCGAATTCATGGTCCATTTTCATGGTGACCGTGATTATTTTGAATGTCACGAAATACTGGAGGAATACTGGAAGAATACGGATCGAAACAATAAGAGTTCTACATGGGTCGGATTAATTCTCATGGCAGTTTCTTTTTATCATCATCGCAGAGAAAATTTTAATGGTGCCGAACGCACTCTCCGCAAAGGAATCGGCATATTGGAGTGCAGCCCTGCAGATTTGACGGCACTGGGACTTAATGCAGATCATTTGATGAAAGACCTTAAGGAAAGGCTCGACCTGATACAAAAAGGCGGGAAGTACACGAGCGTTAATTTGCCAATTACAGACAACTTGCTTAAGGAAAAATGCATGAATATTTGCTCCTCCAAGGGAATTGCCTGGTGCTCTGACAGCATTCTGCTGGATAAAGAAATTGTTCACCGTCATAAAAGAAGAGATAGAACCATGGTCATTAAAGAGAGACTTGATGCCCTGAATCAGAAAAAAAGGCAGGAATAATGATTATTCGCTGCCTTTTTCAATGTATGATATTGTATTATTTTGAACCTCAATAAGTGACCAGCTCCGTCTCCTGACCTCTCGAGATCAAAAGATTGTCGGGGGTGGCAAGGCGCTTCCTCTTTTCTTAATTAACATCACATTTGTTCAGAAAAGATTCCGTTTCATCAGTTGCAGTTAACGTTTTGCCAGGATAAAGTTCATCCAATGCTTTTATCATTGTTTTTCCTATCCCTTGATGCCGGTGTGACGGGTTAACAGAGATATGCTGAATCTCCATGGTCTGATCACTTGATGTAACACCGACCAGCCCAATGATGTCTTCGCCTTCCTTCCACAAAAACAGCTGCCAATTTTCTTCTGATTCATATTGCTTCATCGTCTGCTGCAGCCTTTTCAAGTCTTTTTCATTAGGCATGAAAGATAAAAGACCCATTGCAATTTTTTCAAATGATTTTTTATATCGAATTAGCATATTAATCCCTCATTATTTGAATAAAAACATCATAAACCATTTTTCCCATTTTTTAATATTTGTAAACTTACCATAACAGTATATGTATTCAAGCTGAATGTTGCTATTTTCGAATAAAAACCGGCTTATTCATTGCCTTAACGCATTTTCTGATATAAGTGGGCTCTAAACTATAAAAAACCAGTAAACCAGTCCCCATCCGATGCTTAACACAAGCAATAAAATAAAAAGAAGCCAATTGCTTTTTTTCATGATTCCTTACTGCCCCCATTTATATATAAATCCTGAGACTTACAAACTATCATTCATTTTACACTATTCTTTCTGATAATTCCATTCTGCTTGCTGAAATAGGCATTTTGAGCTAATGTTTCATTTATAGAAGAATTGAAACTTTTTCGCATAAGAATCGTCTATTTACAGGAAGCCGGTATGAATAAGGCAGACTTATCCTACAAGGCTTACCTAATTTTACACCGGGAGGAAACCGCATGAAATGGAATAAAATACTTGCGCTGTTCATGATTTCACTATTATTTATTATGCCGATACAGGCATTTGCCGATATGGCAGAAGGTGATGTAATTGTCACTCTAGGAGAGAATCTTTCAGAAGAACAAAAAAATATGCTTCTTGCTGAAATGAAAGCTCCGAAAGATGCGACAATCATTACTGTTTCAAATGAAGAAGAACATAAATATCTTGGCAATTATATCTCTAAAGCTTTAATAGGCACCAGAGCGATATCTTCTTCAGCCGTCACAATAGCAAAACAAGGCTCCGGACTTGAAGTTGAAACAAAGAATATCAACTGGGTTACTGATGAAATGTATATTAATGCTTTGATTACTGCAGGTGTAAAAGATGCGAAAATCTATATAACAGCTCCTGCGAATGTTTCCGGAACAGCTGCCTTAACAGGCATCATCAAGGCATATGAAATCTCAGCCGAAAAAACAATTCCTGAAGATGTCAAACAGGCAGCCAATGAAGAAATGGTTGAAACAGCAAAGCTTGGCGATTCGGTCGGAAACGAGAATGCTGCTGCTTTGATTGCCAAAATTAAAGAGGAAATTGCCAAAAACTCACCTGAAACCGATGCAGAACTAAGAACCATTATTGAAAATGCCGCAAAAGAACTTGGCATCACTCTGACTGAACAGGAGACTTTAAGCTTAATAGATTTATTCAATAAGCTGAAAGAGCTTGATATAGACTGGAATCAGGTCGGCGAGCAGCTTAACCAGGCTAAAGACAAAATTTCCAAATATCTTGAAAGTGAGGAAGGCCAAGGGTTTTTAGAAAGTTTAAAGCGTTTTTTTGTGAGTGTAATAGACGCTGTTAAAGCCAGCTTTTCTTAAAAAATTAAGCTGCCTTGGCGGGCAGCTTAATTTTTTATTTTTTCATTTATCGGCAGATCTAATCTTAAAATGTCCTCGTATGTTTCTCTTTTAACAACCAGCTTAGCCTCTCCATTTTCAATAAAAACTACAGGCGGCCTTGGGATTCGGTTATAGTTGTTTGCCATGGAATAACCATATGCGCCGGTACAGAAAACGGCCAGGAGGTCTTGATCCCCTGCTTTTGGAAGCGGCAAATCCCAAATAAGCATATCGCCTGATTCACAGCATTTACCTGCAATTGATACCGTCTCTTCCGGTTTATCCAATACCCGGTTTGCCAATACTGCTTCATACTTAGCCTGATAAAGAGCCGGCCTGATATTGTCACTCATGCCGCCGTCCACAGCCAGATAATTTCTTACATTTGGAACCTCTTTTCGTGATCCCGTTTGGTATAAAGTTGTCCCTGCATCTCCCACAAGTGACCGGCCCGGCTCAATCCAAATTTCCGGCCTCTTCATTGAATAGTGTTCAGCCTGTTTCTTAACTTCCCCAATGATTTCTTCAACATATTGAGATGCGTGAATCGGATCATCATCTTCTGTATAGCGGATTCCAAAACCTCCGCCTAAGTTAAGCACTTTAGGTTCATAAGCATGCTTTTCTTTCCATTCTGCCATCTTTTCAAAAATTTTCTTGGCAGCCAAAATGAACCCTGTTGTATCGAAAATCTGAGAACCAATATGGCAATGAAGTCCAAGCGTTTCGATCCAGCTTGAATTAAGCGCTTTAAGTAAAGCTGTTTCCGCCTGTCCATTCTGAAGGTCAAACCCAAATTTTGAATCTTCCTGGCCAGTCAAGATATAGTCGTGGGTATGTGCTTCAATTCCAGGTGTAACCCTCAGTAAAATTTTTGTCCTGGCTGCAAGTGATTCACAAAGCTCTTCTAATAATTCCAGCTCATGAAAATTATCGACAACAATACAGCCGACATGATTTTTAAGAGCCATTTCCAATTCTTCTCTGCTTTTATTGTTCCCGTGAAAATGAATTCTTTCAGATGGAAAATCTGCTGCAAGAGCTGTGTATAACTCACCCCCTGAAACTACATCCAAAGAAAGACCTTCTTGATCAACAAGCTGAACCATCGCCACGGTAGAAAAAGCTTTGCTAGCATATGCCACTTGTGCTTTTATTCCAAGCTTATCGAAAGTCTGCTTAAATCCCCTTGCCCTTTCTCTTATTAATGCCACATCATATACATATAAAGGTGTTCCAAATTGACCGGCAAGATCGACTGTGTCCATACCGCCAATTTCAAGATGCCCTTTTTCATTTACCTTCATTGTGCCGTGAAAAAACATGGTTCCCCCTCTTCCTTTTTCCGCAGGAGCCAGGCCAGGTGCCCCTGCCCCCGAGATTAATCAGTATGAAAGAAATAGACAGCTGCGTAAGAGACTGTCTATTCTGTTTCCTTTAATCCTTTATTTAATTAAAAAAGCTTGACCATATTTCGTGTATTTCCGCAGGCGGCTTGACGCGTGTTTCTGATTTAACAGGCTGTTTATAACGATTTTTAGTCTGGACGATGCTCGGCCTGATCTTTGAACCGGGCATGGACCGGCGAATCAGGATTTGGGTTAAAGCCACCGGACTGAATGGAATAAAAGGCCAAAGATATGGTGTGTTTAATGATTTGATGCTTGCAAGAAGAAGAATGGTCAGTGTAAGCCCTACCACCAAGCCTGGTGTATGGAAAATCGCAACAGCAATAAGCAGGCCAAGTCTTACAATTTTATTGGCAATACTCAATTCATAGCTTGGTGTTGCAAATGTTCCAATAGCTGCGAGCGCTACATACAAGATGACCTCTGGCACAAACAAACCGACATCAATAGCAATTTGACCAATAAGTACTGCTGCTATTAATCCCATCGCGGTTGAAAGCGGAGTTGGTGTATGAATGGCGGCAATCCTTAGAAATTCAATCCCGACATCGGCAAGAAACAGCTGGACAATGACAGGAACATTCGTTTCTTCATTTGGACCGACAAACGCAATTCTTTCAGGCAGGAGTGAAGGCTCCAAAACGAACAAAAACCAAAGCGGCAGCAGCACAATCGATGCCAATAAGCCTAAGAAACGAATCCAGCGGACAAATGTACCGACAGCTGGCGATTGTCTGTATTCTTCCGCATGCTGTAAATGATGAAAATAAGTAGTAGGCGTTATAATGACACTTGGTGAAGTATCAACGAATACGATAACATGCCCCTCTAGCAAATGGGCTGCTGCCACATCCGCCCTTTCCGTATACCGGACCAGCGGGAAAGGATTGTACCCCTGTTTCAATATAAATTCTTCAACTGTTTTATCAGCCATGGTAATTCCATCTATTTCAATTGCCTTTATTTCTTTTCTAATTAAATCAACTAAATCTTGATTTGCAGCATCTTTAATGAAGCCGATGGCAACATCTGTTTTAGACCTTTCGCCTACACGCATGATCTCAAACCGAAGTCTTTCATCCCTAATTCTTCTGCGGGTTAAGGCAGTGTTTACTATAATATTTTCTAC
>ERZ1023203.91-NODE-91-length-18030-cov-662.583755_pt1 | contig 18030 bp, 14 predicted proteins | sample MGYA00380444_ERZ1023203 | MGnify/ENA primary metagenome ERZ1023203 (study PRJEB33173, sample SAMEA4830386) | metagenome | study: EMG produced TPA metagenomics assembly of the PRJEB25223 data set... | reverse complement strand
GATGCTGGTGTTGATGATTATATTACCAAGCCTTTTAGTACTCGAGAATTGATCAGCCGAGTCAAGGCAGTGCTTCGCCGTACAGGCATCGGTATGGGCAAAGAGCTAATGAAGATGGGTCATTTGACCATCAATACAGCCAGCCAAAGAGTTATGGCAGGTGGCACTGAGATTGCTATGAGTAGTACCGAATACCGTCTACTGTGCTTTTTTGGTACGCATTCAGGGCGTGCTTATACACGCACTCAGATTTTGGATGCGGTGTGGGGCGGTAATGTTTATATTGATGAGCGTACGGTAGATGTACATATTCGCCGTCTGCGTAAGCTGCTAGCACCTTTTAAGGCAGATACGCTGATTCAAACAGTGCGTGGTACAGGTTATCGGTTTTCGGATAAATCATGATGAAATACTCTGTAATCGATTTTGGTTTATTGGTAGAAAATTTGACCGATGGTATTGTGGTCATGGATATGAGTCGCTTGATAATTGAATACATCAATCCTGCCGCCAAAAGCTTACTTGCCATCACTTCTGATGATACGCATGCTCCTATCTTGCCAAGTATGATATTTAAAAATAGCGTATTTAAAAAGCTTTATGATATTTATCAAGACCAAAGCTTGCCCAGTTCGTTTTACCAAAATCACCCTACGATTATCGGTAATGTCCTAAACCTAAGCTTGATGCGACTGGTTGATCATCGCTGTGCTGTCATCATCAAAGATTATACACGCATGCAGCAGCTTGAGCAGATGCGGACAGACTTTGTGGGCAATGTATCGCATGAACTACGCACGCCTTTGACAGTGATTTTGGGTTATCTTGAAAATTTTACACTAACTGATGATATTAAACCTGCGTGGATGCGTGGACTAAAACTCATGCATGAGCAAGCCATTCGCATGAATGACTTAATCAATGATTTACTTATGCTATCACGCCTTGAAAGTGACGAAACCAAGCCAATGGCTGAGGTCAATATGCCACGCCTGCTGATGCAGGTGTTTGATCAAGCGTCTGCCAGCAACCAAGCTGGGCATCTGATTGATATTCATCTGGACACTGATAAAAATATTTTGGGCATTGAGGCTTATTTGTACAGTGCAATTATTAATTTGGTTTTAAATGCCATCAAATATACACCGTCAGGCGGCATGATTGATATCATCTATGAAGAAGATGATGGCGATGTACATCTGTCGGTGACGGATAATGGTATTGGGATTGGTGGCGAGCATCTTGGGCGGCTGACTGAGCGATTTTATCGGGTAGACAGTGGGCGTAGCCGTGCGACAGGCGGGACAGGGCTTGGACTTGCCATTGTTAAGCATGTGCTAAATAAGCATAACGCCCGCCTAGAAATTAGTTCAGAAGAAGGCGTCGGTTCTATGTTTCGTATTATTTTCCCTAAAATTCAAACCATCTCTGCACAGACCTTGTCAACATAAGCGATATAATAGATGCCCCTATCAGATACCGAAAAATTAGCCGCTATCGATATCGGCTCAAATAGTATCCACTTGGCCATCGCTGAACGCCATGGCGATCAGCTCAGACGCATCGCTTCGATGAGCGAAAAAGTACAATTGGCGATGGGACTTGACGAATACAATCATTTATCATCGGCTGTTATTGATCGTGGTATTGAATGCTTGACACGATTTGCAGGGCGTTTGGGTGATGTGAATAATTCTCGGTTGCGTGTCGTGGCGACCAATACACTAAGGCGTGCTGTCAATAGCCAAGAATTTATCGTGCGTGCCAATGATATTTTACCTGTGCATATTGAGATTATCTCAGGACGAGAAGAGGCACGGCTGATTTATTTGGGCGTATCGCACACCTGTCCAAGTCATCAGCAAAGGTTTGTGGTTGATATTGGTGGTGGCTCAACAGAGCTGATTATTGGCAAAAATCTAAATCCCATACTCACCGAAAGCACGCAAATGGGCGTTGCAGGTTTTACTCAGCAGTTTTTTGGAGATGGCAACATCAACGCACTGTCTTTTGAAAAGGCGATTTATGTCGCCCAAAAAGAAATCATTAAGTATGGTAGCCACTATAAAAAAACTGGTTTTGAAGAAGCTGTGGGATCATCGGGTACGATTAAGACCATCCAACAAGCAATCGCAGGGTTTGGGCTGGGTGATGAGATTACTTTGGCGGGCGTTGAGCAATTAAAATCGTCTTTGATTGCTTGTGGTCATATTGATGCCATCGATATGGCAGGTGTTAAGTCGCACCACAAAGGCATTTTTCCTGCAGGTGTGGCGATCTTACTTGCGATCATGCGTGTGTTTGGGATTCGCCTGCTTCGATACTGTGATGGCGCGCTCAGAGAAGGCGTGATGTATGACATGTTATCACGCATGGATTTTCATGATGTGCGTGATGACTCGGTGGCGATGTTGATTGATCGATTTGGTGTCGATAAAAAACAAGCCAAGCGTGTCGCCAAGACGGCAGGCTCGCTGTTTAATCAGGTTCATAAACCTTTAGGCTTAGCGATAGAAGGTGAATACATGCTTAGGCGTGCAGCTTTATTACACGAAGTAGGGCTTGCCATCGGGCATAGTAGCTATCATAAGCATTCAAGCTATCTGCTCAGACATGCAGATATGGCGGGGTTTTCTCGTACTGATCAAGAAAAGTTGTCTTTGTTGGTTCGTTATCATCGCCGTAGCATCAATGGGGATGATTGCGACCGAATTATCAAAAATGGCGGCAAGAGCTTGGTTTATTTGGCGCTTTTATTACGCTTATCTGTCGTTGCTAATCATGGGCGTTTTGAGATATCCAAACATCAGCTAAAACTTACCATTGATAATCATCACTGGCATGTGACCGTAAAAATCGACCGACCTGAACATCAGGCGTGCGTCATTGATATTCAAGATGAAGCGCATTGGTTTGCCAAATGGGGTATTTGTTTGACGGTGTCAAGCGTTTGATGGATTATATTGATGAAATTTTATTATAAATCAGTAAGTTGGCATAAGATTTCAGTTTTTGACAAATAATTGCAAAAATTTTGCAAAAATGGCTTGACGGTATGTATTTTTCGTGTATAATACGCATCCATACAGCAAATGCTGATCAGCGGGAATAGCTCAGTTGGTAGAGCACGACCTTGCCAAGGTCGGGGTCGCGAGTTCGAATCTCGTTTCCCGCTCCAAATTTTAAAAAGCTCAAATCGAAAGATTTGGGCTTTTTTGTTGTTGCAAATCAAGGATTTGGGGGCTATTATATCTTGTAGATTGGTTCAGGGATTATTAGCCTGCCATGTTAGCCGTTTGCTTTATTGATGAAAATAAAAACCACCTTATGCCAAAGCAAATACTGGTTGAAAGCGGCTGATTTGGATTGCGCTCAGCCACTTTTTGAGTCTTGATTTCTGATTTGTGTCGTGAGATCATTGCTAGACCAAAGTATGATAATCTGTGATAGGCTATCTGATTAACCTGCCACTATGCACCTGATAAATATAGGTTTTTATGACGACAACATCTATTCTAAAGCTCTTGGCGATTCAAGATATTCATGATAAGCAATTTTTTATACCGCATTATCAACGCGGTTATCGGTGGACAAAAACACAAGTTAAGCAATTGCTCGATGATATTGAGCAGTTTACACCCACTTATTTGAACGCCAGAGGAGCTTTGAGCTTTTATTGCCTGCAGCCTGTTGTTGTCAAAGCAATGGATACGGCGGAAAAACAGTTGCATAATTTGGAAGGTGAGTGGTATGAGGTGATCGATGGACAGCAAAGACTGACCACCATATTTTTAATCATTCAGGGGATTAATGAATTTTGGAAAGGTAAAAAAAAGCAGCCTCAGTTCAAACTTGCTTATGAAACTCGAGAAAAAAGCGCAGACTTTTTGAATGGACTAAAGGAAGATGAAGAAAAAAATAAAGTTTTGATTAATCAAGAAAATATAGATTTTTACTACATTAGTAAAGCATATGAAACCATATGTGAATGGATCAAATCATATAAAAAAAATAGCGGCTCATTTGAAAAAAATTTTTTTGAAAATTCTAAAGTCATTTGGTATGAAGTCAATTCATCTGAGCCGAGCAATGCTCTATTTGAGCGACTGAATTTAGGGAAAATTCCTTTGACAAATGCTGAGCTTGTCAAAGCGTTATTTTTATCAGAAAATAGCTTTAGTCACTTAGCTGAAGAAAAGCGGAAAATCAAACAAATTGAAATAGCCAAACTGTGGGATGAGATAGAAAATAAATTAAATGCAGAAGATGGGAAATTTTGGGCATTTATTACCAATAAACCCAGAGATCACTATGAAGTCAAAATTGAGCTTCTGCTAGACATCATCACAAGAAAAGATGAAAATCAGCAAGACCCTTATTTTACATTCACCAAATTTTTAGGGAAACAAGACGAACAACAAAATAGCCTGCCGCTAACCGAACGGTGGTGGGATCGGATTGAACAGTTTTATTTTACATTGAGTGATTGGTATTCTGATCATGAGCTTTATCATAAAATTGGCTACTTGGTTTTGGCAAGGTCGGTAGGTGGCTATAAGGGCATTGATTTGGCAGAGTTAGTCAAAGAAGCTTTGTACAGCACCAAAGATGATTTTAAGAGCGGTATTAATGAGCGGATTCAGCAGTCAATTGATTGGAATTTTAAAGATCTAGGGTACGAAGACGACTCAAATAAGATTTTTAATATCTTACTATTGTTTAATGTTGAAACAAACTACCAGTCTGAATATGAACCTTATCCTTTTAAGTTTCATAAATCTAAAAATTGGAGTCTTGAGCATATTCATGCAAGAAATTCTGATAAGTTTGATAAAAATAACAAAGATCAGTGGAAGACTTGGTTAGAATATCATTTACCCATTCTTGAGAAAAAAGAACAGACACCTGAAATCCAACAATTAATCGATCAAGTCAAACGCTATCTAGGTAATCCTGATCGCTTAAGTTGGGAAAAATTTGATTATGTGTTTAATCAAATGCACCAATATTTTAATCAAAATGACGATGGCTTGGATCCTGATGCAAGATGGCTGGATAGCCTTAGTAATCTTGCTTTATTGGGCATGAATGACAACTCTGCTCTGAATAATTCAATCTTTGAAGTGAAATGCAAAAAAATCATCGAGATAGATAAAGCAGGTCAGTTTATTCCTGTCTGTACACGCAGAGTATTTTTGAAGTATTACACTAAAGATCCTGATTTAAAGCAGCGTCATTTTTGGTCTGCCGCTGACCGTCAAGGCTACATTGAAAAGATTGAGGAAGTACTTGGAAAATATAACAAATATTAAGGTGCATGATATGAGTGAACTAACTGATAATTTATCAACATGCGACAGCGAAGAAAAAAGCTTGTTTGAGCTTTTGAAAGAAAATGAAGTATCCATCCCTAAAATCCAGCGAGACTACGCTCAAGGCAGAAACACCAAAAACATCCAGTATATTCGAGAAATGTTTTTGAGTAATTTATTTGAGACATTATCCGATGATGCTGATGATAAAAAACTAAAATTGGATTTTGTCTATGGTTATGAGGATCAAGATCAATTCCAAGACAAACAAATTACGATTTTTAAACCTTTGGATGGACAGCAGCGGCTTACCACATTATTTCTCTTGCATTGGTATGCTGCCAAAAAAGAACGCGTATCAGAAGATCGGTTGAGAGTTCTTAAGAACTTTACTTATGATACCCGAAAAAGCTCTAGAGATTTTTGTGAAAAGTTGGTGGATTTTCAGCCAGATTTTGGTGAAGAGTTTTCTGAGCAAACTGCCGACAGAATCGAAAAACAAATTATGAATCAAAACTGGTTTACTGCCAGTTGGAAGAATGATCCGACCATCACATCCATGTTAGTGATGCTAAAAGCCATAGACAAAAAATTCCATGGCGTGTCAGACATCTGGGAAAAGCTGACAGGCAGCAAACCTAGGATCGTGTTTCATCTACTTAAAATGCAAAATCTTGGCTTGCCTGATGATTTATACATCAAAATGAATGCCAGAGGTAAGCCGCTGACTGATTTTGAACATTTTAAATCTCAATTTTCAGAGATTTTATCAGATAAGCTCAAAGACGATTTTAACAATAAAATTGATCAAGCATGGTCTGATCTGTTTTGGGATATATTCAAAGACAAAGAAAATCCAAATCCTGATAGTGATATTGCCCAAAAAATGGATAAAGGTTTCTTAAACTTTGTCTGGTTTATTACTGATATTCTGATCGCCACTAAAGGGATTGAAATTCAGGAGCAGGATTTTTGGCTAGAAATCATTAAAAAGGTGTATTCAGACACACAAAATGTTGAATTTTTATTTGATAATCTGGATTTTTTTGAGAAATTGAATCGCTCAAACGAATCGAATTTTCCCAGATTTGAAGAAGTGTTTTATATTGATCAGGATGACTTTACAGAGGATAAGGTCAGATTATTTTTTAACAAGCCTGCTGTAAATCTCTTTGAAAAATGTGTCAAGAAATATCGATTTGGTGATGAAAAAAATGCCTTTTCCATGGGTGAGCAGATATTGCTATACACCTATATCAAGTCCTGCAGGAGATATGACGAACTTGATAGAGTGAAACTAAGAAAAATTAGAAATTTAACATCAGATACTTGGCTTAGACAGGAGTTTTTTAAGCATTATCTTGAAGAAGTGGATTTGATATTACAAAAAGATGAGTTATCTGCGCAGCCCAAATTCTCAAAAAGACAATTTGATGAAGATAAGGCAAAATCTGACTATATTAAGGAGCACCCTGAAAATAAGTCGGTTCTATATCGACTTGAGGATCACCACTTATTAAGAGGCAGTATCAGCATCTTTCTAAGAAACAGTAATGGCAATGTTGATAAGGATAAAAATTTACCTATAATAGATGAAAATTTTCCTGCCTTGGCAAGTAAATTTCTTGAAAGATTCTGTGAGAAGAAAAGCGATGATGAGAAGCAAAAGGATTTTTATGAGTCTATTAGCCCGGCTTTACTGACTTTGGGTGACTATACGCAAGCTTATGGTGCAAGTGGTAAAAAACGCTTTGGTAACAATGTCAATAATACTTGGCGAGAAATATTCACCCAAAGTAATCAAAGAAGTTCAGAGGATTTTGATAAAACCAAAGAAACACTCAAAGCGTATTTGAAATTTTTTATTGAACATCCTGAAAAGACCCATCGTGATATGATTGATGATTATTTGGCAAAGTTTGATGATAACCAAGCTTTACCTAAAGATTTAAATTATTATCTGATCAAATATCCTGCGTTTCATAAGTGGCAAGATCAATGGACACAAGGGTTTTATTATTGGAATAATTATGACAAACCCTATGATTGTTGGATGTTATTTAAAAGACAATTCAATGGTCGTCATTGGAGACCATTTTTATTAGCCATCACTGAAGATTTTGAAAACTGTGAAGATCTGACAAAATGTTGCTCGATCGAAGATTATCGCAGCGACTTAAGCTTTAACCACAATGATCTTTCTATTTCGATCAGTTGTGCTAATGATGGATTTGTATTCAAATTCAACTGCGAAGGCAATGACTCATTTAAAGACATCATTGATCAACTTATTCAGGAAAATATCTTGACAAATATCTTGACTAAAGACAACAAACTTATGCTTATGATCACTCAAGATGATCAGGGCGTGGACTTAGAAGATAGAATCATAAAATTAAAAACAGTGTTAGAGTATCTGATTGATCACTATTAATTAAAATTAGTCAAATCAAGTGAGTGCTGTTAGACTAATTGATGTGTTGTATCAATGAAATCTCAAACTGGTAAATTCATCAGTTGCCCCCATATCGTAATCAGATATCCAAACCGTAAAACAAGCTTTTGGCTGAACGATCATAAAAAGAAGGTAAAATGATGACTGATTTATCCATTTTAGACTTATCCCCATTTCGTCAGGGCGAAACCTTTGCTCAGGCAGTGGATAATACCGTAGCTTTGGCTCAACATGCTGAAAAACTAGGGCTGAGCCGTTTTTGGATTGCCGAACATCACAATATGCCATATTTGGCAAGCTCTGCGACCAGCCTACTTATTCAGCGTGTGCTAGATAAAACAGCACACATTCGTGTCGGCTCAGGTGGTGTTATGCTGCCCAATCACTCACCTTTTGTGGTAGCAGAGTACTATGGGACATTGGCGAGCTTATATCCTGATCGAGTGGATTTGGGGCTTGGGCGTGCACCTGGTACAGATCCTGAGACTGCACGCGCCATCCGTCGTAATCATGATGATTTTGCGATGAGTTTTCCAAATGATATCAAAGAGTTGCAATTTTATTTTGGTGATGATGCAGATAGTAATCAAGTGCGCGCTTATCCTGCCAAAGGTCTAAGAGTGCCGCTTTATATCTTAGGTTCTAGTACCGAAAGTGCGTATTTGGCGGCTCAAATGGGCCTGCCATATGCATTTGCCTCACACTTTGCACCACGCTTTTTAACGCAAGCGGTACAGATTTATCGTAATCACTTTCAGCCATCAGCAGTGCTTGATACGCCTAAGGTCATCGTTGGCGTAAACGCATTTGTTGCAGATACCGATGCTGAAGCTGAGTTTTTGGCTAGCACAAGTTTACAGTTTTTTTTAAATATAGTAACAGGTCAGCGTAGTGGTATGAAGCCACCAGCGACAGACATCTCCGCCCATATTCCAGCGCATATTGTACAGATGGCTGATAGCATGATGTCGTGTCGCTTGCTTGGTTCTCCTAAGACAGTCGCAGAGCAGCTCGATCAATTACAAAGCCAAGTTCAAGCCGATGAACTGATGGCAGTCAGCTATATTTATGATGTCCAAAAACAGCATGATTCTTATGAGCTATTGTCTGATATTGTCAAAAATTTTAAATAGCTTTAAATAGCTTAGCTTAAATAATTTTTGCTATGCTGAATAAAAATAAATCACTAAATAAAAATAGGCACTTTTAACTTAAGATAAAAAGTGCCTATTTTCCCAAAGATGGATTTAATCAATCTGTTTGGTGCCAAAGATTTTATCACCAGCATCACCAAGACCTGGAATGATGTAGCCGTTTTCATTGAGATGGCTGTCTAAAGCGGCGGTATAGATTTTGACATCGGGGTGTGCCTCGTTGACTAAGCGTACGCCTTCAGGTGCTGCGACCAATACCAATGCTTTGATGTTAGTACAGCCATGTTTTTTAAGCATATCAATCGTAGCGACCATACTGCCCCCTGTTGCCAACATCGGATCCAAAATTAATGCAGGGCGACGGTCAATGTCACTGACAAATTTCTCAAAAAAAGGCACAGGTTCTAGTGTCATTTCATCTCGCTGAAGTCCAACGACAGAAATTTTGGCGGTTGGTAATAGATCAAGTACACCATCAAGCATACCCAAACCTGCGCGTAAAATTGGTACAATAGTGACCGTCTTGCCTTTAATCTGCTCGCCTGTGATTTCACCGCACCAGCCTTGCATGCTAAAGCTTTCAATCTCAAAATCACGGCTCGCTTCGTATGCCATCAGTCGCCCAAGCTCATTGGTTAGCGTGCGAAATTTATAAGTGCTGGTTTCTTTTTCACGCATGAGCGACAGTTTATGACGGACAAGCGGGTGATCAATGACATGAATATTTAAAGAAGTGGTCATAATAATAGTACCTTAATTGAGAAGATTTGCCACGGTTTAATGATTGAAATGTATGGCGATACCGTGCATGATAGCAATTTTTTGCCATCATTGCACTGGCTTTTGTCTTGAAAATTTGAGCAAAAACCACTCATAAAAGCCCAAATCTATTTGCTGACATCTTGGGCGGTGGCCAAGTCTTTGTTATTTATTGAGTAATAAATCGCCTTTTTTAATCCAGCCCTTTTTATCGCATAGTTTGGCAAATATCCAAGTTAATATTGCAGGTAAAATGATATGGAAGCTGATGATAAGTAGCCAAGTCATGGGGCTGATACCCATGGCGTCAAGTGTGCCAATCTGACCGACAAAACCTGATGTACCCATGCCTGCACCTGAAGGGATATTGACCATACCAAAAATCGCTGTCGCAAAGGGAGCGAGTACAGCACCTGCTAAAGTAGGGGGTAGCCAGATTTTGGGGTTTTTTAGGATATTGGGTACCTGAATCATGCTAGTACCAAGCCCACATGCCATCGCACCACCGATACCATTGTCTCGATAGCTCATCACCGCAAAACCGATCATTTGTGCCGCACAACCGACCGTTGCTGCTCCTGCTGCCAAACCACCAAGCCCAAGACTGATGGCGATCGCTGCGCTTGAGATGGGTAAAGTTAACATCAGTCCCATTGCAACCGCCACCACAATGCTCATCACAATCGGCGATAAATCTACCGCCCACATGATAAATTGCCCAAGGCTTATCATCAATTGGTCAATGGCAGGACTAATAAATCCTGCGACTGCCATACCGATAATCAGCGTTGTCGCAGGTGTGACGATGATATCTAAAGGTGTCATGCGGTGGACAAATTTTCCAAACTCTGCACCAATTAATGCTGCTATGAATGCACCGATAGGACCGCCCATCGCCGCCCCTGCAAAGCCTGTTGTGATTGAGGTGAACAACACCAACGGCGGTGCTTTAAGTGCATAAGCCACACCAGCACCGATGGCCGCTCCCATTAGGCTTTGTGCTTGTTTGCCAATCTCAACCAGCCATGGTAAATCAAGCCATGCACCCAAATTTTTGATAATCAAACCCAAAATCAGTGATGAAAATAAGCCAAGTGCCATAAAGTTAAGTGCTTCGATACCATAACGCTGCCAAGAGATCACAATATTTTGGCGTTCAAGATGTGCTTTAAAAGAAAATTTGGTCATAAGATGGTCTTAAGTTGATAAAAATCTACGCCTAAAAATTGTTTTGTGGCGCCAAATGACAAGTCAGTCAAAACTATTATTATAATTCAAAATTTATGCCAAAGTGATGAAAATTTGATCGAGTATGGTGCGGTTGGTTGATTATTTTTGGCTGAATTTTTTGAGAGATTTTTAAGTATTTACTATCATTGAAATACTCAAAAAGCGATAAAATTTCTGCTAAAATAGGACGCTTAAGCTTAACGCATCATACCCAAAGTAGATTTATGAATACCCAAACTTCTTTTATTAATAATACCTCTAAAAATAATCCTAGCAAAGCCAATGATCAAATTATCGCTCAAATGCGTGCCTTAATTAAGCTGCTAAAGCGTCACAATCATGCGTATTATGTGATGGATGCACCAACGATTTCAGATGGCGAATATGATGGTTTGCGTCGCACATTAATGACGCTTGAACAGCAATATCCCAATTTGGTACAACCTGATAGCCCGATTAATACGGTCGGTGGTGAGCCTTTGCCATTTTTTACGCAAGTGGCTCATGAAGTGCCGATGCTATCACTGGGCAATGTATTTAATGCCGATGATTTGTCAGGGTTTTTGCGTCGTGCCAATGAGCGATTGGGCATCGCTATTGATGAGTATGAAATGGAACTCAAACTTGATGGTTTGGCGGTATCACTCAAGTATCAAAACGGTCAATTCACCCAAGCTGTCACCCGAGGCGATGGACAAGTCGGTGAGGATATCACGCATAATGTCAGAACCATTCGTAATTTACCACTGACTTTGGCGGGATGTGAGCAAATCAAACAGCTTGAGATTCGAGGTGAGGTGTTGATGCCCAAAGCGGGTTTTGCAAAATTAAATCGTGAAAGCATCGCACAAGGAATCAAGACTTTTGCCAATCCTCGTAATGCTGCCGCAGGCTCGCTAAGGCAGTTAAATGCTGCCATCGCCGCCGCGCGTCCGTTGGCATTTTTTGGATACTCAGTGAATGATGGATTGCCTGATGGTATCACCACGCAGTCAGGTGCAATGCAGTGGCTTGGTCAGCTTGGGTTTGAGACAGCACCTTTTAAGGTTGCCAAGAGTCTTGATGAGATTCAAGCATTTTATGCCCATGTCATCAAAACTCGTAGCCAGCTACCGTTTGAAATCGATGGTTTGGTGATTAAGGTGAATGATCTAAATTTACAGGCACGGTTAGGGTTCTTAAGCCGTGAACCACGCTGGGCGACGGCTTACAAATTCCCCGCCGAAACTGTACCCACACGACTCATTGATGTAGAATGGCAAGTAGGGCGTACAGGGACTTTGACACCTGTGGGCAGGCTTGAGCCGATAACTGTGGGCGGTGTTACGGTCAGTAATGTCACTTTGCATAATTTTGGTGAGGTTGAGCGTCTTGGGGTAATGATTGGAGATATGGTCAATGTGCATCGGGCAGGTGATGTCATTCCTAAGGTATCTGGCGTCATTGGTGAGCTACGCCCTACCGATGCCAAACCTATCCTCCTGCCAAAGGCTTGCCCAGTTTGCCAATCACCGATTAGCTTACCAGAAGGTGAGGCGTTGGCAAGATGTACTGGTGGGCTATACTGTGCCGCACAGCAGCAAGAAGCATTGATTCATTTTGTCTCTCGCCGTGCCATGGATATTGATGGTTTGGGCAGTCAGTGGCTGATTAAGTTCTTTGAAATGGGGCTTGTTCGGACGGTGGCAGATATTTACAAACTCCACAAGCAGGCTGAGTATTTAATAACGCTAGAGGGTATGGGTGATAAATCAGTTACCAAAATGCTATCGGCTATTGAAAAATCAAAACAGACCACCTTACCTCGTTTTATTTTTGCTTTGGGGATTCGTGGTGTTGGCGAAAGTACAGCATTGTCATTGGCACAGCAGTTTGGGGAATTACAGTCGATCATTGAGGCAGATTTACAAGCACTACAAGCTGTACCCGATATTGGTGAGATAACTGCTCAATCAATTTACGATTTTTTTCGGGCATCGCATAATATTGAGGTGGTGCAGGCACTGATTGAGGCTGGTGTTTCTTGGCAAGCAATGGATACGCCTGACAAATCATCATTGCCATTGACTGGAGAGACTTGGGTGGTGACTGGTACTCTAGGCAGTATGGGGCGTGATGAAGCCAAAGATAAGCTCATTGCCTTGGGTGCAAAAGTTGCTGGTAGTGTTTCAGCAAAGACCACACGGCTACTTGCTGGTGAAAAAGCAGGCAGTAAGCTTGAAAAAGCCCAAAAACTTGGCGTTACAGTCGTTTTAGAAGATGAATTTTTGGCACTGATTGCTTTATATAATCAGGTATAAAAATGCGTTGGATAAATAACCCCCAAACTCTGTCTATCCTTGGGCTTTTAATTGGGTGTATCCTGTTTGGTATGGGCAGCTTAATTGTGGCGTATGTCGATGTTGGTGCCTATGCAATGTCATTTTGGAGATTGGCAATTTCATCGGTAGTTTTTGTGCTGCTTGCACGGCTATTTCGCCAAAAATTCCCCCAATCAAGATCTGCTTTGATTTATGCATTACTTGCAGGTGCAGCGCTTGGACTTGATTTGGCACTATGGCATGAAAGCATTCATGCAGTCGGTCCTGGTATTTCCACACTACTAAATAGTTTACAAATTTTCTTTTTAACCTTTATTGGATTTTATTTTTTTGCCGAGCATCAAAAACTGATACAGCTTGTGAGTCTAATACTGGCGGTGATGGGTGTGGTGCTGATTGCCAGCCCTGAGTTTGGGCATAATATACAGGCAGGTTGGGGCTTTATCACAGGTATTATTTCAGGTGCTTGCCTTGCAATTTCTTTGACTTGGGTTCGGCAAGTGCATTATCATGAACCAACACCACTATTTAGCTTGATGGCTTTGGTGGGTTTGGGCGGTACGATAGTGATGCTGCCTTTGATGCTATGGCTGGATCAAGATCACATGTTACCTAAAACACCACATGAACTTGGCTGGATATTGGTCTATGGTACAGTTATGCAGTGCTTGGCATTTGGTGCGATTGCTTTTAGTATCCCACGCCTAAGCTTGGCGGTGACAGGGCTTTTATTGTTATCAGAGCCTGTGGCGGCATTGGTGCTGGATTATTTTTGGTTAAATAAAACCATCACTTTAATGCAGTGGCTAGGTGCAACACTGACCATGTTCGCCATTTATTTGGGTTCATTCAAGACCAAACACTGATTTAATGATCATAAAACCTTGGGTAATCCATCGCTTATTGAGCGTTTTGAGCTGATACAATCTCAATGGGCAGCTCCAAGCCCTCAGCAAATTTATCAGAGATAATATAGCTGTGTCGCTCATTGATAATATTGGGCGTTACTTGAATGATTAGCGCAGGGTCGCTGCCATCACGAAATTGATGAGCGATATATTGATTACCAAGTTGATCAACAATTTTACCAAGTACTTCAGGGCTTGCCATAGATAATGCCATGGAATGTTGTGCTTGCTTGGCACTGATATTAAAGGCATTGGCATAATTCATCACAGGTTCACTATCAATTAAAAAAGGATAGTTAAAATCTTGTAAGTCGGCTTTCTTGGTTTTAGTATCAATATAAGACCAATTAAGCTTAGCTTTACCATCGGCGGTAGTGATCAGTTGGGGGTTTTGTATCTCTTGGGTGTCACTTATGCCAAGTTCATTGGATAAACTTTCAAACTCATGAGCGTTTTGGTGTACATTTTTTGGGTCATCGCTTAACGCAGTATTTGTTTTAGCGTGATCGCTGATGGGTTGTAGATTTTGCTCAGCAATGTTATCTTGACAGCCAATCAGGATGACGGTCGTCAGAAAGATGAATGGTTTTATGTGTGATATTGTAATCATATCAATCATCCAAATAATTTTTGCATCAAATTGACCAAATTTTAAGTAGTTTGGTTTGTCTAAAGATTACAGCTGATTTTTAAAGCCTCGCTGCTTATCGCGTGCAAAATCTCGTTCTTTGAGCGTTGCTCTTTTATCATGCAGTTTTTTACCCTTTGCCAAAGCAATTTCACATTTTACCCGACCATGTTTCCAATAACAAGATAAGGCAACCACTGCATAACCTTTTTGATTGACCATGCCATAAAGCTTATCAATTTCACGCCGATTGAGTAATAGCTTGCGTGTGCGGATATTGTCTGGGTTAATGTGCGTTGAGCTGGTTAATAGTGGCTGAATGTGTGCACCAAATAAAAATGCTTCATTGTTTTTAAAAATGACATAGCTTTCGGTGATTGACATTTTACCTGCACGAATCGATTTGACCTCCCAGCCCTCAAGCACTAAACCTGCCTCATAGGTTTCTTCGATGAAATATTCATGTCGTGCTTTTTTATTGGCACAAATTTGATTGCTTGGTTTTTTTGCCATGATTTGTCCTTGCTTCTATTATTTTTAAGATTGCCAAAGATATGTCTTGATTTGGGCATAGTATAACAAAAATTATTCAGTTATTCATCTGACATCCATTATAGTTAGTTTAACTAAATTTTATGAGTGATTATTTTAAAATATAACATACTCAAGCTAACCGATTGTACAATATTCAAATAATTTGCTAATATACAAAGTTTCAGATGAATACATGCATGATGGGCAGCTGAGATTTAATTCAACTAAGATTTTGATGAGTTTTTAAGGAAAAAATATGCTAGATAGTCAACCCACCCTAAAAACATTGCTTGAACATCGCTCAATTCGTAAATATACAGGTGAGCCGATTGATGACAAAGTGTTGACAGCAATATTAGAAGCAGGGCGTGCAGTTTCAACCTCAAGCTTTTTACAGGCTGCCAGTATCATTCGTGTGGTGGATAAAAATAAGCGTACCCAGTTACGCCAAATTTCATGCGATATGAGCGAAGAAGAATACCAAAAAGCACTTGCTGATGGCAAGCGTTTGGGTCATGCTTATGTTGAGGATTGTGCTGAATATTTGGTTTTTTGTATGGATAGTTACCGCCATAATCAGCTTGCTAAGGTGCAGACAGATTGGACGGAGGTCATGGTCATCGGAGCGATTGATGCGGCATTAATGGCACAAAATATTCTAGCAGCTGCAGAAAGTTTGGGGCTTGGCGGTGTGTATATTGGTAGTTTGCGTAATGACATTCGCCGCACAGGTGAGATTTTGGGTTTGCCAAAGCATGTTGTACCTTTATTTGGGCTTTGCTTGGGGCATCCAGATATGTCCTCGAAAATTAATCAATCCCAGCGTCCACGCTTACCACTGGATGTGTTGGTTTCAACCGATACTTATCAAATACCAGATGAAAGTACGCTAACCAAATATAATGAGGTGGTGCGTGAATATTATCAAGGACGCAGATTGGATTTGGATTGGGCGGCACAAATCGCTGCAACCTTTGGCGATGAAGTGCGTCCATTTATGCTCAACTACTTGCAAGACCAAGGCTTTGCTAAGCGATGATTGACCAAATTCATCACGCTTTTGACAGCTTATGGTTTAATCAATAAGGTGAGTAAGTTTTGCCTTTATATTTTCATATTTAAAAGTCAACAAAATTTTGTTACTATAGACATTTTGTTTTGTAATCAAAAGGCATATCGCCATGACAGCCACTCCTAGAAAAGTTCTTTATCCGGGTACTTTTGACCCCATAACCAATGGGCATATTGATTTGGTGACTCGTGCGCTTAAGTTATTTGATGAGGTGGTCATCGCCGTGGCATTTGCACATCATAAAAAGCCACTGTTTGATTTTGATGAGCGTGTGGCATTGGTGGAGCAATATTTTGGGAATAATCCTAAAGTGTCAGTGGTGGGTTTTGAGGGATTGTTGGTTGAATTTGCCAAAGAGCAAGGCGTAAGTGCGGTACTGCGAGGTTTGCGTGCAGTCAGTGATTTTGAGTATGAATTTGGGCTTGCCAATATGAATCGAAGTTTGGATGATGATTTTGAAGCAGTTTTTTTAACGCCATCTCAGGAGTATTCATTTATTTCATCAACTTTGGTGCGTGAGGTTGCAAAACTTGGTGGCGATGTTAGTAAATTTGTTCCTGAATCTGCACTCATGGCATTTGAGCAAAAATTTAATACAAAATAGGCAGTATTATGGCATTAAAAATCACCGAAGAATGTATTAACTGCGATGTTTGCGAACCAGTTTGCCCTAATGAAGCCATTTATGCAGGCGATGATATTTATGTGATCAATCCAGCCTTATGTACCGAATGTGTTGGGCATTATGACACACCGCAGTGTGTGGATATTTGTCCTGTAGACTGCATTCCCAAAGACCCAAAATTTCCAGAGACCGAAGATGAGCTGCTGGCGAAATATCAAAAACTTACCTCTGATTTATAAAATGTGTTATAATGATAACTTGGCAGACCAGACAATCGCTGGCACAATTGTGCGGGAGGAAAGTCCGGGCTACATAGGGCAATGTGCTAGCTAACAGCTAGGAGGCGAAAGCCTACGACCAGTGCAGCAGAGAATAGACCGCCTATTAAATAGGTAAGGGTGAAACGGTGGGGTAAGAGCCCACCGCGTGACTGGTGACAGCTCACGGCAAGGTAAACTCCACATGTAGCAAGACCAAATAGGAACTCAATGGGTTGCCCGCTCAGAGTTCGGGTAGGTTGCTTGAGCATATCAGCAATGATATGCCTAGATGAATGATTGTCCACGACAGAACTCGGCTTATCGGTCTGCCTTTACTTTTCTAATATTCTAATATTTGCATGATTATTTGATTTTATATGATCATTAGCTTTTGCTATGATTGATTGATAAAATTTTAAAATTTTTTGATTTTATCGTTGACAAGATAAAACTTTGTGCTATAATTTGCGACCTGTAAAGGCGATGTAGCTCAGCTGGTTAGAGCGCACGACTCATAATCGTGAGGTCAAGAGTTCAAGTCTCTTCATCGCCACCAAATATATTATAAAAATTTAAAAATTAATGCTTGACATAGAATTTTAATGAGTTATAATATTATCCTTACTCTAGCGAGTAAGAATTTTTCTAAAGTTTAAAGTTTTAGAAAAACAAACAAAAAACTGCTTGACTTTAAAACATTCCATGTTATAATAGTCGGCTCAAGTTAATCAGACGATGATTAACACACTATTTAAAATCCAAACTAAAGAAC
>ERZ1023203.89-NODE-89-length-18495-cov-651.783894_pt1 | contig 18495 bp, 10 predicted proteins | sample MGYA00380444_ERZ1023203 | MGnify/ENA primary metagenome ERZ1023203 (study PRJEB33173, sample SAMEA4830386) | metagenome | study: EMG produced TPA metagenomics assembly of the PRJEB25223 data set... | reverse complement strand
TTTACGTGTGGTTTTACACGTTCAAACTTGGCCTTTGCCATGATGGTTTCCTCGAGTATATGCAATCATACAAACAGATCGCAACATTGTTAAAATTTGATTCATGATACCATCTGAGTATCAGACGGTATCTGATTATACTACCGCTAATAGATGATTAATTACTCATCATCATCTTTAGCTGTAAATTTCTTGATGATCTCATCAGCAACATTTTTTGGCGTTTCTTGATACTTCAAGAATTCCATTGAGTAAGTTGCACGACCTTGAGACATTGAACGCATTTGGGTTGCATAGCCAAACATTTCAGCCAATGGTACTTCTGCACGAATAGACTTGGTGCCACCAGGCAGATCATCCATACCCTGAACCATACCACGACGACGGTTCAAGTCGCCCATGATGTCGCCCATGTAGTCTTCAGGTGTTTCTACTTCAACTTTCATGATAGGCTCAAGTAGCGCTGGATTGGCTTGTAGAAAGCCTTTTTTGAACGCCATAGAACCTGCCATCTTAAATGATAGCTCATCAGAGTCAACATCATGATAAGAACCATCATATAAAGTTGCCTTGATGCCAACAACTGGATATCCTGCGATAACGCCATTTTTCATACGCTCTTGGATACCTTTGTCAACTGCTGCATGGTATTCTTTTGGAACTACACCGCCAACAATTTCTTCGTTAAATTCGTATTCCACATCGCCTGTTGGATCAAGTGGTTCAAGACGCAACCAAACATGACCAAATTTACCACGACCACCTGTTTGACGAACGAACTTACCTTCAACTTCCACCGATTGGCGAATAGTTTCACGATAAGCAACCTGAGGTGCACCAATATTAGCTTCAACATTAAATTCACGCTTCATACGATCAACGATGATATCAAGGTGAAGCTCACCCATACCTGAAATAATCGTTTGACCCGATTCTTCATCTGTGCGTACACGGAATGAAGGGTCTTCTTTTGCTAGGCGACCCAAAGCAACTGACATTTTTTCTTGGTCAGCTTTTGTTTTTGGCTCAACCGCTAAAGAAATTACTGGCTCTGGGAATTCCATACGCTCTAGAGTGATGATGTTATCATTGTCACACAGCGTATCACCAGTGGTTACATCTTTCATACCTACTAAAGCTGCGATATCACCTGCACGAATCTCATCAACTTCTTTTTGTTCGTTGGCGTGCATCTGTACGATACGACCGATACGCTCACGCTTCATCTTAACAGGGTTATAAACGCTATCGCCTTGCTTAACAACACCAGAATAAACACGAACGAATGTCAAGTTACCAACATACTTATCATTCATGATTTTGAATGCCAATGCTGAAAAAGGTGCATCATCAGAGGCTTCACGAGAAGCTTCAGTTTCGGCTTTATCATCCAAAATGCCTTTAATTGCTTCAACATCATCAGGTGCTGGTAAGAACTCGATGACAGCATCTAGCATACGCTGTACACCTTTGTTCTTGAATGCTGATCCGCATAGCATCGGCTGAATTTCGCTCGCCAAAGTACGGATACGCAAACCTGCAACGATATCTTCTTTTGATAATTCACCTTCTTCAAGGTATTTATCCATCAGCTCTTCAGATGCCTCAGCGGCAGCTTCAATCATGTTGGTTCGCCATTCTTCGGCAGTGTCAACCAAGTCTGCTGGGATTTCGCCATATTCAAACTTCATACCTTGAGACGCTTCATCCCAGATGATAGATTTCATCTCGATCAAGTCAACCACACCAGTAAAGTTTTCTTCTGAACCGATAGGAATAACGATTGGTACAGGGCTTGCACCTAAGCGAGTTTTCATCTGCTCAACAACACGGAAGAAATTTGCACCTGTACGGTCCATTTTATTCACAAATGCCAAGCGAGGTACTTTATATTTGTTAGCCTGACGCCATACAGTTTCAGACTGTGGTTGTACGCCACCAACAGCACAATAAACCATGCAAGCACCGTCAAGAACACGCATAGAACGCTCAACTTCTACAGTGAAGTCAACATGGCCTGGGGTGTCAATAACATTGATACGATGTTCTTTGAACTGGTTACCCATGCCTGACCAAAATGCGGTGGTCGCAGCAGAAGTAATGGTAATACCACGCTCTTGCTCTTGTTCCATCCAGTCCATGGTAGCAGCACCGTCATGTACCTCACCAATTTTATGTGATACACCAGTATAAAACAAAATACGCTCAGAGGTAGTAGTTTTACCTGCATCAATGTGTGCCGAGATACCAATATTACGGTAGCGACTAATAGGGGTTGTACGAGCCATAATTTTTCCTAGAAAAATTCTGTTTAATTTGGTAAATCTGTTGGCTATTAACCATCACAACCAACAGATTTTTGAGTATTATTTGGAAATAAATTTCCAAAAACAATTGCAATTATTGCAAGAAAAGTATGCACCAAACGCTGGTTAATGCACCTAAAATTAGAAACGGTAGTGTGAAAACGCTTTGTTTGCGTCCGCCATGCGGTGAACATCATCACGCTTCTTAATGGCTGCACCTTTACCTTCTGAAGCATCATTTAGCTCACCAGCTAGGCGTAGAGCCATAGATTTTTCAGAACGCTTTGAAGCAGCATCAGCTAACCAACGCATAGCCAAGGCGGTACGACGGGATGGGCGTACTTCCATGGGTACTTGATAGGTAGCGCCACCAACACGGCGAGCCTTAACTTCAACGGTTGGGCGAACATTTTCTAGCACTTCTTCAAAAAAAGCCACAGGGTCTTGGATATTCTTTTTGGCAACAACTGCTTCTAGTGCGCCATAAACAATTTTTTCTGCGACTGATTTTTTACCATCAACCATCACATGGTTAATGAACTTAGCAATTGTTTGGCTGCCGAATTTAGGATCTGGTAGAATTTCACGGGCAGCGACGACACGACGTCTTGGCATAATAGTTTTCCTTATCTCTTCAGGATTATCTGGTATAAAGCTAGGTTTAACCAGCCTTACTGCATGATTGGGTCTGACACACCAAACCCTGATTCACGCAACAATGTCTTAGGCAAATGATTAGGCCTTAGGACGCTTAGCACCGTATTTAGAACGGCCTTGCTTACGATCTTTCACGCCTGCACAGTCAAGTGCACCACGCACGGTATGGTAACGCACACCTGGCAAGTCTTTTACACGACCGCCACGGATTAATACAACGCTATGCTCTTGAAGGTTGTGACCTTCACCACCGATATAGCTAGAAACTTCATAACCTGAAGTTAGGCGTACACGGCAAACTTTACGCATGGCTGAGTTAGGTTTTTTTGGTGTGGTAGTATAGACACGAGTACACACACCACGACGCTGTGGGCACGCTTGCAACGCAGGAACTTTTGATTTTTCCTTGATGGTTGTGCGACCCTTGCGGATAAGCTGGTTTGTAGTTGCCATAGGGCAATTTTCTCCCGTTGTTGTTAAAAATTCGTCATCAATCAAGCACCAATTTTAGTTGGTACCTTCAACCAATAACGCAAATCCCCATTTAGGGCAATATATTATAGGGCTAAATCAAGAAAACTTCAAGCAGCCCTATAAAATAAATTATGTTTTTGATAAGAATAATTCAAGCCACTATCAAAAAATGACTGATTGATAGCGGTTTTTTGATTATTCTTCGGTAGTTGCTTCTTGATTTTCAGTGTTTTCTACTTCTTGATTTTCAGTATTTTCACCTGAGTTAGCAATCAATTGATTACTTTGCTCAAAATCATCTGAAAAGGTTGCCATCGCTGTACCGATGACTTCATCAATCAGCTCATTATTATAATGAGCACCCACCGCTACTGCAGATATTGGCAAAATTTTATGCAACCAATTTGGATTTAAATTATCAAGATTAACAAATTTATCCAAATCCAAAAACTGTTTGGCATAAGGTTGGCTTTCACGATAACGAGCAGATAAGCTATCTAACTGAGCTTTAATGCCTGTTTGTTGAGCATTAGCAAGCATGCTACTACCCAAAGCCAACGCTGTCAAAATCACCTGTTTTTCTTGGAGTTTTTCAAGATTAGCACCTGACAGCACACCATAAGCTTTCTTAGCACCTTCTTTGCCAGTCAGCGGCTGATCATAAATGGCAGCCACTTGATAAACTGTACGCAAAGATACCATCAATAGCCAAGCTGCATCAGCAAGCACACCTTTTAAGCCTGCTAAGCCTGCCACACCACCAAGCGTTGCCAACGCACGGTTTTGATTGGCAATATCTTCGGCAAAAGCATTACGCTCTTGGGTGTTCATGGTATTGATTAAATCAAATCTTGGGTCATTTTTAAGATCTTTAATTGCCCATGCATTCGACCATTCAGCCACTTTGTTATAGACAGATTCGCTGATGGCTTCAAATTTAGATTGCGGAACGACTTTGGCTGCGACATTCTTAGCCGCAACTGCTTTGGCACCAAATACTTGTCCTGCAAAAAAGCTACTTTGGGCATGAAACGCATCTTTATCAAAACTTTCACGATGCAAGTCAACGCCTTGGTAGTGTTTATTTTTATTTTCGCTAATACCATACATGCCAGACAAATAAGCACCCACTTTACCAAGTTTAGCGGTTAAACCCTTATCTTCGTGGGTGGCGTCATACGCTTCGCCAGCTGCTTTGGCAGCTTGTAGAGATTCTTGGGCATTGGTTTGTAGTGCTTGTGCTTCTTCTTTAATGACTTGGGTAGCCAAATCTACATTTTCGCTGACTGTATTAATTTTTTCAGTTGCACCAAATTTCTCACCCAATTCTTGAACTTTCTCATCTAAAGCGGACTTGCCTTGTTCAAAGAGCTGATTGAGCTTATCTTTTGCACTTTGAGCGGTTGATTGTACCGAATCGGCGGCAGCGACCGAGCCACTTACTACGGCAGCTTGGGCTTCTGTAATGGCATCATCAGCAGCGGTTTGAGCTGTTTGTTTAAGCTCTTCGCCAGAAGATTTTAGGGTATCAGCTTTTTGGCTAAGCTGAGATTTTACCTCTTCTGTTTTATCAACAGCAGCTTGCTTAATCTCATCTATTTTTTCGCTTGCGGTATTTTTGAAAGATTCGGTGGTGTTTTTAACATCATCTACCACATCTTCAACTTTACGCTTAGCAGCGGCGGCAGCTTGCACCGCCTTGTCTTTTAGTGTCTGTTTTTCTTGATCTTGATCGGTGTCGTCTTGATCGGTGTCGTCTTGATCAGTATCATCTTGATCAGTATCGTCTTTTAGGGAATCAACCTGATCTAAGACTTTATCTTTGATGGTTTCTACTTTGTCTTCAACCGCTTGTTTGGCTGATTCAAATGCTTGAGTAGCATCATCTTTTAGTGATTGAGCTTCAGTTTTGGCGGTCTCAACCTTATCGCTGGCCGCTTGTTTTAACGCTTCAACTGTATCGGCAGCATCTTCTTGCAAAGATTGGGCTTTATCCTTGATATCCTCAACTTTATCTTCAACCAAACTCTGAGTTTTTTCCACCTTATCTTGGGCAGCTTCTTTGGCGACTTCAAGCTTTTTAGCAGCCTTATCTTGAAGATCTTGTGCTTTATTTTCAAAATCTTCTTTAACCTCTTCGGCTTTTTGTTTGACACCATCTACCACAGTCTCATCTGCTTTAGACGCATCATCAGTTTGATCTGATTGGTCAGCTTTGGTATCAGTATCGGTATCACGAATAATTACAACATCAGAAACAGCTTGATTGTCGATATCTACTTCGGCAACAATTTCAACATCATCATGTTCAGCGACTTCTTGAGCCAGCTCTTTGACTTGATCATCATGATTCTGTTGTGTTTGTTTGGTGGTTTTTTGATTTGATTTTGTCATCAGTTGCTCCATGGTTTTGGTATTGAGATTTGGATTTTGGCATAAAATACCAAAAGTCAATTTACTTTTAGCTATCGTATGCCCAATCTCATTAATTGTGTGAAAATTGTCAAAAATTATATTCTAAAGATTATCACAAAAACTAAACGACGCCTAGTGATAATATACAATATAAATGTTATTAAATGTTCATAAATACCGCTGCCAATTGATGAATGACTAAATATTTGGTAAAACCTTGTCTATTTTTAGTCATTTTTATCTATTTTTATGAAAATTTTGGGAAAATTTCCCTAAGTTTTGGAATAATTTGTTACAATAGAAAGATTACAACTGTAAACTTTTTAGGATGAAATTATGAAACGAGTTGTCATCACAGGTGCAGGCATTGTTTCTTGCTTGGGTAATGATTTAGATACCGTCAAAAAAGCCTTAGAAAATGGGCGTTCAGGCATTCGCTTTAAGCAAGAATATGCCGATTTGGGATTTAAATCATGCGTGGCAGGCAGTATAGATCATGATGACTTGGACACCACAGGCATTGATCGTAAATTAAAGCGTTTTATGAGCAACGCCAGCCTTTATGCGTATATCAGTGCGTTATCAGCAATCAAAAATGCAGGTCTTAGCATTGACGCCATCGCTGACAATCCTAGGGTTTCGGTGGTTGCAGCATCGGGCGGTGCTTCTACTGCTGATGTGGTGGCAGCTGCGGATGCCATGCGTGAAAAAGGCTTGCGTGGCGTAGGTGCAATGGCAGTTCCTAAAATCATGGCAAGCTCGGTATCTGCGACCTTAGCGACGGGGCTAAAAATCAAGGGCTTGTCTTACTCGCTATCGTCCGCTTGTGCCACTTCAAGCCACTGTGTCGGTCATGCCATGGAGCTGATTCAACTTGGTAAGGCTGATATCGTATTGGCAGGTGGCGGTGAAAGTGAGCATTGGACGCAATCATGTATGTTTGATGCCATGGGTGCAATGAGTACACAGTACAGCGATACTCCACAATCTGCCAGTCGTCCCTATGATAAAGATCGTGATGGCTTTGTGATTGCAGGCGGTGGTGGCATGGTTGTTGTTGAAAGTCTTGAATCAGCACAGTCCCGTGGGGCAACAATCTTAGCAGAGATTACAGGCTATGGTGCAACTTCAGACGGTGCAGAAATGGTCGCACCAAGTGGCGAAGGTGCGGTCAGATGTATGCAAATCGCCCTTGCTCAAGCAGGATTAGCCAGTGTTGATTACATCAATAGCCACGGCACCAGTACACCCCTTGGAGATATCACAGAACTTAACGCCATCGCAACCGTCTTTGGTGGGGCAAAGCAAACACCGCCCATCAGCTCAACCAAATCCATGACAGGTCATAGTTTGGGTGCGGTAGGTACCCAAGAGCTGATCTATTGTCTGCTCATGATGAACCATGAGTTTATTGCTCCGACGATTAATATCCAAAATTTAGATGACGCTGCCAAAGATTTTGACATCGTTACCCAAACTCGTCAAACAGCACTCAATAGCATCATGAGCAATAGCTTTGGCTTTGGAGGTACCAACGCCGCTTTGGTTATCCAAAAATTTAACAATTAAGACAACAAAGGTCATGGGGACGGCATCCCTGTGACCTTATTAAACATAACAGCCATCTTGTCAAATCCAACGGTTTGACTTTTCAAGTATTTCAAGCTAAACTGAAGCAATCAGATCACTTCCCCTTTTTCTTTTTTGTATTTTGCTTTAAAATTTGTATTTTTATTTGCCATTTGATAATGCTAAAACATCACTTTGCCACCACATACACCCCAAGTCAAATCACGGCTCTCATCGCAACACATCACCCTGATTGGCAAGTGTGCTTTTTAAATAATGCACATCGCCCTGTGATTGGGATTTGTCCTAAGGTTGCATGGACAGCCACTTTTGATAAAAATCTGTACATTCACAAAAAAACTCGTCAAGCAGATGGGGTACAGAGTTTAAATGGACGACGCTACCCATCTACTTATGACAACTGGCAGCATGAGCTGACGGCATATGCCAATCAAATGAATCTCGATGATTATCATGGCTTAAATCATAGCAGCTATGTGCATGGATTTATGGGATTTATTAGCTATGATTTATCAGCACATCAGTTAAATCATCGCATTACCATCAAGCCAAATCAACCTTGTGGCTATTTGGCACATTATGATATTTATCTTCAGCCCATCAAAGACGGCTATAACTTAATTGGCATGGGCGTTTGTTCTGAATTTTTTCAGCGTATTACCCATCAGTTATCTGACTTATTATGTCGTTGTCCGCCCACAGCATCGCCGATAGACTTTCAGCCTATTTGGACAAAAACAGAGTATGCCAAAGCATTTTATCAAACCCAAGAATATCTAAAAGCAGGCGATACTTATCAAATCAACCTAACCCAAAAATGGCATGCTCATTTAGACCGTCTGGCAAACCACTTGCCTGATTTACAAGACACAATGAATGCACCTTTTGCAGGATTTTTACAATTGGGGGAATTTGAACTACTCTCCATCTCACCAGAGCTATTTTTTGAATTTTACAAAACAAACGGTAAAATCCATCTGATCACCAAGCCCATTAAAGGCACACGCCCACGCCATACAGACCCTATTATAGATGATGAGCTTAAACAATCTCTTGCAAACAGCGAAAAAGATATCAGCGAAAATCTGATGATTGTGGATTTGCTCAGAAATGATTTGGGCAAATATGCACAAATTGGTACGGTCAAAACGCCCAAGCGTTTCGCCATCGAAAGCTTTAAAAATGTGCATCACATGGTCAGCACTGTTACAGCGACGCTCAGTGATACGCATCCAATTACCGTCTTATTCGGCTCGCTGCCAGCTGGCTCTATCACGGGTGCACCCAAAAAACGGGCATGCGAGATTATCCATGAGCTTGAAACCTCACCTCGCGGTGCCTACTGTGGGACGATGGGCTATATGAATTTTGACGGTACAGGCAGCTGGAATGTATTAATTCGCACACTACAAAAATGGCAAGAATGCGAGATCTGGGCAGGTGGTGGCATTACCATCAAATCAAATGTTGATGATGAGTATCAAGAATGCCAAGATAAAATTGGCACTATTTTGGCAAAAATATCTCAGCCAAAATAGTGCCTAATTTAAGTCTTAGATGGCTTTGGTTCTTTCGATCAGCCAGTCTTTAGCTGCACCACTGACACGATCAATCAGCTCATCATGCACACGCTGATGGTAGTGATTTAGCCAAGATTTTTCATCTTCGGTCAAAAGACTGGGCAAAATGAGACGAGTGTCAAAAGGACACAAAGTCAAATCATCAAATTTTAAAAATGTGCCAAACTCACTGCGACCAGCCTCAACACAGACAGCACAATTTTCTAAACGGATGCCCCACTGACCTTCACGATACAATCCAGGTTCATTGGTGGTTACCATGCCACGCTTAAGCACACGCTCTGGCGTTGTTGGAGCAAATACTGAAATCACTTGCGGACCTTCGTGAACATTCATAAAATAACCCACGCCATGTCCTGTGCCATGATTATAATCCAAACCCTGACGCCATAAATGGATTCGGGCTAACGCATCTACTTGTGATGATGCCAGACCTTCAGGAAACTGTGCTTGTGCCAGTCCGATATGTGCTTTGAGCACATAAGTAACATCGCGTTTTTCATCATCGCTCACCTGACCGACGCTTGCCATGCGTGTGATATCGGTTGTGCCATTATAATACTGCGCACCTGAATCGATGAGCAGCAGCCCATCACCTTCGATCACGCTGTAGTTATCTTCACTTGCACTATAATGCACAATTGCTCCATTGGCCTGAAATCCTGCAATGGTATCAAAACTGGGTGAAACATAGTGCTTTTGTTTACTGCGTGCCTCAATGAGCATGCGATCGATATCAAGCTCGGTGATACGCTCGCCAAGTGATGTTTTGGCTTCAAATTCGGCAAAAAATTCACACAACGCCGCACCATCTTGACGCATGGCTTCACGAATATGCTCAATGTCTGCCTCAGATTTGATGGCTTTTATGATTGTACTTGGATTCATCGCACGAATCAGCTCAACCGATGAAGAAAGCTGCTTTAAAGTACCAATCGCAACGCGTGATGGGTCAATTAACAACTTGCCTGAAACTTGAGCAATCGCATCGCCAATCGCTTGATACTCAGCAACTTGCACGCCCATCGACTCAAGCGAGGTGCGTATTTTGTCATCAAGCTTATTGATATCAACAAATAAAGTCGCCTTGGTATCGTCTAATAGCAAGTGTGATAAAAAGACAGGATTAAATTCCACATCAGATCCACGCAAATTTAATAACCAAGCAATGTCATCAAGGCTGGATATCAGATGAACATCTGCTTGTTTTTGCTGGATTTGAGCACGAACCTGTGCCAATTTTTCGGCAACAGTTGTATCAACAAACTCAGCAGGATGCTCATAAATAGCGGCATCTGGTAACTGTGGTCGATCTGTCCAAATTTTGGACAACAAATCTGATTCTGTCACTAACTGAATGTCTTTATCCAAAAATGCTGCTTTTAAATTATCATACTCATTTACAGACAATACATTACCATCGATGGCAACCTTAGAACCAGCTGGTAATGTATCAGCCAAATATTGTGTAAAAGTCGGTTGTCCGATCTGCATTTTTTGAAATTCAATACCCGTACCTGCCAGCTGAATGGGTGCTTGTACCCAATAGCGGCTGTCTGTCCACAAGCCTGCAAATGTCTGAGTGACAACCAGTGTTCCCACAGAACCTGTAAAGCCAGATACCCAAGCTCGGCCCTGCCAATATTTAGGCAAATACTCCGACATATGCGGATCGGCTGATGGGATAATCAACGCATCTACACCTTCATCTGCCAGAATTTGACGAGCAAGACGGATGCGTTCTTGATATCTATTTGACGAATTTAGCATAACTTTTCCTTGATAATGATAAACCTATATTATACGCCTAAAGCGTTTAATTTTAACATAAGTTTGAACAATTGTTCTATGAATAAAGCAATCCACCTGATAAATCTTTAAGATTTGGGGCGATAAAATAAAAAACCCTTGTGAGCATCACAAGGGCTAAAAGCCATAAAAAGTCAGTTACTTTGCAGTGCAGCGACTTCAGCATCAGCAGGTTCAGCTTGAGCTGGATGCTCGCCTGCTGGGCGTAGCCATGCTGAAATTGCAATACCTGCAATCATTACAAGTAATAGCACAGTACCAATCAATGCTGTTAGCGATTCTTTGAGTGGGTTATTATTTGAAGCATCGTGTGCCATGGGTAACCTGCCTAATTTAGTCTAAGATGGGTGATGAGTTACTTTAGGATGAAACCTAAAATGAATTATCCTTATTATATAACAAACGATGGCTTTTTGTACAATGACTTTTATCAATTCAAAGTTGTCTAAACCCAAAATGTCAAAATTCACAACCAAGTCAGCTTTGAAAATTAAAAACCATTAAAAACCACCAGCCACCTTAACCTGCTCTTAGGCAATTGAGTTAAAACGACCGATCAAGCTCCAAATAAAAATTTTGTTTATTATGGCTATAAAGTGCTGGTAAGTTACTGTTATTCTTACTGTAACGATAAGTCAGCTTTGGCGTTAATCCAAGCCAGCGAATGTCTTTGTGCCAAATGGAGCTTTGTAGGGTTAGGGTTTTGTCTGTGCGATACACATCATTAGGATTGACCAGACGCAATAATTTACCATGATAACGCTCACGCTCAGCACTCACCCTACCTTGCACGGTCAGACCATTTGGTAATCTTTGCAACACCCCAAAATGTATCTTTGTGGCATGACTGCTTTTTGTTGCATCTTGCAGATGACTAAGCTGATACCCCACGCCCAAAGAATAACGACGATTTGGGCCATCTTGCAACAAAATGGTGTCATTCACATGATAACGCTTGCCATCATAACCTTGATAACGCTCGGCATAATTGCCTTTTTCCATGCGTGCAAAGAACGCATTTTGCCATTTATCATTGATCCGATGATGGCTACCAAATGCCACGCCCTGACTGTCTTTTCTGGGGGATAATCTGCCATGCAACTGCTGATTGGTGGCAAAAATACGCCCAACAAAAGGCACGACATCAACATAACCTTTTTGGTGGTCTTTTCTTAGTCCAGCATGAGCAAAAACCGCCAGTTCATTGTGGCTTTTGTCATCATAAAACTTACCATCAACATCTAGGGCTGTATAAATACTCATGCCATGACTAAGCGGCGTGTATTTATTCACATCAAGCGATAAGGCAAGCCCATGAGCAGATTTTGGGGCGTCTTTTTTAATGTTGGGCTGGGTGATGGTGGAGGCGGCATTGATATTATCCAAATGCAGATAGTTGATGCCCAAATCCAAGCCCATTTTGTATTTTTTATGCAAATGGCGACTTTGCGACAGCACCCATCTTTGTTCTTTTTTGCTTAATTTTAAAAAGTGGGCATCATCTTCGAGCTCATCTAGCACCATTTGGGCGTGTTTATCGTGCTTTTTGGTCAGAAGCAAAGAGGCAAGTTGTAATTTCACCGCCGTAAGCGTTGGTTCTTTGTTACTCAAATCGGTCAGCAGATTCAACGCCAGTTTGGTATTACCATCACTTAGGGCAAGTTTGCTTTGGGCAAATAACAACAAAACATCATCTTGATAATCATCAGGCAGGCGGTCATAAAATGGCAATAACAAGCGTAATGTTGCCACATCATCTTGCACAATCGCTTGATGAAAGACATGATAAAATGCCTCTGGCTGGGCAAGTAAAAAATTGACATCTACACTCGGTGGGGCAGGCTGGTTCTCATTGCTCTGATTGACGGATAAAGCATTGATGGGTAAAGGGGTTTTATCACTCTTTAAGCCATCACCCAAACCATCTGGGCTATCCAAACTGTCCAAACTGCCCAAATCCTTACCCAAGCCTTCATCTGATAAACCATGAGCAGATGGCAGCTCATGCGTGGGTATATGAATGGGCGTATGATGGCTGTGGGCGTACGCCTGTGCTGCCAGTGTATCAACACAAAGCAATAACAGCACCTGCTTTAAAAGTCTGTGCTTGACTTTTAAAGCAGGGTTGGTCTTTGGTAAACAGGTCATATTAAAACTTCATTTCAAGACTGGCAAAGTAACTGCGACCTGGTGCAATGTAACGGGTTGATTGGGTACTGCTTGCAGCTTCGCTGGGTAGTTGGCGTGCCGCCTCCCATGTGGTGTAGCGGGTGTTTAATACATTGTTAATACCAAGACGGGCGGTGATGCTCTCAGTTGGGCTATAATAGCCTGTCATGTCCAGTAAGGTATAGGCTTTGGGTATTGTGTGCGTTAAGGTTTGTGTTTCTCTTTTGCCATTTCGGATTCTAAGGGCACTTAGCTCATTTTCATCTTTTTGTTTACTGTGCGTTAAAGTTGTGCCAATGCCCCATACTTGACTTGGGTGGTCATAGTTTAGACCGACCACATAGCGTGCTGGGGTGATGGCGTCCCAAAAAGCAGGGCGAGCCTGATACCAACCATCGGCATCTTTGGGTGCAATGTAATCAAATTTCCCCAATTTGGTATGACCATAACCTAAGGTCATTTCAAGACCATCTGGCAGCTTTGATGTCATGGCATGCAAATCCAGTTTGCCTTTGACGCTCACCCCTTTGATGGTGGCGTTATATAAGTTGGCAAATACCTCATCACTGGTTTTGGGCGTGGGCGGATTGCCAACACATTCATTGGAATCCAAATGAGCCTTACAATACTCTTGCTGGGCTTTGGTTAGGTTCGGTATGGCTTTATCTAACATGTCCTTGTAACGGCTTTTGAACATGCTCACCTCAATATCCCCCCAAGGGTGCTGATAGCGAAAGCCATATTCGTTGGTATTGGAAGTTTCAGGTTTGACATCAACCGCGCGTTTGGGAAAAGACACATCAGGGTCGTTTTTATGCTGGGCGGCGGTGCTGTTATAGTTGTATAACTCATAAAAACTTGGCGTACGAAAGCCTTTGGCAGTTTTATACAACAGGCTAAAATCAGGTGTCAGATGAACCGCCGCCCCAAAATTATAGCTTTTGTTGGTGTAAGTTTTGTTGATGATGTTTGAATCGGTGCTGTGAATGCGTTGTTTGTCCAAGCGTCCACCAAAACTTAAATCTACATAATCATTTGGTGTATAAAGGTTGTTAATGCCCACATATTGGTTACTGCCATGAATGGGAGCACGTTCACATTCATTGGCATTGCCACAGGCATCTTTTTCTTCTAAGCGTCCAAGGCGATTTTTGACAATCCACGCTGCCCCTGATTGCTTAAATTTGGCTTGCTCCTGTGCTGTCAGCGTACTTTCATCAATGATGGCATCGCCTTGGGTGGTGTCAATGATTGTGCGTCTGGGGTTGTTGGCACGAAATTGGCTTTTAACTTTATCTGCACCAGCCAACACCGTCAAATCGTGCTGCCCCAGCAGGTCAAAATTAAAATCAAGTTTGCCTGTCAAACTGGTACGCCCTTCTTTATAACGGTAATTGTTTTGATATTCATAATGCCCAATTTCACTGATGCCACAATTTAAATCCACCTTAGGATATTGGCTGCACGATTTTTTAATGTCATGGTTAATGATTTGGATATTTTGTTGATGTAGGTTTAATTTTGCTTGTTTAAACCATGGCGTGTCAGGCTTAAACTCAAAACCTAACCCATAGCGAGTTTTGCCATGCTCTTGGTTAAACACACTGCTTCTGGCATAAGCCAGTTTTGGAATGGGGGCGTCATTGGCCCCTGGTCTAAATGATGCTTGTGATGCGTCATTGGCATTTAGATACTCTTGATAATCATCGCAAAGGACAATGGAGCCACCATTGGCAGGCTTACCATCATTGCCCAATCTTGCCCCATGGTAACTACAATGACGCATATCACGAATGTTGTATGTTTGCTTGGTGTCTTCTAATAACAGTTTACTGACCAGATTTGGGGTGATTTTGATGTTAAGGCGTGCCAAATACGAGTCTGAGCGATAGTCCATGGGGTCAGGCAATAGCCGATAAGTGCCTGTATAATCTTTGGCAGAGACAACCTCATGGGGGTGCATGGACGCCAAATATTGTGCTTTTTCAGCATCATTTAACTCAGAAAAATTGCGATTGCCGATACCATCTGGTCGGGCTTTGGTGTAGACATAAGGGTATTGTACGCAGTTTTTTGGGTCATCACTTGCCAAACAGCTTTCGGTGATGTAGCTTGTGCCTGCAAACAGTTCATTGGGCTTTCTTAAATCATATTTTTGTTGCCATGCACCCAAGCGATATAGGCTTTGGTTGATGCCATTTAGGTCGCTGTGTGCTTTGTTTTCTTTGCCTTTACGGCGAGTGTATTGCACCATCGCCTCCACACGCTCGGTTTTACCTGCCGCTGCCAGCGTCTGACTAAAATGGTCATTTTTGCTGTTATAAGTGGTTTTGCTTTGAGCGCCAAGATTGTTACCAGATTTTAAGACATCGCTCACATCTTTGGTGTGAAACGCCACCGAACCGCCCAACGCACCAGAGCCTGCTTCTAGGGCATTACCGCCTTTATTGATGGCAACGGCGGCAATGTTTTCAATCTCTATCTCGTTCATCGCCCCAGAGCCTGCACCAGCTCGTTTGGTGGATTCATCTTTGTAGGATTGAATTTGGGCAATACCATCTACGGTAATCCCCACTCGGTTTTTATCCACGCCATGAATGGCAAATCCGCTGCTGCCACCACGCCCCTGTTCAACCACACTCACCCCAGTTTCATAACGCACCAAATCACGAATGCCCTGCACTTGTTCTTTTGCCAGCGTGTCAGCGGTTTTGACGGTTTTGCCAAGCCCTGTTACATCGGTGTCAAACCGAGAAACAGGGGCAGATGGGGCGGCGGTTACCGTGATGGCATCTAAATAGACGACAGGTGTTTTTGTGTCTTTGGCATCAGAGTTGGCATCTGTCTGAGTGTTCTCTTGCGCCCAGACGGATAAGGGTAAAACTGCCACCCCAAATAACGCCGCTTTGATGGCAAGGTTTAAGCGGTGCGTGGTCATGGTATGGACTGATGGTGTGTGTGTGATAGATTTTGACATAAAAAATCCTAAACTTTATTTTCTATTTTCTGGCGGTGTTTTATCAAGGTATTAGCCCAAGGCAAATCTGGTGTATTTATCCAAGAATTCGCCCAAGGCATTGTTTTAAGACACCATTTCAAAGTGCTGTTTTAAGGCATTGCCAAGGGCGTCATCAACTGTCGGTCAAGCGACCAAACAACTAAGCGACTAAACGACTAAGCGATGATGGGGGGAGCTTTATTTGATCTCTTTATCTTTAACAGCCCCAAAGACAGCCCCTGCTTTTTTGGCGGGGTCATTGATGCCATCGCCTTTGTCATAGTGTAACTGTCCTGCCAACTCTTCGCCATCTGTGCCAAAAAATTGCCCTTTAACATCAATGTCTTTGATGTTGTATAAAAATCCGCCACTGCTGTTATTGCCTATCTCATGACGATAATTGGTCACATCGGCTTTGGCGCTAAAGGCTGTGCCATTAATCTTGCCATCTTTGATATTAAAAACACTATGACCATTATTGTCATTGAGATGACCTGTCAGCCTGTTGGTGTCAAAATCTACATCAAACTTAGCCTTATTTTTACCATCTAAGGAGAAAGTTTTTTCATAAGTAGGCTCATTAATGGGCAAGTACTTGTCGGCAAACTCAGGGCGAATCTCACCTTTTTGATACACATTTTCTACGGCGTCATCATCAGCGTCGCCTGCATCATCATCTTGGGAGTCATCAGATGCGGTCAAACTGCCATCGTCTTCATCTTCTGGGTTGAAGTCTTTGGTTAACAGATAACCTTGATGGCCTTTTTCCTTAATGGTTTCTTCTTTATTGCTATAACCTTTATCCATTTTTTGGGTAAGATAGCCTGCCCAAAGACCATTGTAGGTGAATTTACCTGCCGTGGGCAGCGTGGTGCTGGCATCGGCCCTACCGCCTTGCACAAAATAGCTGCGTGTTGGGGTTTGGTTGGCATTGTTATACAGTGTCTCACCAAAACTGATGTGCTGATAGCTTTTGGCACGAATGGCGGTATAAGGCTTATCTTTGGCATCTTGTAACACGATGCTGGTAACATTGTTGTTTTTATTTAGTTTGGCATCAGGGTATTTTTCTTTAATGGATTGGTTGGCTTTGACCGCATCGGCAGGGGCTAATTTATCAACACTGTTGGCTGATAGGTCATAATAGTTGCCATTAAAATAAAATTTATCATGTTGCCCAAAATAAGCTGGTACGACTTGGGTGCTGCTGCCAACTTTTTTGGTGAACTCTGCTTGTGGTTCGCCCCAACGATATTCATAATAACTATCATCACTGGGAGTAATATCACCATCATAAATTTTATCATTCGCCGCATCATTTAACCCTTTACCATCAATAATCTTACCAATTGTTTCATTATCCACAAAACTGGTGTTGGGTTTTTCAAAGCCTGCACTAAAATACACCGTTTTTGTGGTGACAGGCTCGGTCGTTTTGTCTCGTTTGCCACCAAAGACCACATAAGTTGCGTTGTCATTGGATAAAAATTTACCCGCCAGCTCATCGCCCGACTCACCATAAAATCCGCCTTCTAGCGTATCTGAGTTGGGATTTGGGTTGTTTGGGTTGGCAGCACCAGAGAACAGCTGTTTGATAAAAGGTGCGGTTTTTGTGTCCTCGTTAATCAAAGATTTGGCCGTCCCAACAAAGCGGTTGCCGTTGATTTTGGCATCAATTTGATACACATCGGTTTCATTGACTTTTTGGGTGGTATCAAATTGGCTTCTAATATAGTCGCCATTATTATTTTTCTGATTGGGATTGTCATAATAGGACAGTTTGCCTGTTAATGAGTTTGTGTCAAAATCCACCTGATAAGTGGCAGGCGTGTGCTTATATTGAAAGCCGTTTAGATAAATGTGGGCGGCACTGACGACATCGCCCTCGTTGGATTTGCCACTGGCATTGAGATAGACCCCCACTCGATCATCTGATGCTGAAAGTGCGGGGCGTTTTTTGACATCACTTAGGTACAGCCAGTTGCCTGTGTATTTAAATTTACCAGCACTGGGCAGCTGGCTGCTGGCGTTTTCTCCATGATAAAACAAAATGGGCATGGGTTTGGGAATGCGGTCTTGGTCATTTGTAGTATCGGCATTTTTTTGGGTCAGACTGCTTCCTTGTAGTTCAAGATACCCAAAACGGATATTTTCATAAGGGTCAACAGGCTTTTTATTTTTCTTATCTTTGGCATTATCAGCTTGCTGATGATTGATGTAAGTGTTGTTCTTGGAGGGTGTTGTTAAGTTGCCATAACCATACACTTTAATGGTGTTTAGCTTTTGGGGGTCAAAACGATGGCGTTCACTGTCTAAATGCAAATCAGACAATGCAGGGAATTTGTTAAAATACAAGGGTTTGATGTCATTGGGGGTGATGGGCTGACGCAAGTTTGTACCTGCGCCGATGCCATCTGGGCGATGGGTATCAATACCAGCATATAATTTGCTTATCCACTGCTGTACTAAATCATTGTTATAATCTGGGTCATTTTTT
>ERZ1023203.86-NODE-86-length-18972-cov-566.436327_pt1 | contig 18972 bp, 28 predicted proteins | sample MGYA00380444_ERZ1023203 | MGnify/ENA primary metagenome ERZ1023203 (study PRJEB33173, sample SAMEA4830386) | metagenome | study: EMG produced TPA metagenomics assembly of the PRJEB25223 data set... | reverse complement strand
TAATGCAATATTAGGAATGCTCCAACGCTGACCCAGTTTTATTAGACCAGCACGAAATTCTTGTAAATTGCGACTATTGTCAATAAGAACACCAAGCTCATAATGAAAAGCGCCCGAACCTTTGCCACCGTGAGCACCTTTTTGACCACCACTAGGAAGATCTTTGGGAATAATCCAAGTCAAATTCTTGATTTTGGTACGATAAGACCAAACTTCATCAGCTCTCACGCCCCACCTCTGAAATTTATCAGCTTTTGCAACCATCATCCATTCATGATATCCACCTGGCTTTCTTAAAACAGAGACTATCTTTGATTGAGCCTGGGCATTAGACCACAACTGAGCAAATTCCTTTGGAGACATATTATCGAAAATAACTTGGATTTGTCTATAGTTTAGCTTTGTAAAGTCAGTTTTATTAATTGTTGCTAAACTTAATGCATATTTATCATGCTTGCGAAAACTGCTAGTAATTTCTGCCGATTTTCGAGCAATCTCTGTTTTACCCTTATTGTTAAAATCTGCACCAATCACAAGATCAATTGCAGCAATCAATCCATCAGAAGAGGAATGCTCTTTCACAGATTTCTTGATTGAGTGTGCTTTAAACGATTTCCTGCTGCTTTGGCAGATAGGCAGCCTGTCATGCCTGCGGCAAGTTTGCGAGAGAGGTTGTTGGTATCTACCTAAGGAACTAGCAAATTCAAAGATTGGGGATAAAAATGCTAGGTTTTATTTCCTCAACCCAACCTACCGAGCTGGACTTAAAACAACTCATTTTTTAAGAATCGGACATTATCATCTTCTAATAATTTCCAGATTTTGCCTCATACCAACGAGTTGGGGTTATAGCCCCATCAAAATAGTAATTTTTTATTTTTGATAAAAATCATTTTTTATCATATCCATAATTAATAAGCAATCATTATAACTTCTTATAAACAAAGATATGCTATTAGGAAATTCTTCCCAAATAATCTTAATGACTTTATCTTGAAAACATATTTGACCAATTCCAAAATCAATGTATTGCTCATAATAATCATAAAGTAAATTATTTTTTTTACAAAAATTTTCTATAGTATCTCCAATACTATTATGAAAACAATGCATACATTCTGAAGGAATCTCTATTTCCAATATATACATATTATCAGATTTTACAATATTCATACTAGCTATTAAAGCCTTAGAGTATCGAAAACTTACTATTTAAACACTGCCGGAAATTTTTCTTAGTGTAGGCATGTTCAATCACCTTTTACCTTTTTGTAATAAATAATTTTTTCTATATTCTTCAATAGATAATCCATTAGCACCGCCACAGTAATCTTGGTCTATTATTTGAATTTTATCATATTGCCATAAACATATTGGGCATATATCAAATTCTTCATCTTGATGAAATTTTGTTTGATTACAACACGGACATAAAAATTCATCATCATTAATAAATGTTATCTTATTGAGCATTCCAATATTTCTCCTTATCTTTTGGCTTAAACATTGTCTTAATATTACCATTTTTATCTTTGATAGCAAAAGTATTCGTAGATGGTTGATAAAAAAGAACATCCCCATTAGATCTAGTTTTTGTTAAGGTTCCAGCAGGTGGATTTTCCACAAAATCTCTTGCAAATCTATAATAGTCATTCTGAAATCTTAATTCAGGAAATTCACTTTTGTGTTTATTCCAATGAATAGTTAAATTTTGATTAAAATCTCGTGGTTTTCCTTGCGACCAAGTATAACCATAACTATCGTCCCTATAAACATTATTCTCAACCCTCCTAGCCTCCGCTAACACTTTTTCAACAGCCTCTTTGCTTTCAAAAGTCTTGCTAAGAATTTTCCCTCCAGCTTTAATAACATATCTGCCAGCACCACCAGTTACAACTGCAATAGCAATTTCCTCTGGAGTGGTTGGTATAATGAACAAGCCTATTTGTCTGAGGGTTTCAAGGTTTTTCTTACCGTGATATTTACCACAGTCGGAAGTTGATATACCCAGTTGCCTACATTCAGCTTGTTGATTTTTGGACATTGAGCCATAATTGGGGTAAGAGCTATTCCACCTCACCGCCTCTGCCGCCACACTAGCAGCCACATTGACATCTTCACCAGTATAAGCAGCGGTGATGGCAGCGATGAGTTTGGCTTGGCTTATGAGTTTGTCTTTTTGTGCTTGGGTTAGGGTGTTTGGGTCAGCTACTTGATAATCACCCCACATCTCACCAACGACAGCGCCGATGGCAGCGGCATCAAATCATTGCCAGCAGCTTTGGCAGATAGGCAGCCTGTTAAACCTGCGGCAAGTTTATGAGAGAGATTGTTGGTATCTACCTAAGGAACTAGCAAATTCAAAGATTGGGGATAAGAATGCTAGGTTTCGCATTCATTCAATACAACCTACCGTGCTATTTTATTATTATATAATCAAAACGATCTGCCCAGCCAAAACTCTCATCTTGCTCCTTAACTCTTTGTAAGACATTAATGATTTGGTAGAATGCTGACGCACCCATGAATTTTTTTGAATTTTCAGAGTTATTCCAAATAATACAAGCTGGCCTTTCCACCCCCCAGGAAAGCAAATCCCAAAGAGCATTAAGATTATGCCCATAAAATTCTGTTACATCACATTGAATTGCTAAGGTTCTATGAAAATCTTTTTCAGTTTTAACAATATTACCATCAATCATAATTTGATTCATTTCCATCTCCCTATAAAAGTTGCAGATTGATAATGGTCTGTTATAATGTATAATAGACCATCGTTTGAATACAAGAGTCTTGTACCTGGTTGTTTTGATCTGGATATGGTATTTTTAAGACCAACATCCGTCTCATACCAGCTGCCACATCCACATCAAAGTCATACAGTAGGGCGATCGCACCTGCGGTAAGGCGAGTGGTGTTTAATACTTTATTGTAGTCATCTGAGCCTGGTTTTATCTCACCAGATTCAAATCGCTGTCTTAACTCTCCTGTTACTAACCAATCCCCAACCATCTCACCGATGATAGCACCAACGGCGGCGGACTCGCAAGACTGGTCTTTGGCTTTGGCGGCGACACAACCTGTAAGTCCTGCGGCAAGTTTGTGGGAGGACTACTATTCTATTTAAGAAACCATCAAATTCAAAGATTGCGATAAAAAAGCTAGGTTGCACTATCGCCAACCTGAGCCTACGAGCTAGCATTAATTTTTGAGATGATTTATAATGAAAATGAATAAATTTTGTCTATATCTTTATCTCCATAATAATCTTTTATTGCAAAACCGTCTTTAAAATAATTTAAGAAGTAATCAACATCAAAAAAAGCAGATTTTATGCTATTTATAATACTAAAATCAATGTCTTGAGATTTAATACTAAGTCGCATCTCTTCATTTATATTTTCAATTTCTTTTTTTGTTAGAAACTCTTCAAAATTCAAAGTGATTGGAACAATATCATTCTCATGAAATGATATTTCCATTTTGCTTGAATACACGATAAATATTCTTAACTTTGCTTTCGTATAATTAGAACTATATCCATGCATAAAAAATGCTTTATCACCAACAGAAAAATTACCTATGGTATGGTAATATTCTTTATCATCAATCATGATTTCTATAGCTATCATTTTTACTTCGCAAAAATCAATGAGTAGATTTTTTAAAAAGCACCAACAATCATCTTGGCAGTCTATTTTTGATAATATACTATCTGGATAGTTCATCTTATGACTATCCAGAATATCAGGGTCAGAAATATAAATTTCCATATTTTCAACATCAATAGAAACTTTTTTATCATATAATTTCAATGATAAGTAGTTATTAATAATACCGTAGTCTGGTGAAAAAAAACAATCATCGATTCCTGTTAAGTCATAATTATATATCATAAATAGCACCTCTTATTTTTTCGTTATGGTTATCTCAATAAAACTTTCTGATTTTATTGGATTACCGTCGCTTTGATTAAAACCATTGTTCTGTACTGGTTTTTTTGATACCTTAAAACCTTTTGATTCTGCCTCTTTTATTGCTTGATTGGCAAATTTGTTATTAATTTGACCTTTTGCATTCAATGAAGCAGTAATGACTATTTTGCCATTTGGATGTAGCACTCGTATGATTTCAGGATTTAATGGATTAAACCCATACGGATTTTGCATAATTATCAATGATTGTGATTGAGAATTTATTCCAGCTAGATTATCAGCATATACATTTGGTGCCATAGGGTAATTTGGGTAGCTTATATTGTAAGCATTTGGGATTGGTTTTAATCCAGCGCCTATATTTAATGTTCCTTTATATACAGGTTTGCTTAGATAAATATTGTTTGCAGGGGCTGGACTAGAAATTTTGTTAATCGGCACAAACATTAAAGTTCCAGCCACAACCTGAAAAGAGCTTTGTCCTGTTTTTCCCTGTTTAACACTCTGAATACCGCTTGCTATCATGGTGCTACCTGTGGCAATGCGAACAACATTCATTACCTTTCCAGGAGCTGCAAATACAGCACCGCCACCCAAAGATGTAACATCACTAACCTGCTTGTTTATATTGCGTTGTGTTGCAGCATCCCAAAAAATTTTTTCATGTTCATCACCTGTACCCCTATTAAACAGATAGTCATTTGGCTTTAAGGTGGAGCCGGTATGATTTGTGAGCATGGACTGAATATGTGATAAGCTGTTACCGCCTGCATAATAGTAGTTTAGTATGTCTCCTAGTGCCATCAGTTCGCTATAGCTTAGTAATGATGGATTTTGTCTGTATTTATCTATTAACTGATTTCCAACTTGGTCTAAAATAACTAAATTGGTTAATTCTTCAGCCTCAGCTAAAGTCATTTTGTATTGTCCGAGAATATTTTTGCCTCGACCCTGAATTTTTTCGTAGAGATTGTAAAGTTTGTTGAAGTCTTGTTGGGCTAAAGCATTATTTTGAACCGCCTCCGCTGCCACACTAGCAGCCACATTGACATCTTCTCCAGCATAGGCAGCGGTGATGCCTGCAATCAGTTTGGCTTGGCTTATGAGTTTGTTTTTTTGTGCTTGGGCTGGGGTATTTGAGTCATCTACATCCGTTTTGCCACCATTGATACTAAAGCTTTGGGGTTTGCCATTAAAGTCAACATCGGCACTAAATCCTGCTTGTTTTTGATCATGAGTGTATTGATAAGTGTCTTGACGGCTTTTGACAATCAAATCACCGCCAACTGTACCAGTTAGGTGTTTGGTATTTAAATTAGCACCATCTAGGGTAAGACTGTACTACTCCTTATGGCTATTTAGACTCATTTTATCAATTGACCAATTTGTTTTAAATCTGAAATCGTGGGTATGGTTAATACCTCACTGGGCGTATATTTATCTCCATTCAAATCTTGCAAAAAAGAGCAGGATCTACATTCATACAGAAGATCTTTTTCCTTAACTACTATTAATCCACTCGTTTTGCAATTGGCACAAATAAAGTTTGTCTCTAAAAAGAATAAACCCTCCAAGCAATCCCTAAGTATCATTGCTAATGTTTCTGTGTTTGCTCTAAATTTTATGCAATTTTCTAGACTGCGTACAATATCCATATGATTAGCATAAGAAGTAGGGTAATTCAAAACATTTAAATCTTTATATTGTAAAATACCATAAATTTTATCAAAAATAGTGCCCACTAACTCAACTTCATTATCATTAATCCATTTTAATAACTCATCGGCAATAATTTGATTACAGGCATTATTCTGAATTAACCTCTCTATACACTGTATAAAATTATTAATTAGTGATCTTTTTACCAATTTATAAGTTTGATATTTTTTCATTGTGTACCACCCTTTATAGGATATACGGTAATAAGCTTTCCTTTTACATCTGTTAAAATTTTGATGTATGTCGTATCACCTCCTCCCTGATTAAGACTGGCTTTACCCACAATCCGACCAGTATTAACCACTCTTTCAAATTGACCTCCATCTAACTGCCTAACAGGACTTGAAATTGTATGTTTGTCAGATAAAAATATTTGCTCTCAAGGGATTAAAAATAACCCTACCCAGGGCGAAAACCTGATTAATGTAATTATTTGCGTCATTCTGACCGCTCGTGGTTGGCAAGCTGGGCATGACACTTTTATCAATGGTCGTGCTGATCTTGTCGTCACTTTACCATATATGAGTTATCAATGGATTGGTGAAGGAAAAATTTATAGCGGACCTACTTATACCACTAAAGGCTTAAATCAGCTTGCTTATCGCTATTCTACTGGACTAGAAGGTCAAAATGCAGGTGGGCTTTTGATTTATATTGACAACACAAATCTCAACCAAAAGCAGATACTAGATAAATGATCCAAGTCATTGCAGGATTCCTGCTTTCCAATAATCAAGCCCAGCAGTCCTTGCGCAAATAACAGCCTTGCGTTCAGTTAAGTAATAGGGCTTTTTGGTAGAAAAGTCAGGGCATTAGATGTGCAAAGCACAATAAATTTGCTCATCTTTATTAGGATCATCTTTACTTAGGACAAATCCCTTACTAACAAGTTTTACAGAGTTAAAAGTTTCCCCTTCATCATTAGTAACCATAACGATTAAATTTTTATCTTCAAAACTTTGCAGTTCTTTAATAAGATCTCTAATCGTTTTAGTTCTATTTTCCCATTTTATAATATCACTCATAAATCAATCTCCAATCCTGTTAGCGCTCATTAATTTTTTATAGCCTAACTGATTGGCTTGAGCCGTCGTCTGTGTTGTGGTGGCAAAGTACGGTCTTGCCTGAGCTTGCTGTATCGTTGGAAGTATCATAAAAAACGAACTAAAGGCAAATCCCAAAGTTAACGCTCTAAGAAGATTTTTTATAATTAAGCATCCTAACCTAAATCAATTTTTACGGTAAACATTATCGCATTTTGACCTAAACCACCAGATGCGGTGTTTTTATTTTTAAACATCAAGCATTCCATTAACCACCCCCACCAACCGCTCCCATAGCTCATCATCACCCAAAAGTTCATATTCCTTGACAAGTTTATTACTTCTAACGCCTTTATTGTCAAGAATGCTTCTGATGATACGATCAGCATCTTGGTTGCTCATATCGATGACTTCTTTAATCGCTTGGCGTGTTTTATCGTAGGTTCTAAGATAAGCTGACTCTTCTACCATATCTATACCAATAACTTGCCTCATAAGCTCTGATAAATATTGCGTATGAGCAGTCAAGTCCATATATCGCCATAGACTTTGCGTGTTTTTGTCTGCCTGTACCACAAGATTGCTTTTGATACCATCTGCATAAGTGGTTGGTTTGCCGGTAAAGTGGTACTTATCCTCTAAACTTTGCATTAAGGGTTTGGATATGACATCCAAGATGGCATCATAGGCACGCTTGGTGGTAGGACTATCAATGATAGCCTTAGAAATCGGCAAAATCACAGGATCATCTGTCTGCCCATCTCGCCTTAATACATCATTCATCAAAAAACGATGAATGCGTCCATTGCCGTCTGCTAATGGGTGTATGTAGACAAAACCAAAGGCAATGACCGCACTTCTCATCAGAGAGGATTGCCCCTTTGTACTCTTAAAAAATGCATTAAGCCCTTCTAGCTTTGATGATATCTCTTCGCAAGGTGGAGCGATATAATGTACAATCTCTTTAGCGTGGCGATAATTACTCTCACCCACAAATACAGGCGACTGCCTAAGCCCAAAATGTTTAATACTAATACTTTTACCAATAATTGCCTCTTGCAGTACACCCAATCGCTCATTAGATAAGGGAATTTCACCCTGCCCAACTTGCTCTGCTATCACTCTGGCAAATCGCTCAATGCGACTTTCTTGACCACCCTCCCCCTCAATGGCAAAGCTGGCACGACTTTCGCGCAAGGTAATCCACACCGAAGCACGCACCAATAAATCCTCGCCAAACTCCTGCCTAAGCTGGGTCAAATGCTCCTTAACATCAAAGTCAATGGCGGATAATAGCATTGGTGTCTTGACCACCATTGGAGCAAAGTCCTTAGTACCTGCAATATTATTATTCACTCGCCAGCGATTATCTTTAATGGGGGTATTTGCCACCACCACTTTATCGCCATCTAAGACATCGACATAGCCACCGCCAATGTCAGACGGCGGTTCTAAACGCTCAGCTGTCAGCCACTCATACAAAAAAGCCACCCTTCTGGCGTAGCGACCTGTTGGCTCAGCATTGACCCAATCTTGGATAAGTCTGCCATCTATCTTATAAAACAATCTAGCCAAAAATTCTAGGATGGGTATTTCATTTTTTAGATAAAAGGTAAGATGAGCTACCACATTATCGCCCAAACGGGTACGGGCAGGATAGATTTCTTGGGTATAATGCCCTTCTGTGAGAGTACGACGGCTTGCGCCAATTTGACTAATCACATAAGGCTTTACCCATAAGCGTATGTTAAAATGATACGACAGCCAGAGTACACCCAGCATATCTTGTGGGTCTGTGGTTGGGGCAATGATGTTGGAGGGTATTATGGTCATTATTGTCGCTTATCTGCCATTTTAATCAGTTTTGGCAAATTTTAGCACAAAATGATTTTAAGTGATACAAAATAATAATATTTTGGGGTATTTTGTGCATTTTGATTATGAAATTTACTTAATAGCTTGAGTTTTGTTAATTTAATACAAGCGATATAGCAATATACTGTGCTATTTAAAAGTTAATACATCAAATGTCCTGCGAAAGTAAAAACCATACTATACTACACCCAATCCCACTTTACCTTGTCTTAAAATGAGATATGAAAATCTACAATACTACGATGACAAATTCTTTAAATGTTTAACAGGCGTTAATAAAGATTTATTTGCTCAAATGATTAATGTACTAAAACACAGTGAAAGCCTTAATAAAGAAATATCACGCCCAATCATACACAAACCAAACAGACATCATCAGACTATGTCATCATTGATGTGACGGGATGCCCCATAGAACATCCTAAAAAAGCAAAGACATTACTATAGTGGCAAACAAAAACAACACACCTTAAGCTTAAATTGTTTAAAACCTTAAGCATACCCTATAGAAACAGATATAATCGCTTTCATCTAAGAGCCAATCTAATTGCAGGGATTGTGAATGCTATGCAAAGATGACTTTTGCGGGAGGTTTATTGATTAAAAAATACCGCTCAATGTGACATGGTTGAGATATTGACCCACTCCCACCATGTACAGCTCAACTATTTTCAAACAACCTCCAAGAGAGTTTTGTTAAAAAACTGTCGTTCTTTTTCGACAGGGCTTAGGTAGTTATTAAAGCTGTGGGGTTTGATTTGACTGTAATAGCCAAGGATATAACTTGCCACATCTGTGTTTGCGTCATAAACTAACCTTTCTTTAGTGTTAGTCACAATAGTTTGGTTTTGTTCTTGGCGAGACTTTGTCAAAATTTGTTGAGCTTGGAGTGCTTTTTGTGATTCTTGACTGATGATTTCAAATGGTGATTATGTTTCAATATTAGCAGTTCGGTCGATGACATTTTGTGTAGAAGCACAGCCTAAGATTGAAAAAATGCCGTGCTAACAGCAAAAACTAAAGGGATTTTTTTTCATGAAATATTACCTTTAAAAAGCTTATGAGAGATGCTGAAAACCAGCGATCAAATGATACCACATTAAGAAAATTTTGTAACTAATATAAAAATCCTTACACTATTAGAATACCATGTATCCCAGCAAAAAAATGGTAATTTAAGCCCTGAAATGGTAAAAAAATTAAATTAATGGTCATTTTACAAGAAAAATGGCGAAATTCAAACAAAAATGGTAATCAAAAAAATAAACTGGCATTTTAAATAAAAATATGGCATTTAAAATTGAAAAAAGGCATTTCATTTAAAGAAATGGCAATCCAAAGCAATAAATGGCAAAAATACGCCAAAAGTGGCAATTTTATAAAGATTTTGGTCATTTTATAAAAAATATGGCAATTTAAAAGATAAAATGGTAATTACTTAGCAAAAATGGTAAAAATAAACAAAAAATGGTAAAACTAGAGCTTATGCACAATATATGCTAAATAATATATTTCAAAAATAAGGTATTTAAAACTAGCTGTAACAGGGGATTTATACAAACCAAGACTGCAAAAAACTGTGAATTAAAAAAACACCCTTTTTTAAGGGTGTTTCGTTACTTGGCGGCTATCAAAAACAATTCATACGATTGTTGTCTTTCGCACCACTTTCCGCATAGACCTGATTTTCAGCCTTGTAATCATCCTCGTTCACCTCAAAAGCTTACCCCACGGCCGAGTTTGTCGACTGTGTTTGCACATCTGTTAAAACCTGCAATGGATTGTTCCGATAAGATTGGCAACTGGGCACTCATTCCTCGTCAAAAGTGCTTAAAGCGTACACAGTTTGAAATTGATAAAGACGACATCGCCAGTTTGGAATTCGATCATGGGTGGTCATACTCAGCCAGGCAGAAACTGTTCTTTTAAGTAAAAAAAAGAGGTTTGATACAACCGCTGGTAAAGGCAAAGGTGGATTTGACCGATAAAACACTTAATAGCAATTTGAGCATGTCTTCAAAACGCTGAAACAATACCTCGGTCATTTGGTCTCGTCAAATAGCGAATTAGCTTCTCAAAAACATTTGTTTTTGAGAATGAAAATAAGCCGATCAAAAATGATCGGTTTTATTATATTTGCCTATTATCATAAAGATATATCAAAATAATTATCAAAATATTATTTTTTATTTTGATAATTTGTTATAATTTATTATAAATTTACAACTGTCCGAATTCGGACACTAAGGGTCTTGATATGAAAATTGGCTATGCTCGTGTAAGTACGCTTGATCAAAACTTGGACTTACAAATCGATGCACTTACCAAAGTTGGATGCGAAAAAATTTTTACGGACAAGATCAGCAGCAGTAAAGCTCACAGGCAAGGACTTGCTGACGCCCTTGATTATATTAGAGCAGGGGATACGCTGGTTGTGTGGAAGCTGGATCGCCTATGCCGTAATATCGCTGAATTACTCAAAGTCAGTGAAAAATTAAAAAATAATGGCGTCGAGCTGCGAAGCTTGACGGAATCTATAGATACATCTACCCCAACAGGACGAATGTATTTTACCATCCTAGGTGCTGTAGCACAGATGGAAAGAGAGCAAATCCAAGAGCGTGTTAAAGCTGGTATGGCAGCCGCCGCCAAGCGTGGCAGAAAAGCTGGTCGCCCAAAAGTCTTGACGCCAGCCAAGAAAACCGCTGCTATTGAGCTTTTAAAGGGTGGTATGGATTATCCGAGTGTAGCGGAAGTTGTTGGTGTGCCAACATCGACACTTTATAGATATTTGCCAGCTGCCACAATTGATAGTATGGCGGTCAATGACTAAGAAGACATGATACATAAAGATGAACGAACAGGAAGAGAGCAGAACAATAAAAAACCCAACTGTCAGCCATTTAAAATTGTATCTTGAGCTATCAGTGATGAGATGATATTTTCAAAACCATCATATTTGGCATAGATATGACATTCTTCAGCTGATTTATACTATTTGCCTTTATCTAATAGGCTGGTATTTAATGAAAAACCAGCCTTTTCAGCAATTAGATCAAGTGTTTTACGCTGTGTTCTGCCATTGCCATCAATAAAAGGATGAATTGTATTTAGCTCGCCAAAGAGTTCTTTGTGCATTTGTTTTAAACCATTAGGCGATAATTCTTTTGCTTTTTCTGATAATCCATTAGCTAAGGCGTTTTCTACAAAATAGGCTTCGGCTTCATCTAGTTCTTGTTGGTTGTCAATGTCCAATTTGTTTACTAATGGACTGTTACCAATTTCACCTAAAAAATATTTCTTTGCACGGATTTCATCGGATTTGCTTGAACCCATTTATGACATCTTTCTTTTTGAATAAATGTGATTTAGTACAGCTTTTTTAAAGTCATCTTTTGGCATTCCAAGTGGTACGCTGTCCATAAAGGCTTTGTCTTTTTCGGATAAAACAACACCTTCAATGGCATTGCTTGCCCTTGCCAATGCTCTGCGATATTTGACAGCTTCAGGGTGCATAGATGAATTACGGTCTTTGGGTAAATTGGTGTAATCTATACTAAAACCAATAACTTCTGCCATGTTCATAATAAACTCCTATGTGTTCTAACCATTATAACATTTGGGACTGTACTAGATAAATTCCTAAACCCCACACCATTTTCTTAACAATCTTAATTGATTGGATGGTATGCCATAGTTAAATCTAAACTCGCATTCTTTAATAAATAAATGAAAATGCTTTTTGTCAATACCGTTATATTTTCTTAGAATGCGTTTGGATTGCGACCAAAAGTTTTCAATGCCGTTGATATGATTATGATTGTTTGCAAATTCTTTGGAATGGTTAATTCTAAAGTGTTTAAAATCACTCACATCTAAAGCATGATAACTTCGATAGCTATCTGTATAAACCACGCTATCAGGTTTGATTTTACTGGCAATAATGGGCATCAATGTCTTAGCTTTGGTATCTTTAACACAGGCAGTATAAACCTACCATTGCGTTTTAAAAGACCAAATACGGCAACTTTGCCAGCACCACCACGCCCACGCTTGCCTTTGTGAATGCTGCCAAAATAACTTTCATCTAATTCTACTTCACCGTCAAATAATTCACAAGCTTCAAGGTTTAAGTGATACTCAATCACCAAGCGAATTTTATGATAAAATAAAGCGGCAGAATTGTGATGCATCTCTAATAAATCAGCGGCTGATCTTGCGGTGACTTCAAGCACAAAAAATTTAAGCAGTTTAACTTGAACTTTTTTACTTAATTTACAATGGGTTATCTTCATAAAACTAGTATAACATTGTTGCTAATCTAGTACAGTCCCTAAAAAAATATAAGAATATAAAAGATTTTTCGAACACTTCTTGACTCACATAATCATCAATATGTATTTTACTATTGGCATTTTCAATTCCAGATAAATCTAAAAAATCTGTTTTCATTCTTTCAATGCCATTCAAATTTCTTTCAAAATCTCAGTGTAATACTTTATCTAAAAATATACAGTCACCAATAATTATAAAACCATCATCCAAAATAGATCTTAAACTAGAATCCAGTACACAATCAGGTTTATTAGGTTCCTCATTTTTAAAATATTTTAACATTAAGTGATTTGTATAAATCATTTTTTCACCCCTAAATATGTTAAAAATTTAATTCCATATTTAATGTATTTTAAAAAACCTTATACAGTTCAAACCTCATCAAAATAAGATATAAAATATTCTTTTTCATTACAAAATTTCAAAAAACCTATTAACAAATCTTTGTCTCCATTTAAAGATATGCAACCATACCCTATATCCTCATGAGGATAAAGAGCTATTCCCAAGACAGGGTTAATCAAAAAGCATACCTGCCCCCAAATTCTATTAAAATAATAAAACATTAAGAGCTCACAAATCTTGGTTGATATGTCAATATCAAAATGTATGTTAATTAATTTTATATTTAACTTTTCGTCATTTTCAAAATAATTTTTGAAATCATCATTGTATTCTTGTATGACCTTCAAACTCTTTATTTCCGTAAATAATTTATCATAAAGAATATCAAAATTATTAAGATCTCCATAAGATTCATAATCAGGATTTTCTGTCAAAGCACTTAATAAGAAAAAATTAGTTAAATTTTCTTTAAAAAAGTTAATTAGTAGCATAGTAGACTCATTTATCAAATGCAGATCATTTATATTCTCTGCCTTAAAATATCCTACCCAATGCCTACTATTTCTAAAATTGTCAAAATCTATATTCTTTAAAAATATTTGACTATTTTTCAATTTTGATAATTTTTCCATCACTAATTCCTATGGTAATTTTCTTTGTTCGGGTTGGCGGTTTGCCGTTTATGCCAATTTTCCATTCACCCATTTTGTCTGTATGTGATGTATGACTCTTTTGCCAAATCTCGCCTGTATATTTATTGATTTTGTTGGCTCCTTTAGAAAGAAAGTCATCTGGATGTGTATCTGGAGTTCTAAATACATCTCCAACATTTGCACCATTTACCTTTCTGTCATTAGCATAAGTATAATGCCTTGTTTGAACTTTTGGTACATCTGGAATGTTATAAGGTCTTGCATCAGTTTTATTATAATCTGATGTACGATACCATTGACCATCTTTACCTTTGTAGATTGCAATTGTTTGACCATTACCATCTTTTGTATTAAAGATTGGTTCACCTTTGGGTAATGTTTTCCCATTTGGTGTGATATTCAAATCACAACAATCTGCATTATGCACCCACACCCCAAACTCGCCAATATGATAGGTGTGAAAATTTATGGATTCAGACTTGTAAATTTATGCTTTTACATTATTTTCATAAACTTTTAAAAAATCATTGAGTTTTTTAATATATATATAATTATCAAAATCCTTATAAATGCTGGTTATATCATCAAGAAATTGCTTTGTTTTTTTATAAATTTCCTCTAACCATATGTTAATATTGATGGGAGCCATTTCATTGATTATTCTATAATTGTCTGGTAATTTTTTGCTTAATAACTTTAATGTACCATCTTGATTATCACACTCAATAATTGAAATTTTTAAATATTGATCATTTTCTGTGAACAAAATATAGTTTTTGATATATGCACCATCTAAGTCATAACCAAGCATAATGTATTTATTATCGTCTCTCATTAGCTCTATGTTAATTTTATTAAGATTAAAAAACCAATCAAACAAATCATCATTAAACTTAAATAGTTCAAATAATCCATCATCAATCATGCATTTATCTCTTAAATAAAACTCAAAGTCACTCTCAATAATAAAAACTCCATAAATAATTGGTTTACTAAGAATGCCATCATAGTTATCCATTAAAGACTTTTCATTTATTCTATATTTGATACTTATCATATTCATATAAATTATCCTTTTTATATCAGAAATCGTTAATGTTATATTTATAATGACCGTAAGCCGTTGACACTTTCCTATCATTAGATATATTTATTGTAATTTTTTCTCCTCGATAAACAACCGTATGATTTCCACTTGTTACATTTTTACCAATAGCGTCTTGTTTTGCATATTCAGTAGCTTTTACTATTGTGTTTTGATCCCAGTTTTTATTAAAAAATGTTCTATTGCTTAGGTTTAACATATTAAACGCATCCTGCTTGCTTTTTCCTGTTTTATTCATGATTGTGTCAATTTGTTGCCTAATCTCATTGTAATCATGCCTTTTAATGATATGATCTTTAGTTGATTTACTCAACGGTTTTGATAGATTATCTATTAATTTCTGATCAACCCCACAACAATCTGCATTATGTACCCACACCCCATATTCGCCAATATGATAGGTGTGGAAGTCTTGTACTTCAAAGTTGTAGACGGTTTCGGTGTGGGTTAGCTTTGTTTGGCTGAGGATTGTAACATTAGGCAGACCATGTTTGTCAAGTAAGGTCATGCCTTGTTCTAGTAAAGAAGCTTTAAGCCAGCCAATACCTTCTACCCAAAATGGGTGTTCTTTAGTGGTTTTAAAGGTTTTCTTTCTTGGTTAAAAGTGGCATATTGAATGGTATGAGCCAAAGCCTATTGATAGGTTTTAGTTTGTGTAACATCTATCATGGTTTCTTGGCACCAGTTCTGGAGGGATTGATTGGTTAATACACATCAGTCGAGTTCACCAGTTTTTTATTTGCATAATCAGAAAAAATCAAGGATTTAAAATACAATTTTGTCATCATTGGACTTTTCTTCATTTAAAGATACTTCCTGAATTTCACTATTTCCAGATATCTTATAATATCCATTAAAATCATCATATGGAACAAAAAATGTGTCATTATGGTATTCTGAAAAATGCTTTAACTTATCTAAGAATACAGAAAGATATACCTCCGCTCTATAAATCTGAAGTAAACTTTTTACAGAACCGCAAACATCTGATATAACGCATAAACATTCTATGTCGTCATCAATCAAAATTTCACTTAATTCACATAGTTGACAAACAAATATTTTTTCTTCATCTAAACAAAAAATATTTTGCATTAAATATTTAGCTTTACTTACATCGTATTTATTGTTAGAATAAAAATCTATCATTTGTTTAACTCTTGAAATATTTCTAAAACTTTATTTTGGGTAGTTTTATCTATACCCATATTACTCAATATCTGCTTGGATTTTTGACTATTACCAAATTGATTATAAACCCCCAATACTTTGTACTCAGCTCTATTTAAGGTATAAAATCCTGTGCCGGATATGGGGGTACAGTGTACCGTCATGATGCCCATAAATCCTACCATTGACATGGAATTGGTTATTTATAATGTTTGCTTTTCCATCTCTAATTGCTTGAACATCGGCAGAAATATCTACAGCTTTTCTGTTAACAACAGTATTTTTCTCTTTTGCAACACTCTTTTGAGTTACTTTATCTGCATAATGTCTTGTATTGATGGTTTTTTAAATTGCTCAAGTCACAACACCCATCATTATGCACCCACACCCCAAACTCACCAATATGGTAGGTGTGGAAGTCTTGCACTTCAAAGTTATAGACGGTATCGGTGTGGTTGGGTAGTAGGTATTGGTTATTTTAAACAATTAAATACTTCTTTGCCCCATCTGTCAATTCTATAACATACCAATTAACAACTATAAGATAATTAAAATACTCATCAAAGAGAAAATATTCCATACCGAAACTTTCAGACATAACATCACATATATCTTGTACATTATTAAAAATAAAAATATTATTTCTATCTTTAGATCCTAAGTCAAAAAAAATATAACCCTTGCATTTGGGTAATTTTTTTGAATATGTAAACTCATTGCCCTCCAAAGGAATTTTTAAAGCCTTATTGCTGTCGTTAGAAATTGATAAATGACCTGTTGTTTGTTCTAGATTAAAAAATTTTATTACTTGTGATATTATTTGATTGGCTTCATCTCCATTTATCATATTAAATGAAATGTCTAAATCATTACAAACCCGTATAAGTTCAGAAATATTACCCATATTTTATCTCCTAGTAGCAGGTATTTCATCAACAAAGATATGTCCTCTGATACGATTAGAACCTTTTCCAGTATTTTGATAACCAATGTGTGGTTGGTGTGGGCCATTCCCCAAAACACCATTAGTCACATTATTAAATTTTGGAATATCTATATTTACATTAGCACCATTTGGTGCTGAATATTCAACAGGAATTGATTTACCATATTTATCTTTTGCCCATTTTGTGATAACAAACTGTTCTTTTGGCACACCAGTTCTTTTAAATGCTTCATCCAATGCATCTCTGTAGCTTTTACCAGTTCCCCTTAAATCCACATCTTTATTAGGATTAAATGTCCAGTTATTGCCAGTCAGCCCCCTTCCACAACAATCCGCATTATGCACCCACACCCCATACTTACCACCTTGTGCTGAGGCAAAGTAGGTATGAGTGTTGTCAACGGTTAGGTTGTAAGCAGTGAGAGCCTCTTTGGTGATACTGACGGATTTGATGGTTTGCCATGTACCATCTTCGGATAATAATTGATAACCTGCCTGTAGATTGCTAGCATCTACCCAAACCCCATGATCAATTTCACCCTGATAATCATGACCTTCCGATGAGACAGGGGTTATTGTATCATAAGGCACTTTTGCAAAGAATGGGTGAATGGCATTTGAAATCAGAATTTGCTCATTGCCTTGAGAATCAACAATAGTAACATACACAGTTTCTTGATACTGATTGTGATACCAATTGGTGACAGGCTGGTAGCTGTATTTGCCCGTATATTCATCACGAGACCAAACAAAATCCCCAATCCTGATGGCTGAGATTGGTTTGTATCCGTTCGCCGTTGAAATGAGAGTACTGCCGTGGAATGAGCAGGTTTTTTAATAGCTTACAACCAATCTAAGCAAACTATGAAATCAAATCATTCAATCTGTTTCATAATATTATCCATCCATTTTTGCATCGGCAAAAAGCTTTTTAAATTGGCATCATCACCAAACATAAATTCTAATGCCTTTGCAAAATTATCTGTTGCTCTTTTTAATTTTTGATAAAAGGTGGGAATTTCTTCAACCAATGAAGTATTCATAAATTCTTCATGTGAAGCAGATAGTGATAATTCCATGAACACATCATTCATATGAGAAAATATCATGGTTGGTGTATGTGGATAGTACAGACCAGTTTTTGCACACAGTTTCTCTCTCATTTCCCATTCGTCAAAATACAAATCAAAAATTTGTTTGTACTGATGAATGGTTAATAAAAATTCACGAAATACTGGAATAACATCGATTTCATTCTCTTTATTCAGCATGACAATGCCGTCGCTATTAATTAACTCTATCGCACCAGACATATAATACCAATCATCATAGTATTTGTGTTCTTTGGTGATGTGTTCGGCAGGAATCATTTCATTGTCAATTTTAATAAATAGATTTAGTTTCATGATTATTTTCTTCATTTATTTTGTAGGATTAGGATATAGCTGACCCACGCGGCCATTCGACAGGCCGAGAGTGTACCTTGCCCCGTTAACCGTGCCCGATAATTGCCCATCTTTCACTCCAACACGGAGCGAGGTAGCATTTTGATTTAATACAGATTTGATAATTTTCTCAATATCTGCAACAGTTGTCTTTTTACCAAAAAAAGTCTGATTAGCTTTTGTAGTACCATTCCAATATTCGGGGTGGTGTCGCTCAAGAATGTGCTTCATACCTGCCTTATCAATGGTGATGATGTTTGAACCATATGATAGTTTTGAGCCCTTAAACTTTGAAAAGTGCATTATTTGCACAATCATTATGCACCCACACCCCATATTCACCAACATGGTAGGTGTGGAAGTCATCTACTTCAATGTTGTAGACGGTGTCGGTGTGGTTT
>ERZ1023203.84-NODE-84-length-19127-cov-4.664220_pt1 | contig 19127 bp, 28 predicted proteins | sample MGYA00380444_ERZ1023203 | MGnify/ENA primary metagenome ERZ1023203 (study PRJEB33173, sample SAMEA4830386) | metagenome | study: EMG produced TPA metagenomics assembly of the PRJEB25223 data set... | reverse complement strand
GCGCTCAGGGGTAAAGCAAAATTTAAAAAATGTTGTCTACGATCATTCCATGATAGATGATGAAATGCTTTACGGATATTTGTCGCCATTCTTAGAGGACGATATTTTCCGGGCATTAACAAGGATGATCCGCGACAGAGAAGGCGATATGCCTGCCTCTGCATTGAAGAAAATAGAAACACCTTGTCTTTTAATTTGGGGAGAACAGGACAGAGTCGTCCCGCTTCATATCGGCAAACGTTTGAATAAGGATTTGAAAAATTCCAAGCTGGTGGTTTTAAAAGATACCGGGCATCTAGTGCCGGAAGAACGGCCGCAAGATGTTCTGAAGCACATCAGGAGTTTTATGAATACCGTTCGGGTACAGGAGAGTGTATAGGGAGTATAGTATTGTCTATAAAAAATGGCAGCCCCAACGTCTGAGAGCTGCCGTTTTTTATCTTATATAGCACAGGAGCCATTATTCTTGATTTCCAGAAGACGCCCTGAGATTTCTTTGCATATTTCCAAAGGAATGATTTCCTCAAACGAAAATTCATAAATGGATTGAATCTTCCTGGCCAATTTCATTAAATCATTTAAATCATGGACTGCCTGGACTGAATCCGCAATTTCAGTATCATAATTACCCGGCCCCACTCCAAATGGATCCCACTGATCCAGGGTGTAGACAAGCAAAAGATTCGTTTGCTGAATTTCCATGTATATCACCTTTTTATTATTCGGCCGATTGAGCCGCATATTTTAATTTTTAGCATCAATATCATATCATAGAGTCAGGGTACATAAAAGAATTCTTAAGGCGGTGACAGGATTGAATCGTTTTAATTTCCATCAAAAAATCAGCAGAGAAAATACAGCTTCTGTTAAGTGGGATCGGACCAGGGAGGTTTTTGGCAGATCCGATGTACTGCCTATGTGGGTAGCAGACATGGACTTTCAGCCTCCTGAAGAAGTAAAGCAGGCGATTGAAGACAGAATGGCTCATGGGGTCTACGGATATACGTATGCACCGGATTCTACTGCAGAATCTATCGGACAGTGGCTTAACAAGCGGCATGGCTGGAAAATCGAAAATGAGTGGATTCTATACAGCACGGGAGTGGTTCCCTCCATCGCAACTGCCATCCAGGCTTTTACTGAAAAAGAGGATAAAGTATTGCTGCAGTCTCCGGTATATACTCCATTCTTTGAGATGATCAAACAGAATGGGCGCACTGTCGTTAATTCTCAATTGAAATTCGAGAATGGCCGGTACGAGATTGATTTTGCCGATTTTGAAAACAAATTGAAAGAGGGCGTGAAGCTATTCCTTCTCTGCAATCCGCACAATCCGGGCGGCCGAATGTGGACAGAAGAGGAACTGAGGAAAATAGGGGAGCTATGCGTTAAATATGATTGCCTTATTCTTTCTGACGAGATCCATTCTGATTTAATCTATAAAGGGCATAAGCATTATCCCATTGCTTCACTGGATCCGCGATTTGCAGACCTCACAATCACCTGCATAGCTCCGACAAAAACCTGGAACCTTGCAGGGATTCAAGCTTCAGCTGCCATTATAAGCAATGAGAAGCGGCGGAAGGCTTTTCAGGCAGAACAGCACAAGCAAGGATTCTTCACGCTATCCGCCTTTGGAATTATCGGCATGGAAGCAGCTTACCGCCATGGTGAAGAATGGCTCGATGGTCTAATGGATTATTTGGCTGAGAATAAAAGAACTGCTGCGGAGTTTATTGGGGAACACCTCCCAGGTATTCGCCTGATGGAGCCGGATGGCACCTATCTTCTATGGCTTGATTGCCGCGGATTGGGATTAACTGATGCCGAACTGCGCCAAAGCCTTTTGGAAAAAGGGAAACTCGCCCTGGAACCAGGCCCGAAATACGGTCCCGGCGGTGAAGGCTTCGTCCGGATGAATATTGCCTGCCCGCATGAAGTATTGGCGGAAGGGCTGGAGAGGCTGAAAAGAGCTTTTGCGTAATAGTGTTTGCGGAGGCACGGCTGAGCCGTGCTTTTTTTGTGTGCTGGGATATCGCGGTTTTTATTAATTACCATACTCTCTTGTTTCTCTTTTTTTCGTCGCAAATACTGCTGATTAACTGCCATTTTTCTTTCCCTCTCCTATTTTCGGCGTTAATCCATCCGATTAACTACCATTTTTCTTTCCCCTCTTCTATTTTCGGCGTTAATCCATCCGATTAACTACCATTTTTCTCTCCCCTCTCCTATTTTCGGCGTTAATCCATCCGATTAACTACCATTTTCTCTCCTCTCTCCTATTTTCGGCGTTAATCCTTCTTTTCCCAATTCCCTTGCTACTATTAATCTATCTGACCTCCATTCATTTTTTCTTCCATTTGGCATGCTTGGTAATAAGAAGCTTTCCCCCTCCCCTTTTTCTCATAATTTCTCCCCAGTATCCTCTGCACCACTTTCCCAGAACCAATACCACCGCACCAATCCACTATTGCATTTGTAGTAATTTTCCTATCAGGAAACAAAACCCTAAATTCTTTCACACAGCGAAGTACCGCATTGTCCACTTTTTCTTTCAAACCACATTCCCCGCATTTTAAGTAACCTTGAGTAAAGGGGGCTAAAAACGAAGTACACGAACTGCATATAATCCCTTTCCTCAATTGGCCATAAGTGAATTCTGGAATCCGCACATAGGGATTCTCCTTCAAGCAGCGGGCATTTAACTGCTCTGCCAGCTTCAGGTTTCTCGATTTAACCGCATTAGGGATATTTTTTAATTTCTCCAGGAATCGTTTAAGCTGCGAAGGAAATACTGCAGGAATATTGATAGGAGCTTGATAAAGCTGAAAGCCGGGATTAATGAAGATCAGATGTGATTGGATGGGAAGATAGTAGCCGAATTCTTTAAGGAGGCCCCGTAAAAGGGTTTCGCTTCTTTGCAGCTGGAGGAGGGGGTTTTTATTTCTGTTCTGGATAGCAGGGAATACCATCTTTCATTTTCTATGTAATAGTCCCCTTCGTAGTTTTTCACTTCAAAGATGAATATGGTGCCGCCGGCGATAAGAAGAGTATCGATTTGAAAATGGGTACTGCCGTTTTCCAGCAATAGATCATTTATAATAATGCAAGAATCTGGCAAGTCCTGAAGCTCCCTGTCAAAATGCTGCTCGCCTGCATAGCCCTTCTCTAAATATAGATACTGATTTTCATTTTTCAAAGGCAGTTCCAGGCGGCGGGACAGAAAGCGGAGGATTTCCAGTTCCTTTGGTTCGAAACGGAGTTTGTTTATCATCACTCACATCCTCTAGTAAGATAATTTAATTTTATGAAAACTCCACCAAGACTACAAGCAAAATCCCCTTGGCTTTAATAGCATGGGGATTTATAGTACATATTCAGCAAGCACGCTCTGCACTTCGTATATGTTCAAGTTTTTATTAAAATGCTTTTCTATTGGTTCGTCTGATCCTGAGATCCAAATTTTTAATTCGGCCTCCAGATCGAAGCTGCCTGCAGTTTCAATGCTGAAGTGGGTGATGTTTTTGTATGGGATGGAATGATACTCGATTTTTTTCCCTGTGATTCCTTGCTTATCCACCAGAATCAGGCGCTTGTTTGTAAAAATGAATAAATCGCGGACGAGCCTGTATGCTTTTTCAACCTGTTCACTCGGGGCTAGGACTGCTGCAAATTCCTCCTGAACCTCATTAATGTCCGCTTCAGATGCATTGCCGATAAAACCATCGAAAATTCCCATTTAACCAACCTCCATTATAAGGTTTAACTCCATTATACGGATCGTACGGAAAAATTCCCAGTGATAAAGGCTCTCCATTCCAGGAAAGCCTTCAATTACTTATTCTTCTGTTGATTGATCGTCCTGCGCTTTTTTCTGCCCTTCTCCTTCTTTATCTTTTGAAATACGGCCGCAGGCAATGCGTTCTCCTGAATCTCCTGCCGGCTGAGTCATGCCATCATCTGGCCCTTCATGGATGACAATGGAGGTCCCTTCCTTTGTGAGCAAAGAATTTTTGTCTTCTTTTAATGTGACCTGGGGCGCCATAAAGTCAATCTTAACCTTGCCGTCATCCTCAACAATCAGGTTGGGAAGATCACCCGCATGTGAGCCTTTCGGGTGAAGAAGCCCATGGTCCTTATTGTCAGGATTGAAATGATTTCCTGCCGATTTAAAGTCAGGGGGTTCGCATTTTGCTTCTTCATGGATATGTATGGCGAGTTCCCCCGGCGGCAGTCCGCTCAGATCCCCACTCAATTTTACTCCGCTCGCCTGTTCCTGCACCTTAATGATTCCTAATGAATCACCTGCAGCATTAAACATTTCAACTTCCGTATTTGTAATATTCTCTTCTCCGCAGCCGGACAGAAGAAGAACAAAACCAAGCATTAACGCTTTTCTCATGATTGAATCCTCCATCAAGACATTTTGTCTTTAGTGTTGCCCAATCATATAATCAATAAACAAAAAAGAAGAACAGCCGATCAGCTGTTCCCTCCTTGTCTATTTTGCCTATCGATGCGCTCTTCAAGCTCTTTCGCTTTGGCTGCTTCGCGCTTTGATACACGGATAATTAATCTCATCGTAAGAATGGCCGCAACTAAAAAGATGGCAAACGTTACAGCTGCCGGGCCATATTCTGACTTATCTTCCGGAAAATATAGAAACAGCGACAGTACATACCATTGCAACAACCTAATCAATCCTTTCTGCTAAAAGCAGTGTCCACCCGAATTATTATATCAGCAATGAATACACAGTCCAATGTTTAAAACCTTATTTTAAAACCTCGATCTTTTCAATGACCACATCTTCCGCAGGCTTGTCCTGTTCGGCAGTTTCAACTGCTGCGATGCTGTCGACTACATCCATTCCCTCAACAACCTGTCCAAAAACGGTGTGCTTATTGTCAAGCCAAGGTGTACCGCCTTTTTCATAAGCTTTGATAATTTCTTCCGGATAACCGGCCTTTTCCATTTGCTCTTTCAAGCTTGGATCAAGCGTTGTGTTCTGAACAATAAAGAATTGGCTTCCGTTAGTATTGGGACCAGAGTTCGCCATGGATAAAGCTCCGCGGATATTATATAGCTCATTAGAGAATTCATCCTCAAATGCTTCACCGTAAATGCTTTCTCCGCCCATGCCGGTTCCCTCGGGGTCACCGCCCTGAATCATAAAGTCCTGAATGACCCGGTGAAAAATCAAGCCGTCGTAATAGCCATCTTCACTATGCTTAATGAAATTTTCAACGGCTTTGGGAGCCTGATCCGGGAAAAGTTTAATTTTAATATTCCCTTTCGATGTCTGCATTTCCACTAGTCTTTCATTTCCCTCGGCTTCTCCTGTTAATTGCGGAAAGCTGTCCGGTGCTTCTTCACTTGCCTGGTTATTTGTCTGGCTTTCTTCAGCATCAGAGCCATTTGCCTTGTCCGCTTCTTTTTCAGTGCTTGTCCCGCAAGCTGACAGGATTAGCATCAGAAAAAGAATCGGAGTTAAAAAATGCCATTTCATTTTCTCATCCTCCTATGAAAAAACTAATCATTTTTTAGCTTACCTGATTTATTGAAAATTTGCACTTTGTTTTTTCAAGCTTCATAATAGGGCTAAAGAAAAACGAAAGGGAGAGGTTAGGTTGACAGAAGTAAAGATTGGCGACAAAGTAACAGCCATCTATAAAACAGGCAAATATATCGGGGAAGTTACAGATGTCCGGCCACAGCATTACCTGGTGAGAGTGCTGGCGGTCTTAAAGCACCCAATGCAGGGCGATTTGCATAATCCTAAGGAGGCGGACGTAATGCTTTTCCATGAGCGCCGCGCGCTTGCATACAGAGAGCAAACGAATGTGCCTAAGCAAATGGTAAAGCCATTTGAAGAAGAAATGCCGGATTATAAGGATTCGCTGCAAATAGCTTTGGATAAATTGAGAACGGAGCTGGAAGGAGATTCTTCTCCCTGGACAGAACAAAGCATAAGGAATCTTGACTCATTGGAAAAGGATTATTTTAAGTAAAATGAAAACAAGCCAAATCGTTTTGATGGATTTGGCTTGTCAGGCAAATTTATTAAACAGCTTCGAGAAGTCCACCCGATCTCCAATTGTAGTAGGTTCCGGCTTCTGCAGATATTTCTTATCTTTTTCTACCAATCTGAAAATATTGTAAGTTGTTAAGGCATCATCTAAAGCCCGGTGATGTTTTCCTGTTCCTTCCTTGCCGTATTCCTGAACGGCTTTCCATAATCCTGTCTGGTTTTGGTCCCCAAAAAACCGTTTATATTCCATCGAAAGATCCACTTCCCTGCCTCTGAACGGAAAATCAACTCCAGCCTGGCTGCAATTATTCCTAAGCACCTTCATATCCATATTTCCCCACGTAACGATCGTGCATGGACGGTTCCTGTTCATATCTATCATTTTTTTCACCAGCTCAAGAAAATCGATGCCCTGGTCTACCTGTTCCTGTGTTATATGCAGAAAGGATTTGCAGCGCTCGGACAATTTCGGAAACCGGACAGGAGTTACATATGAAGAGAACTCTTCACAAACTTGATTGCTGATGACTGATACAATTCCCGCTTCGATAATTTCCGGAAAAAACCCTCTGAATGCACTGCCTTTCTCGGGCATGGTAAATTCAAAATCAATAAATAGGTATTGGTGTTCCTCCCCCATGTTTTCACCTGCTTTCCATTGAAAATTTACGCACATAATTTCTTATATTATAGCATGAAATATCTCAATTTTCTGAGTAAATTGCATTTAAGCCGGAATTTTTCAGCAGTGTCTGCCTTCTTTTAAAAAAGCTTAACTCCTCAGAAAAAAAGCCGAAAAATAGGATAGAAGTTTAACATAACGGAGGCGGATTCCTTTGCGTACCTGGTCTGGATTTATGATTATCATTCTTTTGCTTCCTATTTTTTCTTTACTTGTATTTGCTGTCTCTGCTGAATCGCAAAAAGTCCAGGGATTTCATGAGCTGCTGGATGAAAGGCTTGAATTAAAAGAAGTCAGCCTGCCCCAGACAAGTTATATTAAAGCAGGCAGTGGCAAGGTAATCTCTGAAATATATCATCCGGTAAACAGAATCAGCCTATCGTCAGGTGACATTTCCCCTTTTCTTAAGGATGTATTTATCACAGCTGAAGACCAGCATTTTTTTTATCATGCCGGATTCGATGCTGCTGCCATTGGACGTGCCCTGGCCGTCAACATCCAATCGGATGATATTGAACAGGGGGCCAGCACCATTACCCAGCAGCTGGCGCGCAATATTTTTCTGAATCATGAACAAACCTATAACCGCAAACTCAGTGAACTCCTATATGCATATGAACTGGAGCGGAAATTATCCAAAGAAAAAATTCTGGAATTGTATATTAATGCAATTTATTTCCATAATGGAGCTTACGGAATTGAGGCTGCATCCCAGCTCTATTTTAATAAAAGCGCCAAAGACCTGACCAAAGCTCAAGAAGCTTTTTTGGCTGCCATCCCAAACAAGCCATCCTTATATGATCCAATGAAACACTTTGGCCATACAAAAGAAAGACAGGAGCGGCTGATTGATCAATTAACTGAAGAACAGCTGATTTCCTCTAAGGAAGCTGAGACGATAAAAAGTGAACGGATTCAGCTTCAGGTCAAACAAAGAATAGATTTATATCCGGATTATATTTCATATGTGGAAGCGGAGCTGCGGGAATTGATATCAGTTCAAGAAGGCTATCAGGATAAGCTTCTTAAAGCAGGTGAACAGGAAACAGCATCATTGAGCGCCCAGCTTGAAAAGAGAATATCCCAAATAATGCAACAAGGCATAATCATTGAAACTGCCCTGAATCCTGCCCTTCAGGAAAAGGCTGCAAATTCCCTTAATAAGCGTCTCCCCTACAAGGATGTGGAAGGTGCAGCAGCCGTAATCGATAATGGAACATATGAGATTACAGCGCTTGCAGGCGGAAAGAATTATAAGAAATACGACTTTAATAGAGCTTTTCAGGCATACAGGCAGCCCGGTTCCGCTATTAAGCCGCTGCTTGTTTATGCACCATACATTGAGCACACCAGCGCAGCTATTCATGATCGAGTGAATGCTGGACCTTTCTGCAAAAATGGGTATTGCCCCCAGAATTATGGCGGTGCCAAATATGGAGTGACAACACTCGAAAAAGCCTTTATCTATTCGTATAATACACCTGCAGTAAGACTGCTGGACGAAATAGGAATTGAAAATGGTTTTCGTGATTTAGATAAATTTGGTTTTAAACAGGTTTCAGAGAAAGATCATGCCCTGTCTGCAGCTATAGGCGGTTTCACATACGGAATGACACCGCTTGAGCTCACATCAGCATATACTGTGTTTGCAAATGATGGTTTTTACCGGCCGGCAAGATCCATCCGTAAAGTCACTGATCTGAAAGGAAATTTGCTTTATAGCTGGGCGGATTTACAAACGCAGATTTGGAGCGAAAAAACGATAGAAAAAGTGAGGGATTTAATGGCCAGGACCGTTCAATCCGGCACAGCCCGGAAAGCACGCCTGCCAGATGGCTATGCCGGCGGCAAAACAGGAACCACTAATGGCTATTATGATTTCTGGTTCGTAGGCTTAACTGGCAAGTACACAGCAGGTGTCTGGGTCGGAAAAGATCGGCCCGGCAGTCTGGCTGCTATCGAATCGGATTCTCCCCAGCTGCTGATTTGGAAGGATATAATGTCTGATTAAAATGATTGGTTTACCCTAAAAGGAGGCCCTTTACAGCGGCCTCCTTTTACTATATCGGCAAACTGGCCAGGATGCTGTTGTATATTTTCAAAGAAAGATAGAGTATACCTGTTAAAAGAGAAGACCAGACCATAACCTGAAAAAAAATCACACCAGCGATGCCGGCTGCAGTCAATGAAGAACTGGCTTTATAAACAAAATAACTGAAATAAATAAAGGTAGCGGCCGCAAAGAGGATGCCAATTCCGGCATAACTGAACAAACTCAGAAGTGACAAGGCACCTCCAATAAAATAGATGGCTGAACCTTTCCTTGCCTTTGTCAGACTTTCCCCTTCCAGATCTTTTGAAAAAAATAGAAGTGAAAGTCCGTTTATCGTATCTGCAACCAATTTCAGGGCGGCAAACACCATAAAAAAAATGGCCAGGAGGAGAACCGTCAGTGACAAATTTACGCCACCTTCTGAAAAGAACTCCAGCATCCCCTGGTAAATTCCTGATTTTTTCAGAAAATAAACTAGTTCCATCTGGGTTTTTAATGCCAGAGATGTACTAAACAAAATTATCGCCAAGAGCGGAAAATAACTCGTCAGATATGTATTTTTCATTTTTCCCCATCCATATGCGGCTTTCTTTACTCTAGCTATCTATTATCTGTTATTTTCATAATTTTTACAACTGCATATCCCATCTGTATATTTCAGTGTTTCCCGGCATAGACATAAACCATATTCTAGTAAATCTTAATAGAGAGAAGGGGGCAGGAAATGAAAAAAGGAATATGCTGTTTTTTGTTTGCCGTCTTGCTGTCAGTTCAGTACATTATGCCTGCGAAAGCTGCTGCTGCTGAAAAAGAGTTCGAGGACATAATTGAAGAACATCTTCGCAGCACAGTCCATTATTACAGCGAAGATTCCTTTTCGGTCATTGATGCATACGGCATGCAGGGGCAAGTAACAAAAGTTGCTGCACCTGATGACCCGAAAACATCAGAAAACGAGGAGGAAATTGAAGAGTATTCATCTCACATCGGAATTGTTTTTTTGGAATTAGAACAAAAAAGAGATGACTTATTTATTTTTAAGAAGAAAGATTTCTTTTACTATGATTTTGATAAAAATGAATTCCTTACAGCATCCAATGTGCTCGGCAATGAATCAATAAGGGATTTTTTTGAATTGTATGCGGATAATATTGAGAAAAATATTACGCCCTTCTCCAAACTTATGTTATTATTCTTAATTTCCTTCATCGTTACGGTCCCGCTTTTCATCATGATTTTTCATAACCGCGGCCGAAGCAAATTTTAATACAGCAGTAAGAGAGGATGAGCCATATCTCATCCTCTTCTTGTTGTCTGGCTTCGCAAGGAACGTTTCTCCAAGCTTTTTGGAGGAGCGTTTCCCCCTTCCAGGTGTCGGAACTGGCAAGGCGATTTCCGCCTTTCTTATGAAGCTGTCTGTATCCTCACATATTCTCTCGGTTCAAATACCTTCATCTTTTGTTTATTTTCAGCTTCCATTTTGTAATTTGCCGGTAATAATTCGACCACTTCTTCTTCGTCTGAGGGAGTATAGAATTCCCTTTTGGTTTGGTGGTCCAATATCCAGGCGCCTGCAAACAACAGGGCAAAGATTGTAATGGCTGCTGAAATTTTATGCTTAATCATGCACAACACCACCTAAGAGTAGTGTGCGTAGATTAATGATTTTTTATACAAAAAGGCTGCTTTTAGTGAAATTTTTTCAAAAAAATTTTTCCTGATTAGTTCGTGTTTCTACCTATTTAATAAGAATGGATAAATCCTTTACTGATAAGGGTTTGAAGAATGCACAGACTTTATTTTTAGGTTATAATTTGTTCAGAGGTGCATGAGCGGATAGTAATGATGAATATGGCACGCCTGTCACGCCTGCCCTGGCTGGATAATATGGGGGAAGGTGGAAAAACTTTTATTAAGCGCTTTACATATAGCAGAAAAAGTTTTATACATGCTGCGGAAGAAAAATACAGTTTTCCAAATATGCTGAACTGTTAGATGCCATATAGCCGCTTCATCAAGCTGCATAATAGGATCCTTTGTTGAGTAACACACAATTAATTTAAAGGGGGTAATGTTTTGTCTTTGCTTCACCTGGCAATAATTTCACCATTTTTGCTTGCCATCCTTGTGCCTATTGTGTACAAGCTGTTTAGGCAGATACATACGGGTTGGTTCGTACTTCCTCTGCCAATCCTTTTATTCAGTTATTTTATCTCTTATTTATCCATCACCTCCAATCAGCAATCCGTCACAAAATCTTTTTCATGGATTCCCACTCTTGGAATCGATTTCACGGCTAAAGTAGACGGTCTTGGTTTGCTTTTTGCTTTGCTGATTACCGGAATAGGGGCATTGGTTGTTCTGTATTCCATCTATTATTTGGATAAAAACAAAGAAAAACTGAACACCTTCTATGTTTACTTGCTTCTATTTATGGGGGCTATGCTTGGAGTTGTCCTCTCGGATAACTTGATTGTGCTTTATACTTTCTGGGAATTTACGAGCTTTTCTTCATTCCTGCTAATCGGGTACTGGTACCACAGAGAGAAATCAAGATATGGTGCACAGAAGTCGATGATCATCACGGTTTTCGGCGGTCTTTCTATGCTTGGAGGCATCATACTTCTTTATATAATGACTGGTACTTTCAGTATTTCCGAAATTATTGCTCAATCAGATGAGATATTTTCACACGCATTATTCGTTCCTGCTTTGCTTTGCATTTTGCTTGGAGCTTTTACCAAGTCTGCACAATTTCCATTTCACATCTGGCTGCCGGATGCCATGGAAGCTCCAACACCGGTCAGTGCATATCTTCATTCGGCAACAATGGTTAAAGCAGGCATTTATTTAGTAGCACGTATGAGTCCGGTATTTGCGGAGCACTCGCTCTGGCTCTGGCTCATTGCAGGATTTGGCATTACAACATTATTCTGGGGTTCCTTCTCAGCTGTCAAACAGACTGACCTTAAAGCCATCCTGGCTTTCTCAACGGTCAGCCAGCTGGGGATGATCATGTCCCTTCTCGGCATTGGCGCTGCAGCACTTCACTTCGAAGCAGTAGAAGCCAGTGTTTATACGGTTGCCACTACAGCTGCTGTCTTTCATTTGATCAACCATGCCACCTTTAAAGGAAGCCTATTCATGGTAGCTGGAATCGTTGACCATGAAACCGGAACCCGTGATATCCGCAAGCTTGGCGGTTTGATGAACTTTATGCCGATTACCTTTACTTTGGCGATCATCGGCACATTTTCTATGGCCGGGCTTCCGCCTTTTAATGGGTTCTTAAGTAAGGAAATGTTCTTCACAGGAATGGTCCGTGTTCTGGAAATGGATATTTTTAATTTGGATACATGGGGATTCTTATTCCCTGTTCTTGCCTGGGTAGCAAGTGTATTCACGTTCATTTACAGCATGATTCTTGTGTTTAAAACGTTCACAGGCAAGTTCCAGCCTGAACAATTAGAAAAGAAACCGCACGAAGCTCCAATCGGGATGCTAATATCACCCATTATCCTGGCTTCACTCGTGATCATTATCGGTTTCTTCCCTAATATTATTTCAAATACACTCATCTCTCCTGCACAGGCCGCTATCATGCCTATTGAAGGGTATGTGTATGATACTCATATATACTTCTGGCATGGATTTACACCTGAGCTGTTCATGACTTTGGGTGTTATTACATTAGGAATTCTGCTTTTTGTCACTCTGCCGAAATGGAGAAGTGTGTATAATTGGTTCCCTGAAAAATTGGCGTTAAATCGTTTTTACGATTCTATGCTGGAAGTATCACAAAGAGCTTCCTTAAACTTAACAAGATTATATATGAACGGATTCATCAGAACCTATCTTGTGTATATTTTTTCATTTTTCATTGTTGCTTTGGCTGCCACACTGGTTCTGAAAGATGCTTTTAAATTCGACACGAGCGATGTGGCCACCATTCATTATGCGGAGGTTCTTCTGGCATTAGTCATCGCTGCTGCATCTGTTTCCATTCTTTTTGTAAAATCCAGAATGACATCCATCATTCTTCTGGGGGCAGTCGGATATACCGTTTCATTATTTTTTGTTATTTTCCGGGCGCCTGACCTTGCATTAACACAGCTTGTAATCGAGACTATATCTGTTTCTTTATTCCTGCTTGCTTTCTACCATCTGCCAAAGCTTCGCCATGAGGAGCGGATGAGATTTAAAATGACGAATGCCCTTATTTCTGTCGGGGTAGGTGCAATTGTCACAATGATTGCCCTATCTGCCCACAGCAATAAGATGTTTCCTTCAATTGCACAATATTACGTCGAGAATACGTATAAGGAAGCAGCCGGGAAAAACATGGTAAACGTTATTCTTGTTGATTTCCGGGGCTTTGATACCATGTTTGAAATTACGGTTCTTGGAATTGCAGCTCTTGGAATTTTCGCTATGATTAAACTTCGCCTGGAAGGAGGAAAGAAAAATGAAAACAAATGATATTATTTTGCAGACTGCTACGAAAGTAGTTTTGTTTCTCATTGTTCTTTTCTCTATCCATATCTTTTTTGCCGGCCACTATACACCGGGCGGCGGATTCGTTGGCGGTTTGCTTACATCGGGGGCAATCGTTCTGCTGCTGCTGGCTTTTGACATGAAAACGGTCTCAAAGATTCTTCCGGTCAATTATATTCATATGATTGCAGTTGGACTGCTTTTTGCAATTGGTACTGGAGCGGGAGCATTGCTATTTAATGTCCCTTTCCTTACCCATGCTTTTGGGCATGTTGACCTGCCAATCCTGGGGGACACTTCCCTCCATACAGCTACACTGTTTGACCTGGGTGTTTTTCTGGTTGTTGTTGGCGTTACGATGACCATTATTCAAACGATAGGAGAGGATGAATAATGGAAATATTAATGGCTTTTGTTATTGGAATTTTATTTATGTCAGCTACTTATCTTATGCTGTCAAAAAGCTTGCTTCGCATTATTGTCGGCACCGGGCTTTTAAGTCATGGGGCACATATGCTGATATTAACGATGGGCGGTTTAAAAACAGGATCTGCCCCGCTGCTGGGTGAAAAAGCACCCTATACTGATCCGATTCCCCAGGCTCTTATCCTGACGGCAATTGTAATCAGCTTCGGGGTCACTGCGTTTTTCCTTGTGCTGGCATACCGTGCCTACCAGGAGCTTGGCACTGATAATATGGATCGAATGAGAGGAACTGAAGGAAATGATTAACTTTTTGATATTGCCCATCCTGATCCCTTTAGTTACGGGTGTCCTTCTCATCTTCGCCGCTAAAAGAATCATGCTGCAAAGGTGGATTGCAGGCATTTCATCAGTGATTGCGATCATTTTTTCTGCCTTGCTGGTTCAGAAGGTTCGAGTTGACGGGATACAAACGCTGGATGTTTCAAGCTGGGAGGCTCCGTTTGGGATCACGCTTGTTTCTGACATGATGTCAGCTCTGCTGGTGCTGACAACCAGTATAATAGCATTTCTATGCTTGATTTATTCATTTTGGAGCATCGGGGAAGCCAGAGAGAAATTTTACTATTATGCTGCCTTCAACTTTTTAATTGTTGGCGTAAACGGTGCCTTTACAACAGGGGATATCTTCAACCTTTTCGTATTTTTCGAGGTTATGCTGATGGCTTCCTATGTTCTGCTTGTATTGGGAGGAAAAAAGGCACAGCTTAGGGAGTCCATTAAATATATACTTGTCAATGTTATATCTTCCGCACTGTTTGTTATAGCTGTAGCCTATCTTTATTCTGTTGTTGGAACGCTCAATATGGCGCATATATCCGTCCGCATCAGCGAGGCCAGCCAAGGGACCCCTCCAGGAATCATTACAGTGATTGCTGTGCTATTTTTAATCGTATTTGGATTGAAAGGAGCCATCTTTCCCTTATATTTCTGGATGCCGGGCTCTTACTATGCACCGCCTGCTCCTGTTTTGGCTTTATTCGGAGCGCTGCTGACTAAAGTCGGTGTTTACTCCATCACAAGAACCTATACGCTGTTCTTTTATCATGATACTGGATTTACCCATCAGCTCTTGAGCTTTTTGGCGATTATGTCGATCATCGCCGGAATCATTGGAGCCATTGCCTACTGGGATATTAAGAAGATTATCATCTACAATATCATCATTGCTGTAGGAGCAATTTTGTTCGGAGTATCAGCGATGACGACTGATTCCCTTACCGGGTCCATCTTCTATTTGATTCATGATATGATTATTAAGGCGGCTCTATTCTTACTTGCCGGCATCGTTATAGCGATAGCCGGTACAAGCAATTTGCATAAGATAAGCGGGTTGATCAAGCGCTATCCTGGTCTGGGATGGACCTTCTTCATCGGAGCGCTTGCTCTTGCGGGAATACCGCCGCTAAGCGGGTTTGTTGGAAAGCTTCTAATTGTGAAAGGCGGATTCGAAGCAGAACATTACTGGGGAGCAGGAATTGTCTTAATGTCCAGTCTTCTTGTGCTCTTTTCAATCATGAAAGTCTTCATTAATGGCTTTTGGGGTACCCCCCGCGCCTATGAAGGGGAAGACAAAGTACCTGTCGGCAAAATGATGATTGCCCCGGTTATCCTTATTGTCATTGCCGTTTTCTACGGAGTCGGCTCGGAGTATGTTTATCCCTATATCTCACAGGCTGCTGAAACTCTTGCAAATCCGGAAATATATATTGAAGCAGTTTTAAAGGAGTATTGAGTATGGCATTTCAAATATTATTAAATGTGTTCCTTGGATTTATGTGGATGTTTTTAACAGGATCGTACGAACCGGTTGCGTTCCTTAAAGGATACCTTTTTGGCCTGCTCATCATCTTTACTTTCAGAAGATTTTTCGATTCACGCTTTTATCTATTAAGAGTTGTGGCAGTAATCAATCTTTTATTTCTTTTCATCAAAGAGCTGATCTTAGCGAACATCGGCGTGCTCAAAGTATTGTTAAGGCCCAAGCTTGATATGCGGCCAGGCATTTTTGCCTACCCCACCGTTCTGAAAAAGGACTGGGAAATTACAGTGCTTTCGAATTTGATCACACTGACTCCGGGGACATTGGTTGTAGACGTTTCCCCGGATAATAAGATTCTTTACATTCATGCAATTGATATTGAAGATGCAGAGGAAACCATTGATTCAATCAGGAACTCGTTTGAAAAAGCGATCATGGAGGTGAGCCGGTAATGCTGAATACTGTTGTTCTAAGTGCCATCCTGATCATTTCGGCTGCCACCATCGGTTTGATTTACAGAGTGATTAAAGGCCCAACCACTCCAGACCGTGTGGTTGCACTTGATGCTATTGGCATAAATCTAGTTGCAATTGTTGCATTGATTTCTATCGCCCTTAATACAAGTGCGTTTGTGGAGGTTATCCTTCTGATTGGGATTCTTGCCTTTATAGGGACCGTAGCCTTCTCTAAATATCTGGAGAAGGGGGTTATTATCGAAAATGAACGAGATCGCTAATATTGTCATTATTGTGCTGATTATTCTGGGAGCTTTTTTAAGTCTTGTTGCTGCATATGGCGTTATCAGGCTTCCTGATATTTATACCAGGAACCATGCGGCATCAAAGTCCGCTACACTGGGGGTTATGTCCATACTGCTCGGAGCCCTGCTGTTCTTTTATGTTAAAGATGGCTGTTTCAATTCCAGAGTCCTGCTCGGAATGATATTCATCTTCATGACTTCGCCTGTAGCCGGGCATTTAATTGCCCGGGCCGCATATAACTCTGGTGTAGAGCTATGGGATAAAAGTGTACAGGATGACTTAAAAGATGCACCACATATGAAAAAGGCAGGCAGCAAGGAACAATAATAAATGGGAAAACCGCAAGAAATCCTCTTGCGGTTTTTTATTTTATTTCCTTTTTATTACGGCCATTGTGCATCTGGATGTGCAAATCAGCTTGTTATTTTCATCCGATATTTTGATATCCCATACCATTGTGTTTCTTCCCTGATGCCGCACTGTTGCGACAGCCGTCACAATTCCGTCCTTTTTAGCACGCATACGGTTGGCATTGATCACAAGCCCTGCAACAGATTCCGTTTCTTTGTCACAAAGCTCAAATGCTCCTATGCTTGCAACAGTTTCCGCAAGCGCGACAGATGCCCCTCCATGCAGCAGGCCAAACGGCTGGCGGGTGCGTTCATCAACAGGCATAGTAGCAACTACACGGCCTTTTTCAAGTGACACGATTTCCATTCCGAGTGTTTCGATTAAAGTATCTTTCAACTCCATTCCCCTAACCCCTTTCCATATGTAAAATGTTGTCATACTATACTTCATTATATAAGATCAAACTATGTATGTCCTGCAGGACAATCATAAAAAAAGAGGTGACCGTCATGAATCGCGTTCGCGAAGGATTAATTCCAACTGTTCTCGGCACCGCTGTTACTGCTGCTGGATATGCAATGAAACAAAACCGCAGAACCAATAACATGTTATCAGATACCATCGTTGGTTTCGGGCTCGCTCATATTGTACTTGGAGCCATCGACCTGGTAGAGCACCGCAATCAGTATTAAGTAAAAAAGGCAGCCTGGGAGCTGCCTTTTTATTTTAAAGTCCCAGCCCCTGATCATGCAGCTTTTCCTGATCCTTCCCCCGCTTTCTTCTGGTAAAGCGAAAAATAAGGAGGAGCAATGCAAAGCCTGCAAGGCCAAGCAGTAATTCTTTTTCATGTTTGATGATGGCATCAATATGATCTCCAAATACATAGCCAATCGTGAAAGTCACAGACAGCCATATTAGTGCGCCGCTGTACGCAAACAAAGCGAATTTTTTAAATGGCAATTTACTGAAGCCGTATAAGAAAGGGAGGAAATTTCTGATACCCGGAACAAAATAACTGAAAGAGAGGGAAAAGGCATGATACTTTTCCATTAGTTTTAAAGAAGCATTAATGGTTTTAGACATCCTTTTACTTTTATGGAAGTATTTAAGCAAGGGCCGGCCAATCAAACGTCCGATTGTATAACAGGTTGACAATGCAGCCAGGATGCCAAGATAAATGACAATGAAAGCAAGCACAGGGTGAAGTGTTTTTAAAGAGGCAGAAAGCCCAACAGTCATCACGATTAATTCATTCGGCACAGGAAAAATAAAGACCCCTACCCAAAGCCATAGAAACAGCCCCAAATATCCGTTATTCTCAATAATTTCCAAAACCAGTTCCAGTTCCATCCGGGGCCTCCCATCTATGTAAGCAGTGCTCACTTATTTATATTCATTACACTAATATATTCTTCATGCAGTTCTTTTACCCCTTTTCTAATTATATCAAGCCTTATTAAAATTGCCTTTCTAATGCACCTTCTGCAACCCCTTTTTATCTATGCAGGGTGCAAGCCGCATTTATTCGCGAAAGCATTTTCATTTTGTTTTCTCATAGGAATAGCCTTCGTTTCATATATTGGGTATGTGTGCATTGATTATTAATCGAAAGGGGCAGAACCGGATGTACCCCTATTATTATTTTCGCTACCCAAAACCTGGATACAACCCTCAGCTTCAAACCTGCTGGAATTATCCGCAAGCCTGCCAGTCTTATTATCATCCTGTCCATCTCTACAGAACCTTTCCTGCTGTCGATCCTCAAATGTTCATGAGCTCCGCTAAAAAAATGGAAGTCCTCATGAAAGACGCCAGCACATTGCTTGTAAATATGGCAGAGTCAAAAAAGTTTTCTTATGAACTGATGTCAGCGGCTCAGCAGTCAAAAAAAGATGCAGTCGATAAAATGATAAAATCAACAGGAATATCCCGAATTCCTAAGGTGTCCTATACACCTGACGGGCTAAGCCTCCACTTTGAATCTGATAAAGAGGATCCCCAGAAATGCTGTGATCTGACACTAAAGCTGAGATGGTTGTAAGTAAACATTAATAAAAAAGCTCTCAATCAAGAGAGCTTTACATGTTTAGCGATAATAAGGGTTTCCATATGGTCCATAGCCAGGGTATCCGCCTCCGCCATAGGGAGCATATGGTGCAGCTGGCGGGCCATAGAATGGCGGCGGAGGTCCATAAAAAGGACGTGGAGCAAATAATGCTGCTCCCAGCCCGCCTCCCAGGAAACCGCCGAGCAGGCCGCCGACAAAAGGAGCTCCTAAAAAGAAGAACCTTTCGCCCCCGTTTCTATATGGGCCTCTATAATAATACATGCAGGGTAACCTCCTTAATTTTTAATGCCTTCTCTATTTAATATGCAGATGTCCTCATTTTGAGTGGGCTACTAGAAAAGCGGAAGGCGCCCGCTTATCGGCGACAAGCATAAGACGAGCCGGCTAAAAGGTTGTTCTTTAACCTTTTGGACGGATTGAAGAAATGTTGAGGCGACTGCCC
>ERZ1023203.82-NODE-82-length-19329-cov-5.416156_pt1 | contig 19329 bp, 19 predicted proteins | sample MGYA00380444_ERZ1023203 | MGnify/ENA primary metagenome ERZ1023203 (study PRJEB33173, sample SAMEA4830386) | metagenome | study: EMG produced TPA metagenomics assembly of the PRJEB25223 data set... | reverse complement strand
CTATAAGATCTGGTAAATTGGCAGGTTTTATCTTACTCTTCTTATGGACAGAATAAACTTAATCTTTCTTGCAAACCTTCTAAGATTTCTTCCGGCATCTCCCTGACCTTGATATCCCCTCCGAGGAAAAGCAGCCAATTGGTCATTTCGGTCAGCTCTTCTGAATTATTGACATTAATAAATGTCTTTAGAACGGCTGTTGTTTGGTAAGGATTTGTATAAGAAATGGATACTTTTAAAGGATGGTATTTTTTGAACTGGGCAATGGCCTGTGGGCCGAGTTCTAGGACAATATTGATTACTTCCTCCTGCTTGCTTATTTTTTCTAAAATGTTTTTTCTGCTTGCTCTTTTGCTCACAGGATATGGTTCGACATTGGTGAGATTGTCCACGGGGAAAATTTGTTTCTTTTCTTCCTTTAAGTCAAAGCCTTCAATCAGCCAGATGCTTTTTTCACGATAAAGGTGCAAGAGATAAATTGGATAAGACCTAATTCCCTTCTCTTCATTGATAGTGATCAATAAATAGCTATCCAAAAGAAGGGTTTGGATGAGTTTTTCCAGCATCGGATGAGGGAGATCCGACAGTTCAAGCAGGTCGGGATTATTGGGGTTAGTCCCTTCAAACAGCAGGATTTGATTTAATAGAACCAGGTCTTCCTGCTGGTTTTCTGAGATGAGGCCGAGCAGTTTTTCAGCCAAAGACTGACGGCTCTTTAGATAGGGGAGCTGCTGATTTCTTGTAGCCATAAAGGCAATGAACAGTGCTTTGATTTCATTATCGGTAAAGCGGACAGTGGGCAGGACAGAATTATTCATAACAAAATAACCACCATCTCTTCCAACTTCAGCGACAAGCGGCATCCCCATGGCTTCAATTTCTCGAATATCTCTAATAGCCGTTGAACGGGAGATGTTAAATTCCCGCATGATTTCAGAAATAGTAAAATGGGCGCGGTTATTGATATACCGCATCATCACATTGATCCGTTTAACTTTTTTCATCGGCTTCTCCTAAACAGTATCATTTTTTGACATGATTTAACGTTATTATAAACTTATCAAATGGGCAAATCATTTGAAATGATTAAAAAAGGATGGGTTTGAAAATGGCAAATTATACTCTGGAAGAAAAAGAAAGCTTTACCGTTTTAGGCATCGGAACTGAATTGAAGAGCGATTACACTGACTATGCCGGCATCAATAAGGAAAAGGCGGACTTTTGGCAGGCGGTTAAACAGGATGGCAGGCTCGATAAATTAAAAGCTGTAGCCACAAATGATTACATTTTTACCGTAAACGAAGCCGTAAATAACAAGATGATGCATTATGCAGGCGTCATGACAGATGAGTCGCTTCCAGAAGCATCCAGACTGATCCAATTCCCTAAAGGGGAATACATCGTTGTTAAAGGGGAAGCCGAGACATCTGAAATGTTGAGTAATATGCTTACGGGCATGGCCTTTGGTCAAGTTTTGCCGGAAGCAACGAATGTTGCCTATGTTGGCGGGCCAAATACAGCGGTTGAGATGGGCCAGCGAAACGGCTTAGTATTTGGTGAAATGTGGATTCCTGTTGTTAGGAAATAAGAAATAAAGGCGGGATGGCAATGTCCTATATGGTTGATTTTAAAAACGTGTCTGAGATTGGTTTAGAGTCTTCACCGGCAGTAGAAGCCCTTGCTGGTTTGCGCGCGAATGAAGCCCGTTACTTCATGACCAAATATAAGCATGAATTTACAGTTGTACCTGCCAGCGAAAGCCAGGAAACCCTTGAATATGTAAACAATATCTTGAAAAAAGAACGGGATATAGAGTTTGCAGCCAAACCTTTAGAAACGTCGCAATTTCAAGTCGAAAATATCAAATGGACCTATGTCTTTTATGAGGATGGCCTCAGTGTCAACGTTATGTATTCGGTTGATGATCCTAAGAAACGTGCCGTTGGCTTCAAGCTTTCTGAGGGGATGGAAGTACCAAAGGAGTTAGACGGGAAATTTAAGTTTGCCAGGCGGAAGTCTAAATTGGCGGGGGTTATTCGGGGATCGTTTTTTGTTATAAGAGGGGAGTATTAGGGTTAGAAATTATTCAACTCTAAGGACAATGAAACAATGATACAGACAATACATGTAGGCAATTACAAAACAGCACCTCTCCATTATATTAGGGGTGCTGTTACTTTTTCGTAAAGTACAGAGTGTATAACATTATTGAATAGTTAGATTTTATAATATATGCTGTTCCAGAAAATATACCGGAAAGGAGGATAAGTAATACAACCATAATGGATATATTAATATGTTTGCTTTTATTCTTATAAAGTAAAAAATGATTATTATACTGATAAAAAAGCATTCATAATTAATATATTTTCCATAATTAGTTATCCTCCCTAGTATATATTTTAATCCGGGTTTAAGTATTTTTATTTATCATATTTCTTCTTTTATTTGTAATCATTTCTAGGACCTGCATCCATTACAACCTCTACCATATTGGAAGGCCCCATTCTGAGTTTAGGTCTATACTCAGAATCCGGTAAACTGTACAGCTCCAATGGACTTATGATTACTCCATCTGGCGTATTATGGAGGATTCCGGGCACGCAGGTATAAATGCGGTCATCATTGTTGGCATTTTTGGCTGATATCGTAACGGAGGTGCCGCTATGATTATCTATACTCATGGACACTTTGTATCTGTAGAAAGAACCCGTTCCATTAGACTGGGCAGAGTAAACGACAGGCACAACTGCCAGGATATCATTATTCAGCCTCAATTTAATTACTTCTGTCTTCGTTGAACTGTAATCTCTTCTAACATCCCCCATATGTTCAACTGCTCCGTTTGCAAAACTTTTAAGTGGAGGTGTGCCGCTTGCACCAAACATTGCGACATCGATCTGCCTGCCATTCTTTGTATAAACCAGAGCATAGATATCATAATCTGTTCCAGTTTTCCAAGATACCGTGGCTGTAATCGTTGGAGTTTTTTCAATGATCACCGGCTTTTGACCTTTGGCGAGACTGATTGTGCCCTTCACCTTTTCAAGAGTGATCGTGTTTTGGAAATTTTTGTTTTCGGCAGCAACAGGAAGAGACTGAACGGTCTTATTTTCAGCAGGCTTATTTTCCTCAGTGGAATCAACTTCCACACCGTAATTTTTACATAACCCTTCAAGCCCGGATTCAAATCCGCGCCAGATTGATTTTGCCTTTATCTGACCATTCCTTACATATAATTCTAAAACCACAATCCCATTTTCCTTTGTAAAACTCGATGGAGATAACTCGATGGTCGTATGACCCGTACATATATCTGCTTTTAAATTCTTTACATTCGAGAACCCCATGTGGCTATCTTCTGTCAGAGTAATCGCTATTTTATGAATGCCTGCAGGGACTTTACTCATATCAAATTGAATAATATGTACTTTCCTATTCCCTTTATTTTCAGCCGGCAATAGAGCTGCTGCACCAGAAGGGCTCTCTGGCTGGTTATAAAAAATAATCCCGCTGTCTCCTTGTACCTTATCTGAATCTGTTAAAAGGAAAGCAGTTAAGGAAATATCGATCAAATGAGACATATCGTAGCTAACAGTGACATAACCATTTGGGGAACTTAAAACTGTATTTCCCCCCATTTGCAGCATTGAATTCAATTAAACCACTCCTGTTTCTCTATTTAAAAATTGTTGCAGATTCTTTATATTAAAATTATAATCTCACTGTAAATTATACCATTTTATTGAAACCATATAGGTGAAAACTACTGCAAATTAAAAAGCAGCCACAATATAGCAGCTGCTTCGAAAAACAGAAGATAAATCTTTATTACTTGAGGCTGTGGTTATAACCATATTTCTTTTAATACTTCATCTACAGAATTGCCAAAGATGTTTGGGTCTTCCTTTTTTATATCATTCAATAAGTTTATTATTGTTTCTTTTGTCTTGATATCTACTTTAGATAGTATATTTCCGTATATACTTCTTACTTGGTCATTATTTAGAATTCTATAATGTAAAATTTCCATCCCATGATGGTCCGTCCCAGCTCGTAGGTTGTCTTCAGTCCTTCCATGTATCTTCTACAACTTTGGATGCACCCTCGATGACTCCAACAACCTTCTGCTCCTTACATCTCATTAGTCTTGCGGCAGAACCCTATAATGCTTCTGAATGAGTCCCGTGTCGAACACTTTGCTGCCTGCCAGCTCCAATTTACTTTCCTGGTTTCAGAGTCTTTGAATAGCCGACTCTGCTATATTTTCATTCAAAATTAAATAAATCTAAAAATAAATAAACGGCTATCCCGAAAGATAACCGTTTATTTATTTATTTATTATTCTTACTCTATTTATCTGAGTTGTTTTCTAACTCTTTTAAAAAATCTGTGTCAATCCATACTTTTTTCACTTTATATCCTTCTTCTTTTGATTCCTTTATGTTATCTCTCTCAATAGAATTTAAAAATTCTTTAAATGTTTCTGCAATAATATACAAATCATTAATAGTCATTTTTTCGTCTTCGTATTTTTCTTCTTCATGATCCCAAAAGTAAACATTACCATATTTACCTTCTGATAAATTTAAACATACCAAATTCCCACCTGCATCTCTTCCAATTGGAATACAAGTATTTGGTATTCTATTTTTATATGTTTCAAATTGGCTTATTAAGTCATCTTCTGACCCTAATCCAAACATAGATGTCAAAATAAACTTTTGCTCTCCATTTTTATAATAAGTACTAATGCTATTTTTTACATAACCACCATTATGGTGTCTCAAAAATTCAATGTAATCATTTGGTAACTCATACCCAATCTTTTCAGAAAATGCAATTAATTTATTTTCATTAAATCCTTTATTTGAAACTATGTTGATCATAAAGCACCTCCGTTATTTTTCTATGGTCTAAGCCCTTTTCTAATCAATGAAGCGCCACCAGTATGCCTTACTTCTCCATGAATATCACTTGGAACCAACATCATTGTCTTTCCATCTTCTACGTGATGCCATGTATATCCTGCCGGAGTATTTTTGAGACCTAATAGAAAGTGCCTTCTTTCCTTTACCAGCCTGGCCAACCGTCGATACTTCCTCATGGAAATCCTTCCAAGTGAGAGCCTTTGGATGGTAATGAGATAGAGATAAGCTTCCGCTTTTGAACATGCTCGCCATTTTTTGAATGTACTGGTTCATGAGGTTTAGATCATGCAGGATAGGGTCCAGTGCAGCCGTTTCCCGATGGTCAAACTCCTCCAATTTTTGAACTGTTTCGCGACTTGAATCCTCGGCTCGCTTTAATGCCTGGATAAAACGGCCATCCTCCAGCTGTGGAAACGCAACAATATCGCTTACGGACTTCATGATTTCATTTGCTTCCTGTGTCAGCTCAGCAGTGATTTGAAGAGTGTTTCTTAGCCCCTGTTGGAGCTCATGCTCCAGAAATTCCTGACGGATAAAGCCTGAAGGGGAGGGTTCAAGATTACTCAATGAACCTATGAAACTTTTTAAGTAGGATCGATACTCGTCAATCCAGGATTCAAGGAATTGCAAAAATGGCTGGTGGCATTCCTGAAAAAAAGCGCGTATAGCCTGGCCGCCCTGGCCTTTGAACGCATCATCAAGAGAGATTAGTTCCTGGATGGAAAACTGGACTTGATTTACCTGCTCCTTAAGAATCGATAATTGATTGCTGGTTTCGTGGATTCCTGCAAGCAAGGAATCTACTTCAAGAACTTTCAACAGAATCAGCTCCGTATTAAAAATTCCATTTTCTTCTTAAAGGACTCGGGCAATTAGTTGAATAGGAATTTAGGCATGAAATAGTGTAAAAAGTTCCTTAGGAATTGTTTAAATATGCTGTGTCATCATTGATTCCGACTTAACAAATTGAGTGGCAAGGTAATCCGCATGCCAAGACAGATCAATCTTTAAGTGGCATTAAAACTCTAGCAAAAAGGACTCTGAGAATGCACAAGCAGCAGCTGATCAAATTATAAGCAATACTTACCGGACTCTTATGACCAGAGGACAAAAATTTGTACTGACCCTTAGTGGAATGCTTACTTTGAAGAACGGTTTCAGCGAACAAGAACTAATAATGATGTTTCTCCTGGAAGAGTATTGAAAGTGGCTGAGGATTGGGAGGTTTATTAGAAAGAGAAATAAAAAAGTAGGAAAAGTGCCTTTTCCCTTTATAACATCTGGGTTGGGCACTTTTTTTATTGTTATTACTTCTGTAAGGTTCACCGGATTCTTTTTAAATTCTTCTGCCTTTTATTATTTATTCCCACGTTACGGTGTCGCTGCGGAGGAAGCAGCTGCCTGGTCGGCCTTCACACAATCAATTGCAACAACGAGTGCAATCATGATGGCTTCCATCTCTTCATCTATAATTTGAACCTTGTAGCTGTCGCCCCAAGTAAACCACTCCTTGCTCACTTTCCCTGCAACTTCGCCATGCTGTAATACCTGAAAATCCATATCCCACCAATTACCTTGTACTTCAATGCCTGCCGAATCAATCGTATAGCGTGCTTTAAAGAAGGATAACTCCTTCTTAATCGTCAGCACCTCTCGACCATTTACCTCAACAAAAAATTTCGGTAAAAAGCTAAACACCTTTTTCGTAATGAGGGCTATTTCATCTCTTGCTGTATTCATAATGGAGAATGTCTTTGGAATTTGCATAAAACTTCCCTCTACATAATATACATCGTTCTCCTGCTGGTCCTTTACTGTAAATTTGCCACTAAGACTAAACACCTTCTGCTTTATATAAAGTTGCCTCACTTTATGACCCCCTTTTTATATAGCATATTACAAATTAGTATAATCTTGTTCTAACTGTTATGAAACATCAAGGAAGACCACCATGTAACTATTCGGATTTAAAAGCGGCTTATGATACGGTTCACTTTGCATTTATGGTAAAGCTTCCTAAAGTTCATGCTAACTTAATAATGAATACAGTTGATATCCCATATAAATAGCCATAGCCCATATAATAAGAGCGGAAACTTGATTCATATATTTTAAGAACTTACCATTTTTATCAAATTGACCAATCTTCCTTCCAGAAATCGCTAAGAAAAAGAACCAGATCCAAGAAATCATAATACAAGCCACGGTAAACACCCATTTCTCAAATCCTGTATAAGCCAATGAACTAGTTCCTATAACTCCAATAGTATCCATAATAGCATGCGGATTAAGTAATGAGACAGAAGCAGCAAAAGTAACCTGACGACGTGCAGAAAAACGGTTTTGTTCTTGATTAGCGTTTATTTCCGGTGTATTTTTCCACATAATCCAACCCATATAGGCTAAGAAAAAGAATCCTGCTAAAAATAACAAAATCTTTAACCATTCAAAACTAAAAACAATAATGGATACCCCGGCCACAGCTAAATAAATCAGTATTGTATCACAAACCCCTGCTGTAATAATTGCAGGTAAAGCATTGGTGAATTTGTTGTGTGTCGCTCCTTGATTAAATACAAATACATTTTGAACTCCTAAAGGTAAAATTAGTCCAAATGCCAATATCATTCCATGAAATAATGGTTCCATTATGATTCCCCCTATTCTTATCTAGAATAGCTAAGGACGAGTCATATGTCTCCAACCAATTGGATGGGATTCTACCCAACCATTTGGTATAATTTTAAAAAAGTGATTGGAGATAGCCTATGTCTGAATTAGATTGGAAGCCAGAAAAAAATTCATCCGTTCCTTTACATCAGCAAATATATGATTTTGTGAAAAACAAAATAATGAACGGTGAATGGACAATAGGCACTAAAATACCACCACAAAGAAATTTAGCAAAACGATTTCAAGTAAATCGCAGTACCATTGTAACTGCACTTGAAGAACTGGCTGCCAATGGATTAATTGAGTCTAAGGTTGGAAGCGGTACTAGGGTGATTAACATTATTTGTAGCCTTCTTGCTTCCACTCCTCCGCCAGATTTTATCAGTTATGTAAAATCCGGTATCCATAAACCAAATATAACGATCATACAAGAAATTAATAAATCCGAAGCAGACCCTAATATGATTAGGCTTGGAACAGGAGAACTTTCACCAGACTTGTTACCCAATAAAAAAATGGGGCAAATACTGCAAATGGATAATGAACAGTCTTTATCTCTTGGATACATGGAGCCTAAAGGAAGTCTATCTTTACGTAAAACGGTAAGTGCATATTTAAGAACAAAAGGAATCAAAGCGTCACCCGAATCAATTTTAATTGTTTCTGGAGGACTCCAAGCATTGCAATTGATATCAATTGGATTATTAAAAAGAGGATCAACAATACTTCATGAATCACCATCCTATTTGAACTCAGTACACGTATTCCAGTCGGCTGGAATGAATTTATTGGGTATTCCCCTTGGAAAAGAAGGAATTAAAAGTGACTCAATTGGACGTATGAAGCGACAACATCATGCGGCTTTACTCTATACGATACCCACTTTTCATAATCCAACAGGCACATTAATGTCTGAAAAAAGGAGGCTTGAATTAATAAAGGTTTGTCAAAGGGAGTCATTACCTATCATCGAGGATGATGTTTATGGTGATTTATGGTTTGAAACCCCTCCGCCAAAGCCTTTGAAAGCTAATGACACACAAGGAAATGTCCTGTATATAGGAAGCATGTCCAAAACATTGAGCCCAGGTTTACGAATCGGCTGGATTGTGGGACCCGAATCTGTTATTGAACGTTTGGCAGATATAAAGATGCAAACAGATTACGGGTCAAGTTCCTTATCACAATATGCTGTAGACAAATGGCTTAGTAGTGGTATGTATGAGGGTTTCTTAAAGGAAACGAAAGAGGAATTAAGATTCAGAAGGGATTTCACCATTCAAATTTTAGAGAAATGTTTTTCCGAGATAGCAGCATGGAGCATCCCAAAAGGTGGATTTTATATCTGGCTTAAATTACTAACAGGTGTTTCCACCCGAAAGCTATTTAACGCAGCCCTTCGAGAAGGAATTTTATTAAACCCGGGTAGTGTGTATGATAATAATGATGATCAGCACCTTCGTATTTCCTATTCATATGCTTCAATGGATCAACTAGAAGAAGGGCTGGTTTATTTAGCACAACTTATTAAAAATTCTTCTATGAATTGAATTTTATTGAGGATACCGTAATAACGGTATCCTTATTTTTATAAACGTCTATATATAAGTTTTTATCTAGGACAAGTTTAACTTTTTGTTTTACCACTATTTGTGATACGGTTCCCCCCGATTAATCCGAAAAGCCCTATAAACCTGCTCCAACAAGATCAGCTTCATCAACTGATGCGGAAACGTCATCTTCGAAAATGACAGCTTATCATCCGCCCGCTGCAAAACCTCCTGGCTCAATCCAAGAGACCCGCCAATGACAAATGCAATCTTGCTCTTCCCATATGTAGCCAGTTTATCCAGATTATCAGCAAGCTCTTCCGAAGATTTCATCTTCCCGTCTATTGCCAAAGCAATAACATGGGCATCCGGATGGATCTTCGCCAGGATCCGCTCACCCTCTTTTTGCTTCACCTGAATCATTTCCGTTTCACTTAGTTCTTCAGGGGCTTTTTCGTCTGGAACCTCAATGATGTCCAGTTTAGCATAGGCCGACAGTCTTTTCAGATATTCGTCTATTCCCTGCTTCAAGTATTTTTCTTTTAGCTTTCCGACCGTAATAATAGAGATATTCACAGCATGTCCTCACTTTACAAACAAGATATCCACAGAAGTTATCCACATGTCCACATTTTTCATCCACATCTTGTATGGGATCATTCGTTCGCTACAACATATATTGCGTTATTTTGACAATATTCACAGGTTGTTGATAACTTTTTATCCTCTTCAAGTTTTGTTAATTGCGGGAATGTTTCGTACTCATCAACTACTATATCTATTGCCAGATCAACGTGTTCGTCACAGCAGTAAATCATTTTCAGCATGCTCCTTTTTAGGCTGGCAGCCTGTTTTTTTATCCGATCTGTGGATAATTTTTAATTTCTTCTATGTATATAAGTTATCCACATCTCATCTTAACAAAACAACAAAAAACAGGAAAGCGATTCCCGCTTTCCCATTTAGTCTTTCCATTAAAATGTCTCGCCGCTCAGCTTCATCGTTACTTCCTGAGTTTTGCCGTCACGGTAAAACTTAATTTTCATCTGGTCACCCACTGATTTCTTCGTATACAGATGCTGACGCAATTCGATGATGTCTTTGATTTCTTGTCCATCCATCTCGACGATCACATCCATTTCCTTCAGTCCTGCCTGTGCAGCTGGAGAGTTCGGTTCAACGGAAGTGATGGCCACACCTGCTTTAACATCCTTAGGCAGTTTCAGCGCTTCCTGCTGGTAGTAGCCAGGAATTTCATTGACCGATGCCAGTTGTACGCCCATATACGGACGTTTTACTTCTCCGAACTTTTCAAGGTCATCAATAACTGGGCGTGCATAGTTAATCGGAATCGCTAATCCAATTCCTTCTACTGCACTCTCCGCAATTTTCATGGAGTTAATGCCGATGAGCTGGCCGCTGATATTAACCAGCGCTCCGCCGCTGTTACCCGGGTTGATGGCGGCGTCTGTCTGCAGCACCTCAGCCTGCCAGTCAACTGTTCCATTTTGATCGATATCAACCGGTATGGCACGCTCCAAGCCAGAAATAATTCCCTGTGTGACAGATCCGGAGAACTGGCCAAGAGGGTTCCCGATGGCAATGACAGGCTCGCCTGGCTTCAGTTTGTCTGAATCGCCGAATTCGGCAACTGTTTTAATTTCCTTTCCTTCTACTTCAAGCACTGCAAGATCCGTCCAAATGTCGCTGCCAACCAGTCTCGCGGGGAGCTTGGTGCCATCCTGCAGACTTACCTCCAGCTCTTGAGCGCCTTCTACCACATGGTGGTTTGTCACGATGAAGGCTGTATTTCCTTCCTTCTTATAAATAACTCCGGAACCTGTTCCGGCGGGCTGGCCGGCACTGCCGTTTCCTTCATTCGACCAAAAGCCGGCAGTCTGGATGTTCGAAATGCTTACGACCGCATCCCCAGCTTTGTCGACCGCTTTAGTTACATCTGTTGTCACATCAAGTGAGACATTCTGAACATTGGCGTTATTGTTATTTTCTGCTGCTTCATCCTGCAGCTTTTCATCCGGTTCAACCGTATAAGGGAGCACGTTGTAGTCAGATAGCTTTGGCACCGCAACCACGACCAGGATGGCCCCTAATATGACTCCAACAAGGCTGGCCAGAAAATATCCGCCCTTGTTGCCTTTTTGCCCTTTATAACGGTTCTGATGATCTTGATCATAATAGCCCAAACTGCACCCATCCTTTCTTTCATTTGCAAAAAACCGCTGTTAAAAAAGCTCTTTTTAAAAAATAAATGCTAAAATTTAGTCTTCCTTTATACCCAATATTATACTCTCCTGTTTTTAAAAATCTAATAAAAACGCACTTGCTGCAGCAATCTTACGACTTTGTTCATACTTTTTTTATATTTTTTCAAAAAAAGAAAAGAGGAACACACGGAAACGGCTGTCCCTCTGTGTATTCCTCTTCTGGTTATATTTAAACGGCTGTTAAAATCGTTGGGACCTTCGGATCGGTATCATAAAGGTCGAATTGTTCACCGACAATGATCCCGCGGCTTTCAAGTGTCTGTGATACGGACATTCTCGCCAGATCCTTAATATTGTTATCCTGGCTTAAATGGGCCAGATAAAAGCTCTTCGTCCGGTCGCCGGCCACTTCGCTCATCGCAAGGGCTGCATCCTCATTGGATACATGTCCGACATCGCTTAAGATCCTTCTTTTTATATTCCACGGGTAGCGGCCCATGCGAAGCATCTGGACATCATGATTGCTTTCAAATACATAAGCCTCCGCATTCGAAATCAGGCCTTTCATGCGGTCGCTGACATATCCTGTATCGGTGATCAGCACAAGCTTTTTCCCATTATGATGGAATACATAAAACATGGGATCGGCCGCATCATGGGAAACCCCAAAGGATTCAATATCAAGGGCTCCGAATGTTTTCACCGTTTCCATATCAAAATGAAACTTCTGGTCAACCGGGACCTGTCCAATCAGTCCGTCCATGGCCAGCCATGTTTTTTCATTCGCATAGATCGGCAGGTTATACTTCCGGGCTAGAATCCCGACACCCTTAATATGATCGCTATGCTCATGGGTCACCAGTATCCCTGAAAGCTTGCCGATGTCCCGGCCAATATGCTGAAATAATCCTTCCATTTGCTTCCCGCTTAATCCGGCATCAACCAGAAAGGAATGTTCCTCCGTCTCGACAAAGATCGCATTCCCAGTACTGCCGCTCGCGAGAACGCTGAATTGTAAAGACATGTTCTCCTCACTCCACTATTTTTTTCTCCTCGTTGTTCAGCTTAATGATTTTGCCCTCAAAGGCATCAACAAATAAATTCTCCTCGTCATTAATGACAAATCGCCAGGCAGGCGTTAACAATTGCGAAGAGCTCAAATGCACAAAGGTAAAATAACCAAGCTCTACATTTGTAATTTTTGACTTCGGCTGCAGTGAGCCGTTCTTGTAAAGTGTTTCAACTGCCTTTATCGGCTGAATGACTTTTTCACTTTCTTCCTTCGACTCAATCTTTGTCAGGAGCGTCTGCTTATAAGAGACAATTTCATTTTCATCATTTAAATAAAATGTGAGCTCGCCATTTAAATTCATATAAAACATCTTGCCTTCAAATTCCTGATAATACGTAATTTTATTACTGTTTTCAGGTTTCTCCCAGAAGCGGTATTGTTCGCCGTATAACACCCTGTTTTTGATAAAAGCGGATAATTCGGAAGGACTGAATTTATCACTGATCTTGATCGACTCGTCCAGGACAGAATTCAGAGTTGTCCCTTCTGTAATCGTAATTTCCTGGCCCTCCAGCCTTGTATCTCCTTCAAGGTCTTCAATATCAAATTCCACCGGTTTAGCCCTCAAATACCGGTCTTTCGGGTTACTTTTAGGAAGGGGCTCCTCAAATGTGATATCCGCACTCTTAAGCTGTTTTTCAAGGGATGCTTGTGCAATCGGTTCAAATTCACTGGCTTCCTTCAATTTGAAAAACTCATACATCAAATAAATATCCAGCACCAGGAAGGTTAGAATAAAGATTGTTTTGATCTTACTCCAATCCATTATTCATGCCCCCTGTCTCATCAAGCGAAATGCTTTTCCAAGTTCCTTCATACCGGTAGTACCAGGAAGGCTCCAGACGGATGAAGGTAGTCTGAGCTTCCTTGACCAGCATCATCTTATATCCCAGCTTTACATTCTCCAGCAATTCCGGATCAAGCCCTTCCAGACCTAACAAGTATTCCAATACGCGGGTCCCCGAACTTAGAGATACTTCTGATGGCTGTTCAGCACTCAGTCCAAGCTGGAAATTGCTCCGAAAATATTCGTAAATTTCATTTTGCCCCCAAATCTGGCGGATTTCAGAAATTTTCGGATCATCGCTGAAAATTGGATAACCTGCCGAATCATACATCCTGAATACCACTCTATGATTCAGCTCATCTATTTCGGCAAATTGGTAATTGTCTGTCCACCCAGAATGTCCGTTAATGTAATCAATGCTCCTTTTCAGCAGGTCGCCTGACGGAAAGGTCGGGTTATCCCCGGCAGCCGGCTTTACATATCGAAGGGTATTTTTGTCGGAATTTACCCTCAACAGGCTTAAGGTATCATTATACTCATCCTCTGATTGCTGAAAGCTTTTCTGTACGACACTTGGATCACTGAATAGAGCATTTTTATATTGTTCAGAGTCCAATTTTTTCTCCAAATACTGATATCTCACCATTTTTGTATCCTGTGAAGGCAGGAAAATGGTCCTTTCATCAGATGGTTTATATGCAAAATAGGCTTTATATTCAGGGTTGTACTCCGATAGATTGAAGAATTGACTTTTGAAATTCTGAATAAAGGAAACAGGCACACGGCTTCTAAAGACCTGCCGGTTATCCATAGATACAAAATCGACAATTCCATCCTTTTTCTCCAATTGCCTAGTATCAATGACAATATGGTCAAACTGAAAATTAGTCAGATTTTTATCAGCAATTTTAATTACTGATTTGTACAATTCAATCGGAACAGAATCCGGAAACGCAAGAACAGCTTTTCCTTCATCATGGACAAACGAAGGAAGAATGCCCGCTTCCTCTGTGATATTTTCAAAGTCAGCAAAATTCCACTCGCTGATTTCTTTCATGATTTTATCAATTTCACCTGGACTGACTGTTCCAAAGGTCTTTTTCTCCCCGAGATGGAATAAGAGGGTGTCCGGTCTGACAATCTGATTCACTTCTTTTTTTTCCGCTATTGTTACTTCCTGAACGGTATTTGCTTCTTTTTCAATCCGTTCAAAGTTCGGCTGGTAGGTCCAAAGGTTCCAGGTCAGGAGGGCGCTTGTCACTACTAGAATGGTCAGTATGATGGTTTTTATATTTTCATAACTCATTCCCAATCATCCTCTTCCGAGCGAACATATGGAAGGCTAAATGAAATCGTTGTCCCTTTCCCTTCTGTACTCGCTGCCCAAATTTTTCCGCCATGCGCTTCCACCATTTCTTTCGCAATGGCCAATCCGAGGCCTGTTCCGCCAAGCTTTCTCGTCCTGGCTTTATCCACCCGGTAAAAACGCTCAAAAATCTGATCAATATTTTCTTTTGGTATCCCCACACCCTGGTCTGAAACGCTGACAATAATAAATTCATCCTTTTCCTCAATGCTGAAGGTCACTTTTCCGCCTTCCGGAGAGTATTTAAGTGCATTCGAGATGATATTGTCCAGCACCTGGGTGAGCTTGTCTTCATCTATTTCCACAAAAGCTGAATGGTCCGGAAGTTTCCTTTCAAATGTAACATTCTGCTGCTTCGTCATTTCAAAACGGTCTATAATTCTATTATAGAAGAAAATAAAATCAGTCCAATCCTTGGTCAAGCGATAATCCTTGCTGTCCATTTTAGACAGCTGCAGCAAATCATTGACCAGGCGGATCATCCGCTCTGTTTCATTTTGGGTGACATCCAGGAAGTTTGGGGCAATCTCCTCATCTCTCCAGGCACCTTCCGCAAGAGCCTCCAGATAGCTTCTCATCGTTGTCAGCGGCGTCCTGCGTTCATGAGATACATTCGCCACAAATTCGCGGCGTTCCATGTCAATTTTCTCCTGCTCAGTAATATCATGCAAAACGGTAATTAAGCCGTTTACAAAGCCGGTTTCTTTTTGGATAACCGAAAAATTAGCGCGAAGGATCAGTGTTTTCGATTTGCTGCTGTAATCCAGGATAACCGAATCGCGCTCGTTCAATAGCTCTTCAAAGGTATAATCTTCTTCAAGGCCGAGCAAAGAAACAATCGGAGAAGACAGGACCGTTTCACGTGAAACATTCAGCATTTTTGCTGCAGGCTCATTAATTAAAATCACACGCCCTTTGCGGTCGGTTGCGATGACTCCATCGGTCATATAAGAAAGAACGGAGGACAATTTGCGCCGTTCGCCTTCTGTTGTAGCATGAGCTTCCTGAAGTTTCTTTGTTAAACTGTTAAAGGTAATGGCCAGCTGACCAATTTCGTCATACCCATACACCTTAACCTTGCGGGAGAAGTTCCCTTTTGCCATGGCAAGCGCCTGTTTCCGCATATCTGAAATCGGACGTGTCACCGTCTGGGCAAGGAGTATGCCCAGAATCGCTGTGATTGCTAACGCAATGGCTATACCGGTAGTGAAAATATTATTAATCTGCCTCATCTGTTCATAGATGTTCTCGATTTTAGCAACCAGATAGATGGCTCCATTGACATCCCCGTTATTTTTAATAGGCGTGACGAGAACCCATATCCGTTGCCCTTGGTCAACCAGATCCTCCGTTACCGGCTGCCTGGTGGCTATGGCCATTTTGATCAGATTATCAGTAGACCTCCCCCCGACAACCCCCTGATTATCGGGATCGGAGGTGCCAAGTATTTTCAGTGATTCATCAACCACACGGACTTCGGATATATCCGCCGAGTTGTAATCACTTAATAGCCTTCTTATATCTTCCTCCTGGGATGTTGCTTCCTCATCAGGAATCCTCACCTTGGTCATTTGTTCCTCTACATAATAGGTGAGAAGGTTAACCCTCTCCTGAATGGCATCCTTGAAATTGTCCTTTAAGGTCGTCTCCAGCTGCCTGACAAAGTAGACCCCGATAATCTGCATGGCTACCAGGATGAGAAGAACATATATGATCACAAACTTCAAATGAATGGACCGAAAAAAACCAACCTTTTCCATGTACCCTTTTACTCCTGTTCAGGATTCCGCAAGTAATAACCGACTCCTCTTCTTGTCACGATCCATGTCGGGTGGCTTGGATTATCCTCAATTTTCTCCCGCAGTCTCCTTACGGTTACGTCAACTGTTCGGACATCACCATAATAATCATAGCCCCATACGGTCTGTAGGAGATGCTCCCTCGTCATGACTTGTCCAATATGTTTGGCTAAATAGTGAAGAAGCTCAAATTCACGGTGAGTTAATTCAATCGTCTCACCGCGCTTGGAAACCACATAGGCATCCGGGTGAATAGTCAGGGAACCAACTTCAATTTCGTTGGATTCATCCTCTTCTTCCGTCTTGGAAGCAATTTGCTGATGGCGCCTCATATTAGCCTTCACACGGGCAATCAATTCTCTCGTGCTGAACGGCTTTGTAACGTAGTCATCTGCACCCAGCTCAAGTCCCAAAACTTTATCAATTTCAGAATCCTTTGCTGTCAGCATAATGATTGGCATATCGTATTTCTTGCGCACTTCGCGGCATACCTCAATGCCGTCCCTCTGCGGAAGCATGATATCAAGCAGAATCAGGTCCGGCTTGATTTCTTCTACTTTATCGAGTGCGTCATTGCCATCATAGGCACACACCACTTCATAGCCTTCTTTTTTCAAATTAAACTGCAGTATATCTGCAATTGGTTTCTCATCGTCTACAACCAGAATTTTTTTATCCATACCTATCTCCTTTTTCTTGCTCATTTATTTATTTTTGGAGCAGTAGAAGTCAGTTTCATACATATGTTATCTACTTTACTTTACCATTTTAACAGTGGGAATTCACCTATTAAGAAAAGCGGAAGCGCCTTGCCCACCCCCGACAAGCACAAGACGAGCCTCCCGGAAAGGCGTTCTTTGCCTTTTGGGGAGGATGGGCTTGTGACCTCGAGGGGGTAGGCGCTGGAGCTAGACAGTTAGCAAAGGCCTGTAAAACTTTTGTGTGTATTTTATCTTATTCTTAACTACAAAAGCCTCTAGCATGAAAGCTAGAGACTTTTTAGCAGAAATTATTTATTTATTTATATATTTAAGCGGATCTTGCATTTTTCCGTTTTTGTATACTTCAAAATGCAGGTGGACACCGGTTGAATCTCCAGTAGATCCCATTACACCGATCTTTGAGCCTTTTGAGACGGTTTGGCCAACGCTGACACTGATGGAGTCGAGATGGGCATAAACTGTGCGATAGCCATTATTATGGTCGATGACGATTTTGTTGCCATAGCCGCCATCCCTGCCTGCAGAGACAACTGTTCCATTGTCAGCTGCTTTGATCGTCCGGTCGCTAGGCCTTGCAATGTCAATTCCCTTATGCATTTTCCCCCAGCGGTAGCCCATTTTACTTGAGATATAGCCGCCGACTGCAGGATAAGCAAAGGTGCCTTCACCGCGGGATGGAATGACCTTGGTTCCCTTGATCACAATTTGTTTCACAGGCTCTTCAAGAACCTTTTCTTCTTTTACTTCTTTTTTGACCGTTTGGCCGTTTTCTTCAGAAATCAGATAGGTTGCAGCTCGAACGCCTTCCTGGCCTTCTTGCTTTATTTTCGTTTCGCCTTTAGGCATGCTGCTGTCTTCGATGACTTCTTGTTCGTAGTCAATTTTTTCCTTCTTGAAAACTTCCTTATCTGCTATCACTTTTACATACGGTTTGTAGACAGTCACATTTAATTCCTGCCCAGCTTTGATAAGGGAATCTTCCTTGAGTCCGCTGTTCAGCTCAATCAGCTGCTTCATATCGAGGTTATGGGCACTGGCGATATTGCTTAGTGCGTCACCTTCTTTAACCTCATATTTCTTTTCCTCAAGGGTTCCCTTTTGCAAAAGCTTCACGGCCTCATCTGCACTGATAATCTGATCCGGTTTCACGGATGTTTCAGAGATGGATACATCTTCCGTAAAACGGACATCTAAAAGACGTGTTTCATTTTCCTTCAGCTGAGGTAAAGGCGTATTAGCAGACGCCTTTCTTTCCTCGAGAGTCTTTATATCTTTATCTGATACATAAGAACTCTTGATTTTCTGAAGCGCCGCTTTGGCCTGCTCGTCATTTTCAACATATGCCACCTCTTTGCCGCCAATCACTAATGCAGCCGCTTCGGCATGAACTTCCATCTTTTCTTTTAAGCCATTGACCGCTTCTAATTCATTCACTTCTGAACTGGACTCAAAAACCTGTTCAGGAATGAATGATAGCTCAGTTGCCAGCGCCAGCTTCATTCCCTTGTGGGAACCTTCTGCCTCACTGATCTTTTTATCCGCAATATCCTCAATGACTTTCTTATCTGACACCGTTCCGATATATTCATCACCCATATAGACATAATAAACCGTTACAAGCTTATCATCATTAGCGGAAGCGGAAACGCCGCCTGCAAATGTTAAAGCAGCTGCTGCAAAACCAGCCGCAATCGTTCTATTTATGGTTTTATTAAAGCTCTTCACTGTTGATTCTGATGCTGAGGTTACTTTCTTCACCCATTTGAACATGGTTACATCCCCCTAGACTACGGTAACAAAAGACACTTTCATTTAGTGCTATGTAACTACGAATTTGTCAACCTGTTTTTTTCACAATATTTACTTTACCATACAGCAAAGCAAATAGATTACCAGACTCGGGAATGTAACAAAAATGTATAATAGCTGACATTTTATGACTATTAATGGTAAATTTTCCAAAGGAATAAAGAGGTTTTTTATCGAAGAAAAAGTAGGAAATTATCCCTATTTATAGGGGTTTATTAGAGGTACGAAAGAAGATGAATTAGGGGAGTGCTACATTACACCGGCCATGCAGCCGGAACCTGCCTTTATTACATGAATATAACAAAAAAGAGCATGATTGGTTACATACTCCTTTTTGGGATGGCTCAGGACGGAATCGAACCGCCGACACAAGGATTTTCAGTCCTTTGCTCTAC
>ERZ1023203.81-NODE-81-length-19344-cov-4.182073_pt1 | contig 19344 bp, 17 predicted proteins | sample MGYA00380444_ERZ1023203 | MGnify/ENA primary metagenome ERZ1023203 (study PRJEB33173, sample SAMEA4830386) | metagenome | study: EMG produced TPA metagenomics assembly of the PRJEB25223 data set... | reverse complement strand
TGACGTGGTCCGCAAGGAAGTCAGCCGTAATGAGGCGGTTCAGATGTACAAGGAAATTGGTGATGAATACAAGCTTGAACTGATTGAAGCCATTCCTGAAGATGAAACAGTGACAATCTATGAGCAGGGTGAGTTCTTCGATCTCTGCCGCGGAGTCCACGTTCCATCAACTGGAAAACTTAAAGAGTTCAAACTTTTAAGCATTGCTGGCGCCTACTGGAGAGGCGACAGTGATAATAAGATGCTTCAGCGCATTTATGGAACAGCTTTCTTCAAGAAAGAAGACCTGGCTGAGCATTTGCGTCTCCTTGAGGAAGCGAAAGAGCGTGACCACCGTAAAATCGGCAAAGAGCTTAACTTGTTCATGAATTCGCAAAAAGTCGGACAGGGCTTGCCGATGTGGCTTCCGAAAGGGGCAACAATCCGCCGCAATATTGAGCGCTATATCGTTGATAAAGAAGAAAGACTGGGCTATGACCATGTATATACTCCGATCATGGGGAGTGTAGATCTTTATAAAACATCCGGTCACTGGGATCATTATCAGGAAGACATGTTCCCTGTAATGGAAATGGATAACGAACAGCTTGTTCTTCGTCCAATGAATTGCCCGCATCATATGATGATCTATAAGAACGGCATCCACAGCTATCGTGAACTGCCAATCCGTATTGCTGAGCTTGGAACTATGCACCGCTATGAAATGTCAGGAGCATTATCCGGCCTTCAGCGTGTACGCGGCATGACGCTGAACGATGCTCATATTTTTGTTCGCCCTGACCAGATTAAGGAAGAGTTTAAGCGTGTAGTACATCTGGTGCTTGAAGTGTATAAAGACTTCGATATCAATGACTACTCATTCCGTCTTTCCTACAGAGATCCACAGGATACTGAGAAGTACTTTGATGATGATGAAATGTGGGAAAAAGCACAGGCCATGCTTAAAGAAGCCATGGATGAAATCGGTCTTGATTATTTTGAGGCAGAAGGCGAAGCAGCCTTCTACGGTCCGAAATTGGATGTTCAAGTTAAAACTGCCCTTGGCAAGGATGAGACATTATCTACTGTCCAGCTGGACTTCTTGCTTCCTGAATGTTTTGACCTGACTTATGTAGGTGAAGATGGAAAGCCTCATCGTCCGGTCGTTATCCACCGCGGTGTCGTTTCCACTATGGAACGTTTTGTGGCATTCCTGATTGAAGAGTATAAGGGAGCGTTTCCAACTTGGCTTGCCCCCGTTCAAGTTCAGGTCATTCCGGTTTCTCCTGATATTCACTTTGATTATGCCAAGCAAGTCCAGGAGCAGCTTCAGGCAGAGGGCTTCCGCGTAGAGCTGGATGACCGCAATGAAAAAATCGGATATAAAATCCGTGAAGCGCAAATGCAAAAAACTCCATACATGCTTGTTGTTGGAGATAATGAAGTAGCTGAAAAAGCTGTCAATGTCCGCAAATATGGAGAGCAAAAATCAGAAACGGTTTCATTTGAAAACTTCATCTCAGCACTAAAAGCTGAAGTTAAACGATAACCATTAAAAAAGGGCTGCATGAGCTGCAGCTCTTTTTTGTGAAGTCTTCGTGACAACCCGCAGAATTTGAAATACCCAAATCAGCTGCTGCAAACCAGAAAGTTGGCATTAAATTCATTTTGAAAAAATGTTAAAATCATATTGCCAAAAGCGAATAATTTTGTTATGCTTTTCTTCGTTGTGATAAAAGTTATTCGTTTGACACGAAATCATACTTTGTGATATAGTAGCTAAGGTAAATTGAATACAGTTTGAGGAAAAGAAGAAGCACCCGCTTCTCACCTGATTGACGCAAAGTGCAGTTGGCAGGTTTTACGTGAACATTTTGTGTTTATATACGTAAGTGTGGGTGTTTTCATCCGCACTTTTTTATTTGGTTAAAAACAGCTCAGCTTCCTCTCCGGAAGAGAAATGTTGCATAACTTGCGATTCAGCTTTGGTCCGGTGCAGCTGGCAGCTGTAAAGCTGTCTGCTTCAGCAGGCGCTTGCGCTTTTCTTGACCCAAACGTTGTGTTCGCATTAAACCTTGGAGGTGTCTAGCTATTAGCAAAGATATGTTGTTAAACGAGGGCATTCGCGCCCGCGAAGTCCGTCTTATTGACCAAAACGGCGAGCAGTTAGGTATTAAATCAAAATTCGACGCACTTGAAATTGCTTCTCGTGCCAATCTTGATCTTGTTCTGGTTGCACCGAATGCGAAACCTCCGGTAGCCCGTATCATGGACTACGGAAAGTTCAAATTCGAGCAGCAGAAGAAAGACAAGGAAGCTCGCAAAAACCAGAAGATTATTAGTATTAAAGAAGTTCGTCTTAGCCCGACTATTGAAGAGCATGACTTTAATACAAAGCTTCGCAATGCTATTAAATTCCTTGAAAAAGGCGATAAAGTAAAAGCATCGATCCGATTTAAAGGTCGTGCCATTACGCATAAGGAAATTGGCCAGCGTGTTTTAATCCGATTTGCACAGGCATGCAATGAAGTTGCAGCAGTGGAATCTCATCCAAAAATGGATGGCCGAAGCATGTTTATGGTCTTAGCACCGAAAAACGACAAGTAAGAGGAGGAATTCCCAATGCCAAAAATGAAAACTCACCGCGGCGATGCTAAGCGTTTCAAAAGAACAGGTTCTGGTAAACTGAAGCGTTCTCATGCTTACAGAAGCCATATGTTCGCTAACAAATCTCAAAAGCAAAAGCGTAAGCTTCGCAAAGGAACTCTTGTTTCTTCAGGCGATTACAAGCGCATCCGTAACTTACTAGTAAATCTTAAGTAATATCTCGAAATTAGGAGGGAAATAATATGCCACGTGTAAAAGGCGGTACTGTTACTCGCAAACGTCGTAAAAAAGTTCTTAAATTAGCTAAAGGTTATTTCGGTTCAAAACATACATTATATAAAGTTGCTAACCAGCAGGTTATGAAATCCCTAATGTATGCATACCGCGACCGTCGCCAGAAAAAGCGCGACTTCCGCAAACTTTGGGTTACTCGCATCAATGCAGCAGCTCGCATGAACGGTCTTTCTTACAGCCGTTTAATGCATGGTTTAAAGCTTGCTGGCATCGAAGTTAACCGCAAAATGCTTGCTGAATTAGCAATCGCTGACGAAAAAGCATTTGCTGAATTAGCATCAGTTGCAAAGCAGCAGCTTAGCAAGTAATAATTATTCATAAAATAGCCATTCCCTTAAATGTGGGAATGGCTTTTATTTTGCTTTAAATGGACAGAAGCTTTCGTTTCATTTAAGCTCAATACAGACTTAATACATTTAAAGGAGAAATCTCATCGTCAATATAATCCCTCCTACCTGTCTCATTATCAATGTGGCTGGTTTTTACCTGATGAAGCTTGATAAGGAGAAGGCGAAAAGGAATCAGTATCGAATCAGCGAAAAAAACCTCTGGATCACAGCCTTTTTGAGCGGGGCTGCCGGAATGACTCTTGGAATGAAGACCTTCAGGCATAAAACGAAGCATGTGCAGTTTAAATGGGGACTGCCTATTCTGGCGATGCTTGAAGCAGGCTTGCTTGTGTACCTGGTTATTCTCTTGTCATAAACAGTCAGGGCTATCCATAAGCTTTAGTGAACAGCAGGAAAGACATCGGGGAGAGGTGAAGGCATGAATGATCAATTGACTCTATTGTTTGCCATGGCAGAGACTGCTGGAATTCTTGCTCCCATTGCTTTTATCTTTTTTCATATCATCAGGCAGTTTCTATTCATTCCGGTACCGCTTGTCTGCATAACTGGCGGAGTTCTATTTGGAAGTTTTTTTGGTTCTGTTTTCTCCATTGCAGGACTGATGATCAGCAGTGTTCTTTTCTATTTCTTGATTACAAAAATGCCGAGGACACATGAAAAGCTTTCATTACTAAAAAAGCGGTGGTTCGGGGAATATCGGAATCTAACTGTCGGCCAGGTTGCGGTTTTAAGGCTCATCCCTTTTATTCATTACCATTTATTGAACTTTTGTCTTATGGAGAGACATAAGGGTTTTGACCAATATTTGAAAAATTCATGGACCACCAATTTGCCGCTTGCTGTTTTTTATACGGTTTTTGGTGAATTCATCAGCCGATTCACTCCTTCAATAATTATCCTGATTTTGCTTTCACTTTCTGTTTTAGTATTTGTGCTGAGGGAAAAGGTGACTGTTATCAAATGGAAGGAATTCTTTAAAGCAGCATAAAAAAACGTTCGGGGCTGCCGAACGTTTTTTTATAAATGGTCTTTAATTTCATCTTGTGGTGAAGCTGTTTTATGCATAAATTCCTTCACAGGGCTTTTCCAGTCAATTTTTGCAGTGGGGTATGCCTCGGTTATCTTTCTTTCTATAAATAGAAAGTCCTCCCTTACCATCCCTTTAAGGGCCGATGTATTATGCGGCCAGATGAAAATGGAGACCACATCAAAAGCATTGTCCGTGGTTCCCAGATATTTTTCGCCCTCAAATAAAACCCCTTTATACGTAATCAGGAAGTTCTTCCTGACATTTTCCTGGTCATCCCAAAAATAATATCGTTTCTGTTCGTGGGCAAGCTCGAGCTTTCTCTTAGAATTCAGCAGATATTTTACCGCGGTGTATATAAGAAAAAGAATCAGAGCAAACAATAGCATACGCAGGAGCCACATATTAACCAGCCCTCCATTATTATTTTCCTTACTTTACGGATGAGATTAAAAAAAGTTTCAACTTTTTTGCGATTTGTTATAATTTTTTTGATGGGCAAGGATATGAATATTAATCATTTATTTCTTATAGGATGGTGGAAAATGAATTATCAGCTATTATTTCAAATGCAAAAAGGGCTGGACAGCCATATAGAATCGAACCATGGTTTAGAGGAAGAAGATTTATTTGAACGTAAAGTGCTTGCGCTGCTGGTTGAATTGGGAGAGCTTGCAAATGAGACAAGATGCTTCAAGTTTTGGAGCCTTAAGCCATCCTCTCCTCAGGAAACAGTATTGGAAGAGTTTGTAGACGGTATACATTTCATTTTATCACTTGGAATTGAATCCGGATTTGACACTGAAAAGGAATATGCTGTTCCTTTGGAAAAGGCAGAGTCAGTTAATGGCCAGTTTTTGTCTGTCTATGATGGAATCGGACAGTTTCGGACAAGCCGTTCCCTAGCAGATTATAAAAGGCTTATTGCTGCCTATTTACATCTAGGGAAAATGCTTGGTTTTAACTCTTCACATATAGAAAAAGCATATATAGATAAAAATGAAGTAAATTATAAAAGGCAGGATGAAGGATACTAATCCTGAAGGTCCGCCTGCAGCCTGAGTAAATATCCGTCTGATAATTCTTTATATTAAATCGCATGTTCTGTATAATAGGGTTGAATAAATATTAAGGGAGTCGAAATGATGGCTAAATTAGATGAAACGCTAACCATGCTTAAAGACTTAACGGATGCGAAAGGAATTCCGGGAAATGAGCGCGAACCGCGCGAGGTTATGAAAAAATACATAACAGCATATGCTGATGAAGTCACTACAGATGGATTGGGAAGCCTGATTGCTAAAAAAACCGGCAAAGAAGGCGGTCCTAAGATCATGGTAGCTGGCCACTTGGATGAAGTTGGATTTATGGTAACAAACATTGACGATAAAGGTTTCATCCGCTTCCAGACAGTTGGGGGCTGGTGGTCACAGGTTATGCTTGCACAGCGGGTGACGATTGTAACGTCCAAGGGAGATGTCACCGGGGTAATTGGTTCAAAGCCGCCGCATATCTTGTCCCCGGAAGCGCGCAAAAAGCCTGTTGAAATTAAAGATATGTTCATTGATATTGGTGCTTCAAGCCGTGAAGAAGTGAAAGAGTGGGGAGTAAAACCTGGTGACATGGTGGTTCCTTATTTTGAGTTTACGGTTATGAAAAATGAAAAGATGCTTTTGGCAAAAGCTTGGGATAACCGCATTGGCTGCGCTATTGCCATTGATGTGCTTAAGCAATTGAAAGATGCTGATCATCCAAATGAAGTATATGGTGTAGGAACGGTACAAGAAGAGGTTGGACTTCGCGGAGCCCGCACTTCTGCGCAAAAAATCGAGCCGGATATCGCATTTGGTGTAGATGTGGGAATCGCAGGGGACACACCAGGGATTTCTGAAAAAGAAGCTATGAGCAAAATGGGCAAAGGGCCGCAAATCATCCTTTATGATGCATCAATGGTCTCGCACAAAGGCCTTCGTGATCTAGTAACAGACACTGCGGATGAACTGAATATCCCTTATCAGTTTGATGCCATCGCTGGCGGCGGAACAGATTCAGGAGCTATTCATGTTACTCATAATGGAGTTCCATCACTTTCCATCACCATTGCAACTCGCTATATCCATTCCCATGCAGCAATGCTTCACCGCGATGACTATGAAAATGCCGTTAAGCTTATTGCTGAAGTGATTAAGAAGCTAGACCGGGAAACAGTTGATCAAATTACTTTTGAATAATAGAAAAAACTCCGGGGCTAATACCGGAGTTTTTCTACTTTATTTTAGGCCGCTCTCCAATGTGTGTAGCATTTCCTGTTTATCTTCCTCTGAAGAGTTTTTCCAGATTACTTCAAACAATACACCTAATCCAGGCAGCATTTTTTCTTCCCCATTTTGAATGGCATCTACGATCGTATCTTTAAGTTCGTCTTGAGAGTTTCCTGAAACATTGTGTAAAATGGCATTGCGCAGGTTTAAATTCACCTTGATGCACTCCTTCCAGATTTAATTCGTTATTATCTTCTCTAATTTCGCTTTTATTATGTATTTCAAATAGGCTATAATGAAAAAACTGTATAAAGAAATTCCGGTTGTGCGGGATTTTCTATAAAAGGAGAGACCGTGTTGAAGCATATACAATCTGCAAAAAATCCAAAAATTAAAGAATGGAAGAAACTTTTGACTAAAAAAGAGCGGGACAAAACAGAAACCTTTTTGGTTGAAGGCTTTCATTTAGTGGAAGAAGCACTCAAAGCCAATCAAATAGCTGAAATAATCATTAGTGAAAATAAAGACATGCCTCCCGGATGGGATTATGGGGACATCCCTGTAACAATGGTTACAGATGAAATCATCGGGCAGCTGGCGGATACGGAAACGCCGCAGGGAATCTTTGCTGTCTGCAGTCAGGAACCCTCCACTGAGGAAGTAAAAGGAAAACGGTTTTTATTAATAGATGCCGTCCAGGATCCCGGAAATCTGGGTACGATGATAAGGACGGCTGATGCTGCTGGTATCGATGCCATTATTGTGGGTGAAGGCAGCGTTGACGCATATAACCCAAAGGTGCTTCGCTCTGCACAGGGCAGTCACTTCCATTTGCCGGTGTTAAGAGGGAATTTGTCTGACTGGATCGGGAGACTGACAGAAAGGAAAGTCCCTGTCTATGGAACCGCTCTGGAAAATGCCCAGGAATACACGAAGTATGAGTCCTCTGATTCCTTTGCACTGCTTGTTGGAAATGAAGGAAATGGTGTTAATAAAGAGCTGCTGGCTAATACAGCAGCAAACCTTTATATACCGATATTCGGGAAAAGCGAATCACTTAATGTGGCGGTGGCTGCCGGAATTCTTCTTTATCATTTAAGAAAATAGAAAAAGGGCGGAAATTTTTTGAAAACCGTTTGAAACAGCCTCAAGAATGTAATATAATTAACAGCAAAATTATAATAACAAAACGATGACGGAGACCAGTACCTTGCAGTCAGCCTTTTCAGGGAGAAAATGCCTAAGACTGAAAGCATTTTTACAGGAAATGCAAGGGAACATTCACCTCCTGAGTTGGCATCGGGACCATTGAAAAGTATTGTTGGCGCTCTGCTGAGTTGTCCAGCTGAAGCGGCTGAACGAGCCTCTTCCGCTTTTCCGTGTAAAGATGTACCGGCATAAGCCGTTATCCCAATGAAGTGAACACGTGCATGAAGTACATATATGTGTTAAAAAGGGTGGTACCGCGAAACCTCGTCCCTTTATGGGGATAGAGGTTTTTTATTTTGGCCAAAAAAGTTAAAGAATTAATTTCAAGGAGGATTTTTAGATGCAAGAGCGTTTAAAGGAACTGCAAACTGAAGCGTTGGAAAAAATCAGCACTGCTGCTGATTTAAAAGAATTAAATGACATCCGTGTATCTTACCTGGGCAAAAAGGGCCCAATAACAGAAGTTCTTAAAGGAATGGGGAAACTGTCTGCGGAAGAGCGCCCTAAAATGGGAGCACTGGCAAATGAAGTGAGAGACAGCATTTCTGCGGGAATTGAAGAAAAGCAGAAGCATCTTGAGGAAGCGGCAGTACTGGAAAAGCTGTCTGCTGAAAAGATAGATGTTACTCTTCCTGGACGTCCTGTCAAATCAGGAAACCATCATCCGCTGACACGCATTATCGAAGAAATTGAAGATTTGTTCATTGGAATGGGCTATACAGTGGCTGAGGGTCCTGAAGTTGAAAAGGACTACTATAATTTTGAAGCCTTGAATCTTCCTAAAGGCCACCCTGCCCGCGATATGCAGGATTCCTTCTATATTACAGAAGAGATTCTTCTGCGCACCCATACTTCACCGGTACAGGCTAGAACAATGGAGAAGCATGAAGGCAAAGGGCCGGTTAAAATCATCTGCCCGGGTAAAGTGTATCGCCGTGATAATGATGACGCAACACACTCTCACCAGTTCATGCAAATTGAAGGACTTGTTGTGGATGAAAACATCCGAATGACCGATTTGAAAGGAACACTGGAAGTGTTTGCGAAGAAAATGTTCGGAGATGACAGGGAAATCCGTCTTCGCCCAAGTTTCTTCCCATTTACAGAGCCATCTGTGGAAATGGATATTTCCTGTAAAATCTGCGGCGGAAAAGGATGCAGCGTATGTAAAGGCACTGGCTGGATTGAAATTCTTGGCGCCGGAATGGTTCATCCCAATGTTCTTGAGATGGCAGGCTTCGATTCTAAGAAATACACAGGCTTTGCATTCGGAATGGGTCCTGAGCGAATCGCCATGCTGAAGTATGGTGTGGATGATATTCGCCACTTCTATACAAATGATGTTCGTTTCTTAAAGCAATTTTCAATTCATGAGTAATTAGAAAAGCGGAGGCGGCTGTACCAGGAGCCGGAGCTGGACAATAAAAGAGGAGGATCATAAATGTTCGTTTCATATAAATGGCTGCAGGAATATGTTGATTTATCAGGCGTTACACCTGCAGAGCTTGCAGAAAAGATTACAAAAAGCGGGATTGAAGTTGAAGGCATAGAGGTTTTGAATGAAGGCATCAAAGGTGTTGTTGTAGGGCATGTCCTTGAAAGAGAACAGCACCCAAATGGTGATAAACTGAATACATGCATAGTTGATACAGGAGCTGGTGAGCCTGTACAAATCATATGCGGTGCCCCAAATGTGGATAAGGGACAGAAAGTGGCCGTGGCTACAGTAGGAGCTGTTCTTCCAGGCAATTTTAAAATTAAGCGCGCTAAGCTCCGCGGCGAAGAATCAAATGGAATGATCTGTTCGCTTCAAGAACTGGGCATTGAGAGTAAGCTGATTGCAAAGGAATATTCTGAAGGCATTTATGTTTTCCCTAATGATACAGAAGTTGGCCAGGATGCTCTTGAGCAGCTAAATCGTGACGACCAGATTCTTGAGCTTGGATTGACTCCGAACCGATCTGACTGCTTAAGCATGCTGGGTGTTGCCTATGAAGTAGCAGCTATTTTAGGAAGAGATGTAAAGCTTCCTGAGCCGCATGCTGAGACTTCTTCTGAAAAGGCGTCTGATTACATTGAAATTCAGGTGGAAGCAAAAGAAGATAATCCTCTTTATGTGGCGAAAGTGGTGAAAAATGTAAAAATCAGTCCATCTCCTGTATGGATGCAGGCTCGTTTAATGGGGGCGGGCATTCGCCCTCACAATAACGTGGTGGACATCACAAACTACATTCTGCTTGAATACGGCCAGCCGCTCCATGCTTTTGATTATGACCGGCTGGGATCAAAGCAAATCCTTGTCCGCAAAGCAAGCGATGGCGAAGTAATTGTTACGCTTGATGATGCGAAGCGTGAGTTAACCTCAGACCATCTTTTAATAACAAACGGGACAGAACCAATTGCACTTGCCGGCGTCATGGGAGGGGCAAATTCTGAAGTACAGACTGACACTAAAAATGTACTTATTGAATCAGCTTATTTTAAAGGGGCAACGGTTAGAAAAGCTTCAAAAGACCATGGCTTAAGAAGCGAAGCAAGTGCCCGCTTTGAAAAAGGTGTGGATCCAAACAGAGTTAGAGCTGCTGCAGATAGAGCTGTTCAATTGCTTGCACAATATGCGGGCGGGGAAGTGCTTGAGGGTTCTGCAGAAGCAGATGCACTCCAAGTGGAACCTGCTGTGGTGTCTGTAACGCTTGAAAAAATCAATCGTGTCCTTGGCACGAAGTTATCCATGAAAGAAGTAGAGGATATATTTGCCCGTCTTCAATTTGAAACAAATACTGATAATGATACGATTACTGTTACAGTTCCAACACGCAGAGGCGACATTACGATTGAAGAAGACCTTATTGAAGAAGTTGGCCGTTTATTTGGCTACGATAATCTGGCTTCGACTTTACCGGTTGGATCGTCTACCCCAGGGCATCTTACTGAATACCAGAATAAACGCAGATTGGTCCGCCGTTACCTTGAAGGTGCTGGACTTTACCAGGCAGTGACTTATTCATTAACAAATGAAGCAAAAGCGGCTCAATATGCACTGGAAGCGCGCAAGCCTGTGCAGCTGGCAATGCCTATGAGTGAAGATCGCAGCCTGCTTCGATTAAGTATTGTTCCGCAGCTTCTGGAAGTATTAAAATATAACTCTGCACGCCAGAACGACAGCCTGGCTGTTTATGAAACAGGAGCGGTGTTCCTCTCCAATGGAGAAGAGGATCTGCCTGAAGAGCGTGAGCACCTTGCTGGAGCGGTTACTGGCTTATGGCACAGCCACCCATGGCAGGGAGAAAAGAAGCCTGTGGATTTTTACGCTGTAAAAGGAATTCTTGAGGGCTTATTTGATAAGCTGGGACTATCCGATAATGCTGAATTCCGTCAGGCACAAAAGGAAGGGATGCACCCTGGAAGAACAGCAGAAGTATTGCTTTCCGGTAAATCAGTGGGATTTGTCGGCCAAATACATCCAACTGTGGAAAAAGAGCTTGATTTGAAAGAAACATATGCGTTTGAGCTTTCCTTAAAGGCGATCCTGGAAGAGGAAGTTTCACCTTTGCAGTATGAAGCTATCCCGCGTTTCCCTTCCATCACAAGGGATATTGCCCTTGTAGCAGATAAGGGAACAGCAGCTGGCGAGCTTGAAGGAATCATTAAAGAAGCTGGCGGCAAGTTATTAAAAGACGTCCATGTTTTTGACCTGTACGAAGGCGAACGGATGGAGGCGGGCAAAAAATCAATTGCCTTCTCCCTCAAATACTTCGACCCTGAACGTACACTAACCGATGAAGATGTTACAAAAGCGCATGATAAAGTGCTGGATGCTGTGAAGGAAAAAGCCGGAGCAGTATTGAGAGGATAAAATAATGAGGAAGGCAGCCCGAGGGCTGCCTTTTCTTTATTTGGCCGTTAAAACCTCTCATTTTTGCCGATAAATACTCAAAACTGGCCGATAAACCTCTGCTTTTGGTCGATAAATATATATTCCAAAGAGTTATGGTCCTCTTAAACAGGAAAAAAGCAGCCAATCTCCTTAAATTGGCTGCTTCATTATCAATTATACTTCCTGCTGTAAAGCTTCATCGCCTTTTCAGTATTCGCAAAGTGCAGTTTTACAAAGGAAGGCAATGCCTCTCGCCCTTTTTCTCTGATCAGCCGGGCTGCTGCTTCATCAACCTTCGGACCGGCGCCTTTAGTGAGCCGGAAACCGGCCTTTGTGCTAAGGTTTTCAAAGTGGCGCACAAACGCATAGCGTGCCAGGATCGAGGCTGCTGCAACTGCGAGGTGGATACCTTCCGCTTTTGTGCTGAAAAGGACCCGTTCCCTCTGAATGGTCTGCTGGTTTTTCAAATAGTTGAAGTAAACCTCTTTCTTTGCAAACTGGTCAATCAAAATGGCCTCAGGCTTTTCAGGAGCAATTTTCCCTAAAACATGCCCGATTGCCTGATTATGCAGTAATGCTTTGATTTTCCCCTGGGACATCCCTGATTGCTGAAGCTTATTGTATTTTTCATTATGGAGGGTTAACAGGCTGTGAGGAACGATATCTTTAATCTGTTTTGCAATTTCAAAGATTTTTTCATCTCCCAGATTTTTGGAGTCCTTAACTCCAAGCTCCTTCAGTAAAGGGATTTGCTCTTTTTTTACGTAAGCTGCAACAACCGTGATGGGACCAAAATAATCACCGGTACCCACTTCGTCTGATCCTATGACAGAAAGGGAACTGATATTTTCCGGCAAGCTGGAAGCGGCCGGGCTGGTTTTTTTGTTTGGCTGTGCACTGCGTGCGGTATCTCCCCATTTTTTTGCCTCTGTTTCACTCCCGCTGCCCTGAAAGAGGACTTTCCCTGATTTATAGGCAGTGATCGAACATCCTGGCACCTTTGCAGCAAATACGCTTCCAGGAGGCTGCTTTTCATTTAGGCTGCCTGAATAATAGGCTTTCATTTCTGAGATTTCATTTGCTTTTTTTAAAAGTACTACTTGGCTCATATTAATTCTCCTCATCTTTGTTAACTGATTGAATCTGCTGCTTTTTGTTGGTAAAAGCACAAAGATTCCGCTTAATTTTGAACTTGGATAATTGTCTAGCGAAAGCAGCCTGCCCCCTCGAGGTCACAACTTGTCAGGGGTGGGCAAGGCGCTTCCGCTTTTCGTAAGAACTGAGCTCTTTTGACATGCTTTGACTTCCCACCAATATACGTTCATGTTATGATATTGATTAGGATTCTTTAAAGAAGGAGGGCATGGACGTTGTCAGAGATACAAAGAAATCGCACAAGTGTAGATATTTATGGACAGCAATATGTAATAGTAGGCTCCGAGAGCTCCAGCCATGTTCGCCTTGTCGCTTCGCTGGTTGACGATAAAATGCGTGAGATCAGTTCGAAGAATCCTTCACTCGACATTAGTAAGTTAGCCGTGCTGACTGCAGTCAATGCTGTTAATGATTATATAAAGCTAACAGACCGTCTGGAACGGCTGGAAAACGAATTAAATAGAGTAAAGGACGGAAAGTAGTATGCTGGATCTTGCAATTATCATTATTTTGGTTTTTGGCTTTTTTATAGGCTTGAAAAGAGGATTTATCCTCCAATTAATTCATTTGACTGGATTTATTATTGCTTTCATTGTAGCCCGTATGTATTACGGCGAGCTAGCACCTAAGCTGACCTTATGGGTGCCATATCCCAGTTTTAGCAGTGACTCGGCGATTCAGATGTTATTTGAGAATGCAGATCTTGAAGATGCTTACTATCGCGCCATCGCATTTGTCGTGATTTTTTTTGCGGTAAGAATATTACTGCAGATTATCGGAAGCATGCTTGATTTTGTTGCCCATCTTCCTGTTTTAAAACAGCTGAATGTTTGGGCTGGCGGCATTCTCGGATTTATCGAAGTCTATCTTATCATGTTTATTCTATTATACATAGCCGCACTGGTTCCAATAGAAGTGCTGCAGGGGCCGATCAATAATTCCTTTATGGCAGAATTAATGGTTAAGAATACGCCTGTTCTCTCTAACCAGCTCAAAGAAATGTGGGTTGAATATATGGCTGCGTAACTTCTCTATTTCTAGAGGAGTTTTCTTTTTGAAAGGCTGTTAATATAAGTTTTGTGGATTTAAATCTACAATCTAGCTAAATCCGCTATAGCTGGTTGGAGCGGAGGACGCTTGATCCTCGAAAATGCGTTCGCATTTTCTTCGTGCGGTGTTGCTCAGGGAGGTTATTCAATGTCCTGCGGGAGGAGAGGGAGCGGAAGACCCCACAGGCGAAGCCGAGGAGCTCTGTGCCTCCCCGCGGAAAGCAAGTGTCCGCAGTGGAAACCAACGGGCAATATTAAAAGGTAAAACCTCACTTATTAAGTAAGAGGCTTTAGAGATAGCCAAGATTTGAAGTTCCAACGCAAAATAAGAGATAATACGGATACGAATACAGTTACGGGCAGGTGGTTTCCATGAGTATAAATAAAAAAGATGTTGTCAGGCTTTTAGAAACAATCGCTGTTTATATGGAGTTAAAAGGAGAAAACCCTTTCAAAACAGCTGCCTTCCGAAAAGCGGCACTGGCACTTGAATCCAATGATGAAAGCTTGACAGAAATAAAAGACTTTACAAAGTTATCCGGCATCGGGAAAGGAACCGCTGCTGTTATTGAGGAGTACATAAAAGAAGGAAAGTCTTCTGTTCTGAATGAACTAAAAGAAGAAGTGCCTTCCGGATTAATTCCTCTGCTTCAGCTTCCTGGACTGGGCGGCAAGAAAATTGCCAAGCTATATAAAGAACTTGGCGTCGAAAATGCCGGAGACCTTGAGGATGCGTGCCGTAATAAGAAGGTCCGCGGCCTTGCAGGATTTGGGGAAAAATCGGAAGAAAAGATACTCGCTGCCCTTGAAAATGCAGGAACCAGACCGGAACGGCTGCCGCTTGCATTTATGCTGCCTATAGCAGAAGGCATAGAAGCCGCTCTGGGGGAAATGAAGGATATAGAAAAATACTCAAGGGCAGGAAGCTTAAGGAGAATGAGGGAAACAATCAAAGACCTAGACTTTATTATAGCTACAGACAAACCTGCTTCTGTCAAAGAGCAGTTATTAAGTTTATCCGGGATCAAAGAAGTGATAGCCGCAGGAAATACAAAGGTTTCCGTTGTTTTTGAACATTCCTATGATATATCGGCTGATTTCCGTTTAGTTGAGCCGCATGAATTTGCCACAACACTCCATCATTTTACTGGATCGAAGGACCATAATGTCAGAATGAGGCAGCTTGCAAAAGAGCGCGGGGAAAAAATCAGTGAATACGGAGTTGAAAACACAGAAACAGGTGAAATCCTTACTTTTAAAGATGAAGAGGAATTTTACGCCCATTTCGGACTTCCAATCTTCCCGCCTGAAATTAGAGAAGATGGGAAAGAAGTGGATGAATATACGCAAGACATGGAATTAATATCTCTTGAAGATATTAAGGGTGACCTTCATATGCACTCAACCTGGAGTGATGGCGCCTATTCCATTGAGGAAATGATTGAAGCTTGCAGGGCCCGCGGCTATAAATATATGGCTATAACAGACCATTCTCAGTACTTGAAGGTGGCGAACGGTTTGACTGCTGAAAGACTTCGCAGTCAAAAAGAAGAAATAAAGCGGCTTAATGAGCAATTCGATGATTTCACGATACTATCAGGGGTGGAAATGGATATTCTGCCCGACGGATCGCTTGATTATGATGATGAACTTCTCGAAGAAATGGACATTGTCATTGCTTCCATTCATTCTTCTTTTTCACAGCCGAAGGAAAAAATCATGGCTCGCTTGAAATCGGCGCTGCATAATGCCCATGTCGACATTATTGCCCACCCTACGGGAAGATTGATCGGCCGCAGGGAAGGCTATGAAGTAGACATGGAAATGCTCATCGAGCTTGCAAAGGAAACAAATACAGCCCTTGAGCTGAATGCAAATCCGAACCGGCTGGACCTTGCTTCTGAGCATATCAGACAAGCTCAGGAATCCGGTGTGAAAATAGTGATTAATACTGATGCACATAAAATAGACACTCTAAATCACATGGAAATCGGCGTTTCTGCGGCAAAGAAGGGATGGATCAAGAAGGATTCCGTTCTAAATGCCATGGAAACAGAAGATTTGCTCAAATTTCTAAAAGAACGGCAGTAGGAAATTGGGCATGAAAGGGGAAAATCCTCATGCAAGAAAGAGTATTGAAGATACTTGAGTTCACTAAAGTGAAGGAACAGCTGCTAGAACATGTTTCTTCATCCTTGGGAAGAAAAAAGGCCTTAAATATTCTTCCTTCAACTGACTATGAAGAAGTAATCCGCAGGCAGGAAGAAACAGATGAAGCCGTAACAGTGCTTAGAATTAAAGGGAATGTACCGCTTGGCGGCATTTTTGATATACGTCCTCATGTGAAGCGGGCGGTTATTGGCGGAATGCTTAGTCCCCAGGAACTTAACCAGATATCCAGCACGATTCATGCAAGCAGGCAGATGAAAAGATTTATCGAGGAATTTGCCGACGAAGAAAGCAGCCTGCCGATCCTATTGGGATATACAGATAAAATTATCGTCCTGGCCGATTTGGAAACAGCTATCCGCAATGCGGTCGATGATAATGGGGAAGTTCTTGACAGTGCAAGCGAGACTCTCCGTTCCCTTCGAAATCAGCTCCGCACAAAAGAATCGCGCGTAAGGGAGCGGCTGGAGAGCATGATTCGGTCTTCCAGCGCACAAAAAATGCTTTCCGATGCGATTATTACAATCCGCAATGACAGATTTGTCATACCTGTAAAGCAGGAATACCGGGGGCATTATGGAGGCATTATCCATGACCAAAGTTCATCCGGCCAGACATTATTCATTGAGCCCGCGTCCATTGTCCAGCTGAACAATGAATTACAGGGCATCAGGGTAAAAGAACAGCAGGAGATCGAACGGATTCTAATAGTGCTCTCAGGACAGACCGCTGATAATAGCAGTGAACTGGAAACCATTGTAGATGTGCTCGGAGAAGTCGATTTTACGTTTGCAAAAGCCAGGTACAGTAAACGCATAAAAGCCTCCAAGCCAAAAATCAATAATGAAGGGAAAATTTCCTTATTTAAAGCCCGGCATCCGCTTATTCCTATGGATGAAGTAGTGGCAAATGATATTAAGCTCGGATCTGAATATTCTACCATTGTCATTACAGGACCAAATACCGGCGGTAAAACAGTTACATTAAAAACAGTAGGGCTTTGCACATTAATGGCTCAGGCCGGTCTGCAGATCCCTGCGCTTGATGGTTCTGAAACGGCTGTTTTCGGAAATGTTTATGCTGATATCGGAGATGAACAGTCAATTGAACAAAGTTTGAGCACCTTCTCTTCGCATATGGTTAATATTGTGGGAATTCTTGACCAGGTTGACTTCAATAGTCTGGTATTATTCGATGAACTTGGTGCAGGTACCGATCCGCAGGAAGGTGCTGCCCTGGCGATTTCTATTCTTGACGAAGTATACAAGCGGGGGGCAAGAGTTATCGCCACAACTCATTATCCTGAACTGAAGGCCTATGGCTATAACAGAGAAGGAGTTATCAACGCCAGTGTAGAATTTGATATTGAAACGCTAAGTCCAACCTATAAGCTGCTGATTGGGGTTCCGGGCCGAAGCAATGCCTTTGAAATATCAAAACGGCTTGGGCTTAATGATCAAGTGATTGATACCGCAAGATCCTATATCGGAGCAGATACAAATCAGGTTGAAAATATGATTGCATCACTAGAAGAAAGCCGCAGACAAGCAGAGGCTGACATGGAAGAAGCCAATGACTTTTTGAAAAGTGCAGAAAAACTTCATAAAGATCTGCAAAAGCAAATGGCTGAATTTTATGAGCAAAAAGATGCAATGCATGAGAAGGCAGCAGAGAAAGCCGGGAATATCGTTGAGAAAGCCAAGGCAGAAGCAGAAGAAATTATCCGTGACTTAAGAAAAATGCGCATGGAGAAACATGCTGAAGTAAAGGAACATGAGCTGATAGAAGCAAAGAAACGCCTGTCCGATGCTGCACCGCAGATGAGCTCGGTAAAGAATAAATTAAAGCCAATCAATAATAAACATGTTTTTGAAGCAGGTGATGAGGTAAAAGTTCTGAGTTTCGGGCAAAAAGGGCATTTGCTTGAAAAGGTGTCTGACAATGAATGGCAGGTTCAAATCGGCATCTTGAAAATGAAAGTTGCCGAGAAGGATTTAGAATATATCAAGAGTCCAAAACCTGTTGAAACAAAACCAGTTGCAACCGTAAAAGGCAAAGATTTTCATGTGAGCCTTGAACTTGATTTACGGGGCGAACGATATGAAAACGCACTATTAAGAGTGGAGAAATATATAGATGATGCCCTTTTGGCTGGATATCCACGTGTCTCCATCATTCATGGTAAAGGAACTGGGGCTTTGAGGCAGGGTGTTCAGGAGTATCTAAAAAATCACAGGTCAGTTAAAAAAATTCGATTTGGTGAAGCAGGAGAAGGCGGCACAGGGGTTACAGTCGTTGAATTTAAATAGCTTTGCCAGCCCCTCCCCTTTTGTTTTTGATTAGGGGAGAGGGTACTTAATTCCAGCGGGGAGAATGGAAATGAAAGAATTTTGGGAAAATGAATTTATTCAGACAGCTGCTTATTACAGTGTTGTCATTTTATGTATGATTGTTTTTTTAGCTATTTTTGAATTAGTTACCAAGTATCGCAATTGGGAAGAAATCAAAAATGGAAATATCGCTGTAGCAATGGCGACCGGCGGGAAAATATTTGGAATTGCAAATATCTTCAGGCATTCCATCATGCATAATGATACCTTGCTGACAATGATTACCTGGGGAATTTTTGGATTTTTTCTTTTATTGATCGGCTATTTCATATTTGAATTTTTAACACCTAAGTTTAGAATTGACGAAGAAATTGAAAATAATAACAAAGCAGTCGGTTTTATTTCCATGGTGCTGTCAATCGGATTGTCATATGTCATCGGTGCAGGTTTATCATAAGGAGAGAATTAACATTGGAAAAGTTAGCGAAGGTTCTGCTGGTTCTTAGCGGAGAGTTTATTCTTATAGGGGCCATTTATATATTTTTCCTAACATAATATTTTTGTGAAATAGGGATATGGGAAAATCGCCAGTATATAGGGCGATTTTTTTTTGTGCCCATTAAAAAGAATATCCCCGATTAGCTGGACAGCCCTCTGAAAAAAATATCTTCCTGAGTGTAAGGTCTTATTCTAATTGTCATAGAACCAGCATTATATTATAATAAGGTCGAACAGTTAGAATGTTCTAAAAGTTCAGAAGGTGTCCATCGTTTTTCTAAAAGTTTAGCAAGTGAAACTTTGAACTTCGATAACTGTCTAGCGCAAGCAGCCTACCCCCTCGAGGTCACAAGCTTGTCTAGTTGCGGCTCCTAGGGACTCGGGATCATAAGCCGTTTCCTTTCAGAAGGAAAAACGCCTTCTTACAGGAACCGTCTTATGCCTGTCGCCCCTGGGCAGTCGCCTTAACATTTCGGGCAATCCTCCCAAAAGGCAAAGAACGCCTTTCCGGGAGGCTCGTCTTGTGCTTGTCGGGGGTG
>ERZ1023203.80-NODE-80-length-19498-cov-4.405853_pt1 | contig 19498 bp, 20 predicted proteins | sample MGYA00380444_ERZ1023203 | MGnify/ENA primary metagenome ERZ1023203 (study PRJEB33173, sample SAMEA4830386) | metagenome | study: EMG produced TPA metagenomics assembly of the PRJEB25223 data set... | reverse complement strand
GGATCTGAAAAAATAATGGAAACTCAAAAATCCGCTTTCAATGCCAGGCGGTTTTACTTTCACTCAGCTGGTTAAACAGGAAAATATAAAAAAAGAAAGCAGTTAATAAACTCTGCTCCCCATCGATAAAAAATTGACTGTGACCAAGTGGTGGGAATAAGTGTTAGTCGATGGAACTCTAATATTTGTGCAGGTAATTCGGCGGAATGGAATTTAGGGGCAGTGGTCTTAAGATTACTTTAATATCAGTGGGCATTTCAAAATCCTGCTGTGCTTGTTTTAAATAATGATACATAGCTTTCCCGCCTGCGGAATTGGCAGAGTGAACAGTTATGCGATCCGCAAATAACTGTTTTTGAACCATTAAATGAACAAGCATAAGACCATTTCTCGATTTACTTACTAAATCATGGTCTAAAGACAAGTGGTCAATTTCAAAGGTCTGAAGCAAATGGATACACTCATCAATGGTCTCAACTAATACATGACCATCAGGCGCTTTCCGATAATCATCCAGGAATACGCTTATTTTCTCCAATTTTATCCCCCTTTCGAAGGGGTGACTAAGAAAAGTCAAGTTGACCCTAAGGGTTTGATTCACCTTTCATTGTAACATACATATGTAAGTAAAGGTACCTTAAAGGGGATAATTGGAAGTTGGTGCACCCATTATGTTTACAGGCTATAAAAAAGGTGATGTACAAGGAAAGCCCAAAAGGAATAAAATCCTTCTGAGCTTGAAAGGTCTATCTGCCGGCGTTTATTTCATTATTGAATCGTTCGATTACTTCCGGTATGCTCATCACACCGATATTTCCCTCTTTACGTTTTCTCAGCGAAAGGGATTGCTGCTCCATTTCCTTATCACCAATCACCAGCATGCAGGGAACTTTCTGTTTTTCGGCTTCTCTGATCTTGAGTCCCATTTTCTCTGTTCTGAAGTCGACTTCAGAACGGATACCAGCTGATTCAAATTGTGATTTTACATAGTCTGCATATTCTGCATGGGCATCTGAAATGGGAATGATTTTTGCTTGAACAGGTGACAGCCACAGTGGGAAATCGCCAGCAAAATGTTCAATTAGAATGGCCATGAATCGCTCAACTGAACCAAAGATGGCCCTATGAATCATAATGGGAAGGTGAAGTTTGTTATCTTCGGCAACATAAGCACAATTAAACTTTTGCGGCATTTGAAAATCCAGCTGGACAGTACCGCATTGCCAGCTTCTTCCGAGTGAATCCAATATATGAAAGTCAATTTTCGGCCCGTAAAACGCCCCATCACCAGGATTAATCTGATAGTTAACCCCTTTGTTTTTTAAAACAGTTTCTAAAGCCCCTTCAGCACGTTCCCACATTTCCTTTGATCCCATGTATTCCTCCGGGCGTGTTGAAAGTTCAACTTTATAGTCAAAACCAAAGTGGGAGTAGAACTCGTCAATTAGGACAAGTATTTTATCAATCTCTGCTTCAATTTGATCAGCCCTCACAAATAAATGGGCGTCATCTTGAGTGAACGACCGGACTCTTAACAGTCCATTTAAAGAACCTGAGAGTTCGTGTCTGTGGACTAATCCGAGCTCCGCATAGCGGAGAGGCAATTCTCTGTAGCTTCTCCGTTTGCTATTGAAAACCAATATCGCACCGGGGCAGTTCATAGGCTTTATCGCATAATTTTGTTCATCCACATTTGAGAAATACATATTTTCATGATAATGATCCCAATGGCCGGATTGTTCCCAAAGTTCCTGTTTCATCATAATCGGTGTCTTAATTTCCTGATAGCCTGCCCGCTGGTGTTTTCGTCTCCAGTAACCTTCAAGTTCATTTCGCATCACCATTCCATTTGGCAGGAAAAAAGGCATTCCTGGGGCTTCCCCCATGGATGTGAAAAGCTCCAGTTCTTGACCTAACTTTCTATGATTTATTTTTTCTGCTTCCATTTTCAATTCCTCCTGATTTTTAGTTATAAAAAAAGACCACACTCCTCCCAAACATAGGGACGAGTGTGGTCGTGGTGCCACCCTAATTCCATAAAGCAATCGAAAAACTGCTTTATGCTCAAAAAGATAACGGATCCCCCGATTATGGATACTCTGAAATGAACATTTCCCCATAATAGCTCCAAGGCGGTAAATCACTCCCTTTTCTTCAAGGCTTTCAGCCGGTGGCCCTGATCTCTGGAAAGAAGATAAAGAATGATTCATGTCCTTTTCAACGCTTAAACTTATAGTTTTAATTAAAATAAAAAGCCGCACTCATCCCAGCAAAAGGGACGAGTGCGGCCGTGGTTCCACCCTAATTCCATAAAGCTATTGAAAGACTGCTTTATGCTCATAAAGATAACGGGTTCCCCGATTATGGATACTCTGAAATAGATCATTTCCCCATAATAGCTCCAAGGTGGTAAATCATTCCCTTTTCTTCAGGGCTTACAGCCGAGGGCCCTGATCTCTGAAAAGAAAACAAAGAAAGATTCGTGTCCTTATCAACGCTAACTATATAGTTTTAAATAAAATAAAAAACGCACCCATCCCAGCAAAAGGGACGAGTGCGGTCGTGGTGCCACCCTAATTCCATAAAGCATTCCGAAAGACTGCTTTATGCTCAAAAAGATAACGGATAACCCGATTATAGATACTCTGATTAGATCATTTCCCCATAATAGCTCCAAGGCGGTAAACTAATCTCTTTTCTTCAGGGCTTACAGCCGGTGGCCCTGATCTCTGGAAAGAAAAACAAAGAAAGATTCGTGTCCTTTTCATAGCTCATATTGAATATTTTTACTGATTTTAATACACATTTTGGAAAAGGTCAAGAGGGTTAATAAAACTTTTGTACCCTAATGAAACAACCCCGATTCCTTCGATTTCTTCATCAGTGCTTTCGTTTTTCTGCTTAATGGCTCTTTCAGGAAGATTCCAATTAATAGTGAAATGAAACCGAATAGCATTAGACTCAGGAGGTCTCTATATACTCTCTCCCAAACAATGCCTCCAACAGCTTCTCTCATTAAATCAATGGCATAAGAGAAGGGCAGGAAGGGGTGGATGGTTTGGAAAAATTCAGGAAGCAAGGCGGTCGGATAGGTTCCGCCAGCACCCGCAATCTGAAGCACCAGCAAGACAATCGCCATGGCTTTTCCGACATCGCCAAATACAGATACTAATGTATAAACAATTAATATAAACACTAAACTGCTAATCAGTCCAAACAGGATAAACCATACCGGTTCTGCCACATCCACACCCAGAATGAAGATATCTCCTATTGTCACCACAAGAGTCTGTGCAAAACCGATGCTTAGGAAGGTGAGCAGTTTGCCGAAATAGATTCGTTTTCCCGTAAAGTCTTCAGGATGATGGACATCTGTAGCCAAAAGGGAAATTAATAGAAGGGCACCTACCCATATCGCAAGTATGGTATAAAAGGGAGTCATGCCTGTTCCGTAATTTTGAATTGGGAATAGACTGTTTTTATTGAGCAGAACAGGTTCCTCGAAGAAATCCTTCTCTGCCTCGGGATCATTTTGCAGCAGCTCAATGATCTCGTTGATGTCTGTCTCGCCCTGGATGTCCCGAATCCGATCGGCTAATTGATTGATCTTTTCGCTTACATATGGAAACTCTCCGATGATGTGCTTAAGTGTTTTTTCTCCTTCACCTAAGTTCCCCTCTGTATTAGCAAGGATTCTTTCGATTTCAGGAATGGCAGATTGTATTTCAGTCAGGATATTCCGGGCATTACTCAATGTTTCCTTGGCGCTGGCCACTTCCTGCTTGATGGCTGGCCGGATGTTTTCATTATATTCTTTAACGAATGCGTCGATCCTGCCTGCAGCTGCAGCTGAATTTTCCTGAAGCCGGGTGATTAGATCATCCGCTTCCTGCTGCTTGTCTGAAAGAAAGGCATTGACCTTTTGTCCGTTTTCCTGGATCGTCTGCAGTTCCTGTTTTACTAAGGCTAATTGTTCCAGAGCCTGATTGATTTGTTCCTGATTCTGGCTTGTGCCTTGTTCCTTATTGGATTCCTGCAGCTGCTTTAGTGCTGTTCCGATAGTCTCAATATTCTGAAGTGAACCCGCTATCTGCTCTTTGATTTGATTGCTAATTTCCTTTCCCTGGTCCAGGTTCAAATCAGAGGATAGAACCGAAGAGATAAAATTGTTCACCTTTACAGCCATATTCTTGACCTTCTCCAGATTCTCCTGAATTTGGGGTTCCATTGCATTCAGACGATTCTCAGCCTCATTTATAAATTTCATCGTTTCATTAATGGTCTGCAGACCGCTGCCTGTTGCGCGTTTGGCATCAGGAATGAGTGCTTGTGCCTTATCAATCATTTTTTTTGCATTTTCCGCATCAGACAGGGAGCTGCTTAATAAAGAATGAATATCAGGAAGCTTTTCCTCTATCTGAAAAACATACTCTTCGAACCGCTTTATATCCGGGAGGTCTCTTTCAATCTCCAGACCCAATTCATTAAACTTCTCAAAAATAATGCCGTTAACGGTTGAGATAAAATTGCTTGTAATCGTATCGACAATCCTGCCTCCACCTTTTTCTGTGATTTTAGGTGCAATGGCATTGATTTTTTCATTCACATAATACTCGATTTTCGCTTTTTCGGGCTGATTGTCAATGACAGTTCCCAGCTTCTGAGAGAAATTTTCCGGAATCACAATGACAGCAAAATAGTCGCCGTATTCCACCTTATCCATTGCGTTTTTGCGGTTATTAAAGTGCCAGTCCATATCATTATTCTTCTTTAGTTCCTTGACGATGTCATCTCCAATATGTATGTCCTTATCACGAACCACTGCTCCGGCATCTTCATTCACGATTCCTACTGGAAGCTGATCAGTTTGACTATAGGGATCCCAGGAAGCCTCGATGTTAAACCAGGCATACAAAGAAGGGAGCAGCGTCAAGCCTCCGATTAATACTGCCGCCACCCAATTCGTAAAAATACTTCTAATATCCATTTTATAAATTTTCCACATGCTGTTCAGTCCAATCTGCCCGTCTTCTTATAGATTTTGTGAATAATCCATTAAATATATTCAGGACCGCTGTTAACAACAATTTTATACCTTTAAAAAAACTGGGTAAAAACAGAAGGGGGAGGGAAATTCAATTAGGGGCTAAAGGAGCAGGCTCATTCGGACAAGAGGAGAAGAAACCTGAGCGAACGAGTCCGGACTTGGCGCTCCTTCAGACAGGGGGGAGCTGCGAGCGAACAAGTCCGATTTTTGGTGCTCATTCAGAAAGTTAAATGATCCAGCTTCCCTGCTTAAGAACTCATTACTTTTATAAAATCTTCAATAAATCCCTGATAATTAAAATCCAGAAAAATATTTTTATTCTTTTCAGAGGGCTTGGAACTGACTCTGAAATCAGCAATGGACGTACCTCTTCCTTCATCCGCTGTTAGTATTTTCACATCTCTTCTAATAGAACGTCCCATTTCCGGGTTGACCATGAGGAAGAGAGTTACAACATCATGTAATGGAGCACCGTTAATTCCAGGAAGAAGTTTTTTATAGGCTTCTATATAATATTCCATCACTTCATCCATAATTTGAATCACTGGATTGTCAGTCATTTCCTGAATCATTTTAATATGCTCCATTGTGATGATAGCTTTGTTCGTGACGTTAAGCGGAACTACATAGATGTTATCTAAATTTGCCAATACTAGCTGAGAAGAGATAGGGTCACCATAAAAATTGGCTTCTGCTGAGGGTGTTACATTACCAGGAACCAGAAAAGCCCCACCCATTATAAAAAATTCTTTAATGTTGTCTGAAATATTTTCCCCTAATATAAATAGTGCAGCTAATGAGGTATTTCTCCCCACATCTACTATAGTTACGTCCTGGTTCTCCCTTATAATGGTGTAGAGCTCCGAGAAATTGGTCAGTTCCCCTTTTGCATCCTCTGGAGGCCGTATAGGGCCCAATCCCTCCTCTCCATGAATTTCAGGATAGAACCTGGGAATTTCCCCTGATGAAGGGCTATTAGCTCCTCCGATAATAGGGATATCCGGTCTGCCGGCCAGTTTGAGCAAATAGGCGATGTTATCTGTTGCCTGTTCTTTTGTAACGTTCCCATAACTCGATACGATAGCTAGCACATTTATGCTTGGATTAAGAAGGGCATATATGATGGCAATGGAATCATCAATCCCTGGGTCAGCAAACAAAATGATGTTTTTCATTTTCTATTCCCCCAATACTAAATATCCATTTCTATAACATATCAAATAGGGAAGCGGGTTATGTCATTAAGGTGGTTAACTTTAGGTGAAAAAGCTGTCAGGGCAGGTCTGATAATATTTGCAGAGGCTTTCAACATGATATTGACAAACATTTCAAAAAAATATATGATAAAAATCCTGCCAATTTTACATTGGCCTAAGGGGACTGTGAAAAGTTCATTCTTCTTTGAAAAGGATGGGTAACTATGAATAAGGAGAAAGCCTATGCTCCCTATTCCAAATTTCCGGTTGGAGCAGCATTATTGCTAAAAGACGGCACTGTCATTAATGGAGTGAATGTGGAAAATGTTTCGTTAGGTGCAACGAATTGTGCCGAGAGAACAGCTATTTTCACTGCAATTGCGAACGGTTACAAAAAAGGTGATTTTCAAGCTATTGCTGTAGCGGGCGATACGGCAGATTTTCTTCCGCCATGCAGCATCTGCAGACAAGTGTTAGCCGAGTTCTGTATGCCGGATATGCCAGTTTACTTAACGAATGAGAAAAAAGAAATCTTAGAATTGACATTAAAGGATTTATTGCCGTATGCATTTACGGATTTAGAGATGTAAAATAAATGGAGGGCAAGCTTTGAGAGATATTCATCAAAGCTTGCCCTCTTATTTTCTCGTGAACTAGTCTTCACCTGCAATAACCACTCTGTTTCTTCCCTCGTGCTTTGCCTTATATAACGCTTGGTCAGTTCTGTTCATTAATTCCGAAAAGCTGCCGGCTGCAGCGGGAAAGCTGCCGATTCCCATCGATACAGTGATTGGGTTTCCGGATGGGCTTGTGGTGCATTCAGTTGTTTTCCTTATCCGTTCTGCAACGATTTCGGTAATGTGAATACCGGTTTCGGGAAGGATAATTAAAAATTCTTCCCCGCCAATGCGGAAGCACAAATCACTTGCCCTCGTTTCCTTCTTAACCAATGCAGACAGAAATTTCAACACTTCATCTCCAACTTGATGCCCAAATTGGTCGTTTACAGCTTTAAAATGGTCAATATCAAATAAGATGATTGAGTATATATCAAAATCATTAATCTTTTTTTCTAAAAAGCGGCGATTATAGAAGCCAGTCAGCGGATCCAGATTCGATTCACTCTCCGCATCAGTCAGTTTTGTCTGATAAAAATCAACAGCTACTAATATAGCACGCTTCAATTCCTTTAACTCATAATACCAGCCGGGAATGTAGGGCGCAGGGCTCGATGGTTCTGTGGTAACCTGCTTTGCGTAAGAAGCTAAATTCCTGATGGGGTTCACTATTTTTTTCATCATGATCAGGGTCAGGACAAAAACAAACATCATAAATGGAATGGCTATCAGGGTAACTTGCTTGGCCATTTCCATGGCTGGCTTCATCACAGACTTTTTAGGAGTCTGGGATATAATTCCCCATTTACTTGTTGAGGTAGCAGAGGCATATCCGGCAAACATGGATATACCTTTGGTATTCGTGACTTCCTGATTTCCGTTCTTTCCTTCTAAAACTTGCTGTACAACTTTGTTTTCTTTCTCATTATCGTTAATTCTATTTTTATCCGGGTGATATATAATATTTCCTTCAGAATCAACCACATACACATATGAATCGTTTTCATGCTTGGGATGCTGCCCCAGAACCTTGATCAGACTGTTTTCTTCATGTAAATAGATAGTTCCGGCAAGAAATCCCCCATATGATCCATTATTATCAAAAACAGGGACAGAAATAAGCATTATATTAATTTTCCGGTCACACCTACATATGGCTTTGATATTAAAGGAACTTTCTTTTCCAGAGCTTCATTTGCACCGACACTGTTCAGTTTTGTCCCCTCTAAAGCCATATCAGGTGCAGATGCTGCAATACGACCAGTTTTGTCCACAAAAAATATAGAATTAAAAAAGGTAGTCGACTGCAAAATAAATTCTAACTCCTCATGGATTGCATGGGAATCTGCAGTCAAATAATCCTCATTTTTTGCTTCCATCGTCAGATTTTTAATCATATTTCCAAATAAAGAATCCGTTGTAGCTGCCAGTTTTTGAGCATAATATTGATTCTCTATTAAATAATTTTTCTCCAGGTTGTTCTTGCTTACCACTGCACTTGAAATGATACTTCCGGCTAAGGTGCCGAGCATAGCGAAAGCCAGTAAACTCAAAATAAGCCACTGGATGCTTAATCTAATAGGTTTTTTCATATCTCTTCACCAATAAAAAAAGTGCTATTTATAGTACAAATAACCTAATAGAATATACCATATGACTTTTGAGCCTCACAACATTCAATAAGCAGGATTTCTAGGGTGGAGATTGTGGAAGCAGCTCTTTTCTATAGAACTAGCGGGATTAATAAGAAGGATTTTCCAATAATTTATAGAAATCATTTTCGGCAGGAGAATTTAAATATAAATTTATCAGAGCATGAAGTATAACACCTGCTTACTATGCAAGAGGGCCCATTCAGTGATTTTACGAGCAAGGTCTTCTTGTTAAAGTGGACCTTGGCTATTGTGAGGAGGTGATGACATGGAAGAAAAGGATAAAAATCAAGTGAATAAAAAAGCGATGTGGACAATTTGGGGTTTAGCATTTGGTGCAGGTGTGGGGGCAATATTGGGAATCGCAGCATACAATCAGCAGTGGCTGGGTTGAGTGAAGGGGTTTAAGAACAGGGTTCCCACATCTAAAAGTGTAGGAACCATTTTATTTTATCTATCCATATCTATAGCAAATGTTTCCTTAAGTCCCTTCATTCCATGAGGGGTAATTTTGATGGCGCGGGTTTTAGGGATGCGCTGTATCCAATTTCGTTCCAGAAGTTTCTCCAGGATGGCATTCCCCAGTGCGCCTGCAAGATGATGGCGTCTTTCGCTCCAGTCAAGACATTTATGGGAAAAAGAGCGGCGCTTCTTTTTCAATGAGGTCAGGTCTATTTGCATGGAGTGAAAAAATGCTTTTCCATCTTCCGTAATATTAAATGTATCATCTTCTTCTGTAATAAATCCTTTTCTTTTTAACGATTCAGTTAGCTGCACACCTAAATTTCCAGCGAGATGATCATAGCACGTCCTGGCAAATCGGATCGCTTTATCTTCAGAGGCATGTTTAAAAGATTTAATTTCTGCAGCAGGCGCAATAGATAGAAAGGATTCCATCACTTGGGCAACTTCTTGATTCATGATGCCATAATATCGGTGCCTTCCCTGTTTTTCTGCTGAAACCACTTGAGCATCCAGCATTTTTTTGAGATGAAAGCTGGCCGTTTGCGGTTTAATCCGGGCCATATGGGCCAGTTCATTTACAGTGTGATACCGGCCATCCAATAAGGCGGTTAGTATGGCTGCCCGACTTGGTTCACTGACCAAAGAAGCGACTTTTGCTACATTTGAATTCATATTCATATCTTATTCCTCCATGTAATCCATATTTCGATGATAATTGAAATATTTACCCCTTACAATGATATTCGTAAAAAAGTTCAGGAGGAAACTGCAATGAAAAAGGAAGAAAACCAAATAATCACCAAGTCGATTCAGCCTAAAATCTTATATTATGGAACTCCAGTGATATTGTTAACAACACTTAATGAAGATGGGACATCCAACATCAGCCCCTTATCCTCGTCATGGGCATTAGGGGAATGCATTGTCCTTGGAATCGGGGAAGGGGGAAAAGCATTGGATAACCTTCGCAGTCATCCTGAATGTGTTGTAAACGTTCCTCATCCTGGCCTTTGGGAGAATGTAGAAGCTTTAGCCCCGCTGACAGGCAAGAACCCATTACCGGAATATAAAAGGATCAATTCATTCCGTTTTGAAAAAGATAAATTCTCAGCAGCCTCCCTTACGAAGAAGGAAGCAGAAATTGTAAAGCCCTTTAGAATCCTGGAATGTCCACTTCAGATCGAGAGCAGGGTGGAGCACATTCGAGTTCCGGAACATGACTCTCACTTTGCCATTGTGGAAGTAACGGCATTAAAGGTCCATGCGCATACATCCATCCTTAAGGATGATCATCATGTGAACCCTCATGAATGGAGTCCCCTCATTTATAATTTCAGGCACTACTATGGACTGGGCGAACATCTTGGGAAAACATTTCGGGCATAGTTCTATGGAAATTAATCACTTTTGCTAACTGTTTAGAAATATTTCATACATATTTTAGAAAGTTTTAAGATTTATGTGATATAGTTCTTTTAATTTCTTAATCTGGATAATAGGTTTATAAAACTATCTTGAATGCTAAGAATAAGATATGATCTGATGAAAATTTTTATAACAGAGTGAGTGAAACAGATGTCCATTAAAATGAGGTTTCTGCTGTCTTATATTGGAGTGATTCTTTTTTCAATCACTTTATTATTGGCAGCAGGTTTTTTAATTATTTTTGCCATAACAGGTGATGTAAGATCTATAGAGCATCTTTATAAAAAATCGTATATACAAAAACCTTTAACAACAGTTGAAGAAAGTGTGTTTCTCGATTTAAAGCTTTTTGCTAAAAATAATCCGAAACAGCTCCTAAATGAAAAGGAGCTTAAAAAGATTGAGAAAGAGGATATCGACATTGTTGTTAGAAAGGGCACAAAAGTTGAGTACGCTTCCCATGCTCTTGACAAACAGGCATTGGTTAAATCCCTTCCAGGTTTTGAAGAAACAAACATCAATACTCGAGATACGATTAAACTCAACGACTATTTTTTTACCTATGTAAAGTTTGATTTTTATTTCCCGGATAAAAGTGAAGGAAGTGTTTTCGTATTAAGGAAGGCCAGTTCCTATGCTGAGGTCATTAGAGAATTGTTTCCTATTTTATCAGGGCTTTTACTGTTCCTGTTTATTATGATTATTGGTATATTGAATTATTTAGTTTCACGAAGCATTATTAAACCTATCTCATTTCTTAAAGAAGCTGCCGAAAGAATTAAATCAGGAGATTTAAATTTTGAAATCAAGGCGACTTCAAATGATGAAATCGGACAGTTAAACAGGGCGTTTGAGGAAATGAGAATAAAGCTAAAAGAATCGATAAGCCTCCAGCTTCGGTACGAAGAAAATCGAAAAGAGCTTCTGACCAATATTTCTCATGATTTGAAGACACCTATCACTTCGATTATTGGATATGTAGAGGGGATTAAAGATGGAGTAGCCAATACCCCTCAGAAGATGGAAAAGTATTTGTCGACTGTGTACTTAAAAGCAATGGACATGGATTCATTAATTGATGAGCTGTTCCTATTTTCCAAGCTGGATTTAAAAAAAGAACCATTCCACTTTGAGACTATCGAACTGGATAAATATATGAAAGACTATGCAGAAGAACTTTATTTGGATTTACTTCAGCAAGGAATCCATATGGAGCTTCATCTTTTGAATAAACCAATCTGCGTGAAAGCGGATAGAGAGAAATTGAAACGAGTATTGGCCAACTTAATAAGCAATTGTGTTAAATATATGAACAAAGACAGGAAGAAGATTTCTATTTCTCTTCATGAACGATTAGGCGATGTAATTGTTAAAGTAGAAGATAATGGGCAAGGGATAGAACCCTCTGCCTTGCCAAATATTTTTGAACGTTTTTACCGTGCTGAACAATCAAGAAGTTCCGAGACAGGCGGAAGCGGCTTAGGACTTGCGATCGCGAAACAAATAATTTTGGAGCATAGAGGGGAAATCTGGGCTTCAAGCAAGATAGGTAAAGGTACAAGTATATTCTTTTCCCTAAAGAAAGGTGAAAAAATATGAAAAAAATATTGCTTATTGAAGATGACGTTAGTATTGCAGAATTGCAAAGAGATTATTTAGAAATAAATAAGTTTCGTGTCGATATTCAACATTCTGGTGATGAAGGACTCCAGCAGGCTCTTCAAGAGCACTATGATTTAATTATTTTAGACATCATGCTTCCAGGAGTAAATGGGTTTGAAATATGTAAACAGATACGCGCAGTTAAAAACATTCCTATCTTGTTTGTGTCAGCTAAAAAGGAGGATATCGATAAAATTCGGGGTCTCGGTTTAGGGGCGGACGATTATATTACCAAGCCTTTTAGTCCGAGTGAGCTGGTAGCCAGAGTGAAAGCACATCTTGAGCGATATGAGCGTTTAGCTGGAAAGCAAACTCAAACAAATACAATTTTCGTTCATGGAATATCAATTGATAAGTCAGCGCGCAAAGTTTATATTGACGGAGAAGAAACTCCGTTTACAACAAAGGAATTTGATTTATTAGTATTTCTTGTCATGCATCCAAATCAAGTATTGAGCAAAGAACAGCTTTATGAAAAGATTTGGGGGCTGGAGTCAGCTGCAGATGTTTCAACAGTCACCGTTCATATCAGAAAAATACGAGGGAAAATAGAAGGAGACCCTGCACAGCCGAAATTCTTGGAAACCGTTTGGGGAGCCGGTTATCGATTCAATGTTTAATTTATTTTATGTGTTTATTTAGACCCGTCACAAAGGTGGCGGTTATTTTTTTATAAATATGAAGAAAATTTAAGATTAAGTTTATCTTTCTTTAAGAATTTATTTAGAGGGAGTTTACATTTTGGTACTAACATAATAGAGGCAGTAACTAATCAGAGTCATTTTATTTAAAGAAGATAGGCAGGTGAAGCAGTTGCGGGGTTGGCTAACAATAGTGATTGGAGGCTTGATCCTCCTTCAAGGCTGTGTCTCGGATAATAATGCAGATACAAAAACACAGGAAAAAGAGGTAAGGGAAGATATGGATATGAGTGAATTATTTCTTCAAGCTGCAGAGCGCAGAGAAACAGAAACAATAAAGAGATTGATAGAGGAAGGTGCTGGTCTAAATAAGAAGGACTCAGACGGACGAACTGCTGCAATGATTGCAGCTTACAATAATGATGTCGAAACCGCTAAAGTCATGATTAAAGCGGGGGCAGACGTCAACATTCAGGATAACATGAAAAACAACCCTTTCTTATATGCCGGTGCAGAAGGGTATGTTGAGATTCTAAAGCTTACGATCGAAGCAGGTGCTGATCCGGCGATAGTGAACCGTTATGGTGGAACTGCATTGATTCCTGCTTCCGAACATGGCCATATAGATGCCATCAAGGAGCTTCTGTCCAAGACAGATATTGATGTAAATCATGTAAATGATCTCGGCTGGACAGCTTTATTGGAAGCAATTATTTTGAATGATGGAAATGTAATACAGCAGCAAACTGTGCAATTGCTAATCGACCACGGGGCGGATGTGAATATTCCGGATGGAAATAATGTAACTCCTCTGCAGCATGCACGTGAGAAAGGATTTAAAGAGATTGAACGTATTTTGTTAACAGCAGGAGCAAAATAGGCCTGTAATTATTAAGACCCACCAAAAATGAGAATGAGGTGTCATAAAAATGAACAAAAAGGCAAAAGCAATAACATCAATCCTTCTTGGATTTACATTAGTAGCAACGGGGTGCAGCGCTGGTGCAAACGCCCAGGAAAATCATAGTAAGCAGAAGCAGGAACAAGCGGTTAAAGAGACTAAAAAGAATCAATTAACCAAGGGACAGGAAATGGCTAACATTCTCAGCAGCACAAATTGGCAAGGTACAAGAGTGTATGACAAAAATAAGAACGACTTAACAAAAGAGAATGCAAACTTCATTGGTCTTGCGAAATATGATGTGAAATCAGGAAGATATGAATTTTTCGATGTGAAGACAGGCGAAAGCCGCGGCGATAAGGGAACTTTCTTTTTAACCAATGATGGGAAGAAGAGAATATTAATTTCAGAATCAATGAATTATCAAGCTGTTGTCGAAATGACAAAACTATATAAAGATATTTTTACTTATAAAAGAATAGGAAAAGACGCTAATGGCAACGACGTAGAGGTATTTGTTGAACATGTTCCATATAAAGGAAATGGGCTTTCTTTTACTGATCCGGACAAGCAGCTGGACGCTGTTACGGGAGATATCGTTAAAGACGCAGATGGAGATAAGATTCTAGGCAGCACCCTCTGGAACGGGACAAAGGTATTAGATGAAGACGGCAATGATGTAACAAAGTATAATACGATGTTTATAAGTCTGGCAAAATTTGATGACAAAACGAATAAATATGAATTTTTCAATCTTGAAACAGGAAAAAGCCGCGGTGATTTTGGCTACTTCGATACTGTTAACGAAAATAAAATAAGAGCCCATGTTTCAATTGGAGCTAATAAGTATGGTGCAGCGCTTGAGCTTACCGAACTAAATAAGAATAAATTTACGTATAAAAGAACGGGTAAAGACAAAGATGGCAAAGATATAACGGTGTTTGTTGAACATGAACCTTATAAGGGTGATTTTAAACCGAAATTCACTAAATAATAAACATCAGAAAGGAATGGATTTTCCGTTCCTTTTTGTTTACTTTAAACATAAACTTTTCTTATTGGAAATCAATAGTATGTTTTAAAAAAAGCATACCAATGCAATGAAAGAAGGAAATACTAAAGAAGAAATGAATGAAATTAAAGATAGATATAAATAGATTTAATGGGGGATGCTATGTCAAAGTATATTAGTATTTTTTTCTTATTTGCAATCGTAAGTGTCTTACTCTTTTTTATATTTGGTTCAGTATTCATGGGTGGAGGCAACCCGGCAGTAGAAGCGGTTTATATATTTGGAACAATAGTTGTATTACTGCTATCGTTTATAATATCACAGCTTTTCTATTTAATAGATTTGTTTAAGAACCGGTAATTCCCTGTCTTTATGACTATACAAATATATTGAAGAAAAGTATCATTTTTTGGGGAGTATGCTGAGGAGAGTTGCTATGTGTATATAGTTAATAAGACAATCAATGCAATAAAGTCCGATCGGTTAGATAATCATGGATTCTTTTAACTGGAAGAATAACTATTAGATTGAGGTGTCATGAATGATATTAGTCAGTTCTTGTTTAGCAGGGTTGGAAGTGAGATATAACGGCACTCATTGCTTAAATCAAAAGATCCGTCAAATGCTGGACCAGAAGCAGGCAATCACTGTTTGTCCTGAGGTGCTTGGAGGTTTTTCAACACCAAGAGAACCTGCTGAAATAATAGATGGTGATGGAGCAGATGTTCTTGATGGCATCAGGCAGAGATGTTACGGATTTGTACATAAAAGGAGCCTATATGACGCTAAGAAAAGCCCAAGAACTGCAAGTTACCACAGTGGTGCTAAAAGAGTATAGCCCCTCCTGTGGAAGTTCAATGATTTATAACGGCGAGTTTAAGGGCAACAAAATACCTGGAGATGGAGTTACGTCGGCCTTGCTTAAAAGGAATGGCATTAACGTAGTATCAGAAGAATGTTTGGCTGATTTACTTGGATGACGGAGCTCCTGGTTAGTTCCGATTACTATATTGCTGTCTTTAATGTTTAAGTTGAAAGCCTGAACCATTCTCATGCTTTGCTAAAATGCAGGCAGAGTCTAAACGGCTGAATTAGGTTATGCTGAGCAAAAGATTTGGCCTAGTTATTTAACCAAGACCGGCTTGCCAAGTTCATCAAATGCATGCTTAAAGTCAAATGCGAAAGAAGCAGGCCCATGCTGGATATAAAAATCATATCTTTTGAAAGCTTCCTTCCAGGATACATCCGATAACATATCTGTCCACCAAACCACATAGTTTGGCTGTCTCTCTGGAAGAGGCCCAAACCACTTATTCCTGTCCAGCAATGCCTGCCTATGAAGGCCAGAATAAGTAAACTGATATAAAGACTGAAGGTTTTTCCATACTGTTAAGGTAAGAATGGGGGTACCCTCTCCTTTAATCGTTTCTTCAGGGAACTTCGCTCTATTTGGTGAGAATTCTTTTATGAGGTGCCCGGTTTTAGCAGCCTCTCGCATGACTTCATTTCCCGCTTCAAAAAACTCCCTGGAGGCAGGGTGTTCTTCTGAATGCTTCAGCCGTCCAACCGTCAAAATAGCCACAAATGCCAAGTTAATTCCTCCATTATCTTTTTTACCTACATATATTCTATAAGGACTGGACCAATACCTGGGAGACGGGATAATAATTTAATGGCTGTTGCCAGATATACAGTTCTCAAGCAAGTTTAAGAATGGGCATTTAAAATGGGAAGGTTATTTTACTTCCCTTAATCCTTTCCCTGAAAGAATATCCTGAATACCTTCCTCACAAACGCCATATGAACGCCAGGAACACGTTTCGCAAACAGTTTGTATATCTGAGGGAAGTGCATACTTTTGGATGCTCGACTCAATGTCCTTCCAATACAGGATTTGCCCAATTTTAAGTCCCAGTTTTTCTAAAATAATGGCATCTCTTGCGTAAATATCGTCGTGTTCACAGTGGTATTCACCTGAGTTGGGATACTTTTCACACAGCTGATCTGGCCCTTTTACAAGCTGTACCCATGTCCTGGGATTGTCTCTCAAGGCTTGATGCAAACGTGTCATATTTTCCACGTATTCCTGGGAATAGCCCATTCCCCGATATCCCAGTAGGCAAAAAAGATGATGGCCCCGAAGCTTATACATAAAATCACCCCAATTTAACTATTATGTTTGTATGTTAACTAAATATAAATATAGTTAACATACTTGTTTATCATAACATTTAAAATTGGTCAGCTGAGGGTCTTTTTAGCTAACCTGGTTTACAGCCTTTCGGGGCAGGCTGTTTAAAATGGAAAATAAACTCCTGTAAATATTGAATTGCCTTTGACAAGTTGATATATTAACTTATATATATGGAATCAATGATGTGATCAAGTAAATAAGGATTGTGAAACAGAAAATATAGCCTGGGCTGAAAGCTATATCACCTCTCCTTATTGAACCCTGCCACGGAGATGTTAGTAAAGCTAACCGGGTCGTTTCGTTACAAACGTACAGAGGACTTTATATTGTGATTAAAGTCGAACTAAGGTGGTACCACGTCTATTAGCGTAAAGACGTCCTTTTGATGGACTCTTTATGCTTTTTTTATTTTTTAAATCACTTTTCAGGAGGAAGAGAAGATGTCTCAAAAACCAAACCACTTTACAAAATGGTATCTTGATACAATTCAAAAAGCTGAATTATTTGATTACACCCCAGTTCGCGGCTGTATTGCCTTTAAGCCGGATGGATATGAAATATGGGAACATATTCAGGCAGAAATGGATAAGCGGTTCAAAGAAACCGGTCACCGCAATGCATATTTCCCTATGTTAATTCCAGAAGCCTTTTTTCAAAAGGAGAAGGATCACATTGAAGGGTTCTCACCAGAACTTCCTTGGGTAACAGAAGCTGCCGGAGAGAAACTGGAGGAACGTCTGGCACTGCGTCCAACTTCTGAAACCATGATCGGACATTTGTATTCAGATTGGATTAAGAGTTATCGGGATTTGCCATTATTAATCAATCAATGGGCAAATGTATTCCGCTGGGAGAAGAAAACTCTTCCATTTATCCGCACTTCTGAATTTTTATGGCAGGAAGGCCATACGGCTCATGTGGATGAAGAAGATGCGCGTAAGGAAACCATGCAAATGCTGGCCATTTATAAAGAAGTTGTAGAAGGATTACTAGCGATTCCGGTTTATGATGGACAAAAGACACCATCAGAACGCTTTGCCGGTGCGATTGATACTTTTTCCATTGAAGCGATGATGAAAGATGGAAAAGCTGTGCAGGCAGGTACCTCACACTACTTAGGTACAAAATTTGCGGAAGCTTTCGATATCAAATATTTGAATAAAGAAAATAAACATACCTATGTCCATACTACATCCTGGGGTACGTCTACACGGTTAATTGGCTCCGTCATCATGGTTCATGGAGATGAGCAAGGTCTTGTGCTGCCTCCAAAAATAGCACCGACTCAAGTTGTGCTGATTCCAGTCGGGCCATGGAAAAAGAACCCTGCCATTATGGAGAAGCTGGACGAAATCTTTGCCGCACTAAAGGCAGAAGGAATTCGTGTCCGTCTTGATGATTCAGATCAATCACCAGGCTATAAATTTAATGAGTGGGAACTAAAAGGCGTACCTGTGCGAATTGAACTTGGCCCGCGTGATTTAGACCAAAATCATGGCTTGATGAAAGCACGTGATCTAGACGAGAAAGTTTCCGTACCATTAGAATCCATTGTAGACAGCATTAAAAAAGAGCTTGAAACTATGCAGAATCGTCTATTCGAAAAAGCAAAAGCATTCCGCTCGGAGAATTCGCACACACATATCGATACAATGGAACAGTTAGAAAAGCACATAGCAGAATCCGAATTAAATGACACCATTCCTGGCTGGATTTTAGCTGGCTGGTGCGGAGAAGACGCCTGTGAAGAAAGTGTAAAAGAAAAAACAAAATTCACAACAAGGAACATACCGTTCAACCCTCCGGCAACTAAGCACACATGCATCCATTGTGGTAAAGAAGCGAAGCATACGGTTTGGTTTGCGCGAGCGTATTAAACTGAGAATGTGAAATATAACTTGATCTTTCAGGGTCAATTATTTTAAGGTCCGCCTCACTCAGGCGGCCTTTTTTTATGAACGTCCAGGTTTCACAGTAAAGCATTTAAAAAAGTAACGTTAACATATTTTATTAAACTGATTAGTATGTTAAAATCTAAAATGTCTAAAAATTTAGATAACGTTCTTGGACAATGTTTTAATTTAGGAGGCAGATATTATGACAAACAAATATATTGGCGTGAAAATACTAAGAGAAACAGGACTAAAATAATTTTAAAGGTATTGAAAGGGGAAAATCATTTGAATCAAACCTTATTAATTATTGATGCCCAACAAGAGTTAATTGATGGGAATCTGGAAGAAAGTAAAGTTTTTAATAAAGAGCAGCTTATTGGGAATATCAATTTAGTGATTGAAAAAGCAAAGCAATGCAGTGTTCCAGTTGTATTTGTTAGGGATATAGATGTTGCTGAAGGGAAAGGCAAGGGATTTCAGGTTCACGAAGAAATTAATGTGCCTGAGGAGACAAAGTTTTTTGATAAAGCTGCAACGAATTCTTTTCATGGAACAGGACTGCTGGATCACCTAAAATCTCAAAAGGTGAAGCATGTTGTTATAATGGGGTGTAAAACCCAGCACTGTATAGACAGTGCAGTTAGAACCGCAACTATTAGTGGGTTTGATGTCACATTAGTAGGTGATGGACATTCAACAACGGACAGTGATGCCTTAAGTGCAGAACAAATTATCAAGCATCATAATGATACTCTTCATGGCCATTACAATGTGGAACATTTTTCAGTTGT
>ERZ1023203.79-NODE-79-length-19634-cov-4.847796_pt1 | contig 19634 bp, 19 predicted proteins | sample MGYA00380444_ERZ1023203 | MGnify/ENA primary metagenome ERZ1023203 (study PRJEB33173, sample SAMEA4830386) | metagenome | study: EMG produced TPA metagenomics assembly of the PRJEB25223 data set... | reverse complement strand
CGTCGGCCTGATGGAAAACATGATGAAAAAGATCATGAAAGAAGTGAAGGGCCTGGATGTCCAGCTTCCATTCCCGCGCATGACCTATCAGGAAGCGATGGACCGTTTTGGATCTGATAAGCCGGATACACGCTTTGGGATGGAATTGACGGATTTATCGGAAATAGTAAAAGAGTCAAGCTTCAAAGTATTTGCCGGAGCAGTAGCTTCCGGGGGACAGGTTAAGGCTATTAATGTAAAAAATGGTGCAGGAAAGTATTCACGAAAAGATATTGATGCCCTAACAGAGTTTGCTGCTGTTTATGGTGCAAAAGGGCTTGCATGGTTAAAAGCGGAAGAAGACGGTTTAAAAGGTCCGATTGCCAAGTTTGTGACTGAGGATGAGCAAAAAGCATTCTATGCTTCTCTGTCAGTAGAACCAGGAGACTTGCTCCTCTTTGTGGCTGATAAGAAAAATGTTGTGGCAGATGCACTCGGCGCTCTGCGATTAAAGCTTGGAAAAGAGCTTGATCTGATTGATCAAAGCAAGTTTAACTTCCTTTGGGTTACAGACTGGCCGCTTCTGGAATACGATGAGGAAGAAGGCCGCTATTATGCAGCCCATCATCCTTTTACAATGCCTGCCAGAGAAGATTTAGATCTTCTTGATAAAGACCCTGCTCAAGTCCGTGCACAAGCATATGACCTTGTATTAAACGGCTACGAGCTTGGCGGCGGATCATTGCGTATTTTCGAAAGAGACGTTCAAGAGAAAATGTTCAGTGTGCTTGGCTTCTCAAAAGAGGAAGCTGTTGAACAGTTTGGATTCCTGCTTGAAGCATTTGAATATGGCACTCCTCCGCATGGCGGAATTGCCCTTGGATTAGACAGACTTGTAATGCTATTGGCTGGCAGAACGAATCTGAGGGATACGATTGCCTTCCCTAAAACAGCCAGTGCGAGCTGTGTGCTAACAGAAGCCCCTGGTGAAGTTAGCCAGTCCCAGCTTAATGATTTGCACTTAGCGCTTAATTTGAAAAAAAGTGAGTAATTTCCTATATAATGATTAAATGGTGAAAAAAACACATTTTTCAGAAAAATAAACTGGGAAGTAACTCCTGATTTTAAGGCAAGTTCTATAATTTCAAGGAAGAAAATGGATAAAAATGTTCAAATTAGCTCCATTTCATCAGCTTGAAAAAGAAGAAACCGTGTGATATGATCATATCAATAAATAAAGAGTCCTGATGTGTTCGTTGTAAAACCTGAAATTTTGACCAACATTATTCCTTCGGGAGTCCGGAGTTTTCCCGCAGCGTAAAAGCCTCATGGATGAGGACTTACAAACGCAGGAAACAGGACACCCACCTGCTGAGTGCGGGTTCAAAACGAGGGCATCAACAGCGACGGCACGATTGGGACTCTTTAGTACATACGATTGTAAAAATCCATGCTTGTGAGCATGGATTTTTTGTTGTCCTGTTCAATATGATCATACCCGGAGCTGAGCTATTGCTGAAATGTGATAAGGATTAAATATTTTAGTGCTGTTAACACTATTGGAGAGAAAGTTGCGGCTTAATTATTGCTTAAAATCTTAATGTCATTAATCCTATAGAACTACTTGCTTTAAAATTCAAGTATGATATATTCATTATCGGGTATAAGATAATACATGCTTTCTAAATAACATCTGATGGGGTTGATATATATATGCTTCACCAATTTTCCAGGAATGAATTGGCTATTGGCAAAGAAGGCCTTGAAAAAATGAAAAATAGTACCGTTGCAGTATTGGGCATAGGCGGAGTTGGTTCCTTTGCAGCGGAAGCATTGGCGCGTTCCGGTGTTGGCCGGCTTGTGCTGGTTGATAAAGACGATGTTGATATTACAAATGTAAACAGACAGGTTATCGCTTTATTATCTACTGTCGGGAAACCAAAGGTGGATTTAATGAAAGAAAGAATCAAGGATATCAATCCTGAATGTGAAGTAATTGCTTTAAAAATGTTTTATACGGAAGAAACCTATGAGCAATTCTTTGATTATGGTCTCGACTTTGTAGTTGATGCTTCCGATACGATTTCTTATAAAATTCATTTAATGAAGGAATGCTTGAACAGAGGGATTCCAATGATCTCAAGCATGGGTGCTGCAAATAAAATGGATCCGACCAGGTTCCAGATTGCTGATATTTTCAAAACTCATACTGACCCGATCGCTAAGGTTATCCGCACACGCCTGAGAAAAGAGGGAATCAGAAAAGGCGTTCCGGTTGTATTCTCGGATGAAAGCCCGATCGTTATCCGGGAGGATGTCCGCAAAACAGTAGGGAAAGATGATGCTGAAATCAGAAAGGCCAAAATGCCGCCATCTTCAAACGCATTTGTTCCTTCAGTTGCAGGTTTAATCATGGCCAGCTATGTAGTTAAAGAACTATTAAGCGATATTAAAATTACACGTGTAAATGACTGAAAAGAGACCGGCTGCATGCCGGTCTTTCGCATATAAAGTCCTGGAATCTCTCCAATCAATGAACAGCTCTTTTCTCTTCTTTACATTCATGCTTCAGCAGCTGGTCGGCTTCTTTCAGAATGCTTGCCATTTCCTCATATTGCATAAGCTGATTTTTAAATTCCGCTTCTTTATCCTTCAACCTTCTGATTAACTGCTCATTTTGAAGTTTTAAGTGCACTTGGTATTCGTGCAGACGTTTATTTTCCCTCATTTGCTCTGAATCAGGCTGTGTTTTCGCAAAATTCCTTAAGAAGTGTATAACTTGAGCCAAATTGCAAGGGGGAACAGTGCCATGGGTTTGACTGGCTGCTTTATTGCTTAAGGTTTTTGGGGATCCATCATCTGCCCTTTTTGTTATGACCGTGTTCCAGCGGTATTGGCATGCTGAAACTGTACGGCCGAGTTCAGTACTTGCCTTCTTAAAAGCTGATGCTTTTGTATCCCCGTTTGAAGTGTATTCAAGCACTGTTTCTTCGAGTAATTGATCATCTTCCGGTTTCCATGAGTCTTTCCGTTCCTTCATTCTTTTAACCACCTTGGAAAATACGATTGTTAGGATTATCGTCACCCTAAAAGATGAAAATATTCCATTCTCAGTTGTTGAAAGGTAAAATAACAAAGTGTAAGTCAAATAATAATCCCTACATTAAAGGCGTCTGCAAAGAGCTGGACTTTAATAGATGGGAGGAGGATACCTATATGGATACTCTTGTAGAAATACAGGACGTTACAAAAGTAATAAAAGGAAGAACGATTATTGATTCTGTCAGCTTTGAGGTGAAAAAGGGAGAGGTATTCGGTTTCCTTGGCCCAAACGGTGCAGGTAAGACCACCACTATTCGAATGCTGGTGGGCTTGATCGGCATTACTTCCGGGGACATTAAAATTCTTGGCAGCAGCATCAAAACCGATTTTGAAAAGGCGGTTTCCCATATTGGAGCCATTGTAGAAAATCCTGAGATGTATAAGTTTTTGTCAGGGTATCAAAATCTGGTCCATTATGCACGAATGTCAAAAGGTGTAACGAAAGAAAAAATTGATGAAACGGTTGAGCTTGTAGGATTGGCGGATCGGATTCATGATAAAGTCAGAACATACTCTCTTGGCATGAGGCAGAGGCTAGGTCTTGCACAGTGTCTTTTGCATGATCCCAAAATCCTCATTCTGGATGAACCTACGAATGGGCTTGATCCTGCAGGGATCAGGGAGATTCGGGATCACCTGAGGATGCTTGCGAGAGAAAGAGAAATGGCTGTCATTGTTTCCAGCCATTTACTATCTGAAATGGAAATGATGTGTGACAGAATCGGCATCATTCAAAACGGGAAACTGATTGATGTTCAGCACATCAGTGATTTTGTACAGGGGAAAGAAAAGGTTTATGAAGTAGAAGTGGATGATCCTAAAAAAGCAAATAGAATTTTACAGGGTGCACAGCCTGGTTTGCCTGTACAGCTCACAGAAAATAGCGTGATACTTCCGCTTGTCCGGGAAGACATACCTGAAATGATAAAAGCTTTTGTCGGAGAAGAAATGAAAATATTTGCAGTCCGTGAAGTGACCAAAACATTGGAAGACCGTTTTCTGGAAGTAACAGAGTACAAAGGGGGTGCAGGTGATGCTCGGACTGATTCAAAATGAATGGATGAAGATTTTTAGGCGGCCGGGTACATATGTCATGATCGGACTTCTTTTAATTATGACGACTGTTGCCGGCGCCTTTATAAAATATCAGGAAAGCGGGGGGACTGTCCCGGATAATACGGAATGGAAGAGAGGACTGCAGACCCAGAACGAAAGCTATCAAAAACAGCTTGAGGAGATGGGGGAAATGGCTCCCAGAGAAATGAAGGAACAGTATCAGAGGGAGATTGCCATTAACGAATACAGAATTAAGAATGATATTTCACCGAATCAGGAATACTCGGTCTGGGGATTTGTTTCAGATACCTCTCAGCTGATTGAATTTGCCGGCCTGTTTACGATTATCATTGCCGGGGGAATCGTGGCGAGTGAGTTTACATGGGGAACCATCAAACTTCTTTTGATTAGGCCTATCAAAAGAGTTAAAATCCTGGGAGTAAAATATATTACAGTGATTTTATTCGGCCTGATGGTACTTGCCGTCCTTTTCGGATATTCAGCACTTCTTGGCGGACTCCTCTTTGGATTTCCTGAAAAAGCAATTCCTTATTTATATTATTACAATGGAACAGTGACAGAACAGAGCATGGGACTTCATCTGATAGCTTATTATGGCCTTAAATCCGTTAATATGCTTATGCTTGCAACCATGGCTTTTATGATTTCAGCTGTTTTCAGGAATAGCTCGCTGGCGATCGGACTTTCCCTGTTTCTGATGTTTATGGGAGGGCAGGTTACAAGGCTGATTGCAATGAAATATGACTGGGCCAGGTATAGCCTTTTTGCCAATACAGACCTTCTTCAATATTTTGAAGGAATGCCAATGGTTCAGGGGATGACGATTGGATTTTCCATCATGATTATATTTATATACTTCCTCCTTTTCCAGGTGCTTGCATTTTATGTGTTTAATAAAAGGGATGTTTCAGCTTAAAAGCGCAAATAGCAAAAGGTCTGGCATTGTGCCGGACCTTTTGCTATTTAAGGAGTTTTTCATAGACAGATGCTAATGCCTGTTCGAATTTGCCTGTTTTCTTAGGCTGATAATACACCTTGTTTTTAATTCTGTCAGGCAAGTACTGCTGTTTGACCCAGCCTGCTTCATAATCGTGAGGATACAGATAGCCGATGCCTCTGCCAAGCTCCTTTGCTCCTTTGTAGTGGGCGTCCTTCAAGTGATCGGGCACTTCACCGCTTTTGCCTGCGCGGATATCCGCTATTGCGGAATCCAATGCTGTGTATGCTGAATTGGATTTTGGAGAAAGGCAGAGCTCAATGACCGCATTTGCAAGCGGAATCCTTGCTTCCGGGAATCCAATCCTTTCAGCTGTTTCGATGGCTGCAAGGGTTCTGGCTCCCGCTTGCGGCGATGCCAGTCCGATATCTTCATAGGCGATAACCAAAAGTCTTCTGCTTATGCTTTGCAGGTCGCCTGCTTCAATTAATCTTCCTAAATAGTGCAATGCTGCATTTACATCGCTTCCGCGGATGGACTTTTGAAAACCGGATAAGACATCGTAATGGGCATCTCCATCTTTATCGTGTGTGAAGCTTTTTCGCTGAATGCATTCTTCGGCAACAGACAAGTCAATCTTGATGCTTCCTTCTTCATCTTCTCTTGTAGAAAGCACAGCCAGTTCCAATGCATTTAGCGAGCTTCTGACATCACCATTTGAAGCGGTGGCAAGATGCGTCAGCGCTTCATCAGTAACATTAGTTTGTTTATTGCCAAGACCTCGTTCCTTATCCAGCAATGCCCTTGTCAGTGCTTTTTTTATTTCATCAGCTGACAGCGGCTTTAGTTCGAAAATTTGGCACCTGCTTCTGATAGCCGGGTTAATTGCATGATAAGGATTGCTGGTTGTGGCGCCAATTAAAGTGATGCTGCCATTTTCCAGATAGGGCAGCAGGAAATCTTGTTTGCCTTTATCAAGTCTATGGACTTCATCGAGCAGCAGAATAACCTTTCCGGACATTTTGGCCTCTGCCGCTACCACTTCCATATCTTTTTTATTGTTGGTTACAGCATTTAAGGTACGGAAAGCGTATTTGGTGCTCCCTGCAATGGCACTTGCAATCGAAGTTTTGCCTATACCTGGGGGTCCGTACAGAATCATCGATGACAGTTGCTTAGCCTGCACCATGCGATAAATAATTTTTCCTTCTGAAACAAGATGCTCCTGGCCAATGATTTCATCAATCGTTCTCGGCCTCATCCGGAATGCAAGAGGTTTAATGTTCAAAGTTATCACTCCAGCCTTATGCAGGCAGACTTAGGCCCTGCCCATCACTTTTTAACAAAGTTTTCGCTTTCTATTTAAGATACCATAACATTTCCTGCAGTGAAATCAATTAGGCCACAGGCTGCTTTGTCCTAAGTTCAATCCCGGCCCGCTCCTTTTCCTCCTAAAATATGCTATAATGTCAAAAGTCTATAATATTACTAAGGATTTAATCTTCATATATTAATGCTGTTCTTGCAGGGAGCGTTGGGCACATGTTATTGAAAAATAAAGGGCAAATCGGTCCCAGGTTTATGGTGTATCTAACAGGGCTGCTTGTCATGAGCCTGGGTATAGTTTTGTTAATATTAGCTGATATAGGGGCAACTCCCTGGGATGTTCTGCATGTTGGGCTGTACTACCAGCTTGGACTGACAATAGGCAGCTGGTCCATCATTGTCGGGATCTTCATATTAGCTGCTGCAGCACTGATTTCAAAGGAATTTCCACAGGCCGGTGCATTCTTGAATATGATACTGATTGGTCTGTTTATTGACGCATATTTGCTTTTGCCGTTTATGCAGACACCAAATGGGCTGGCGGGGAAAATAGCCATGTTCGGTTTTGGCATAGTTGTTTATTGCTATGGGATGGGGCTATATATTTCGGCGCAGCTCGGAGCAGGTCCGAGGGATAGCCTGATGATTGCATTGACAGCAAAAACCGGCTGGAAGGTTAGAAATGTGAGAGCCTTAATGGAAATTGCTGTGCTGACTGTTGGATGGCAGCTAGGAGGACCTGTTTTTTGGGGAACCATTGTGCTCAGTTTGGCAGTCGGGCCAATTGTCGGAGCAGCTTTGCCGCAGTGCCAGGCTTTAACTGACCGATTTTTGGCAAAGCTTAAAGAAAAGGATGTTTATGCGAATCAAATGCTTAAAGAAAAGGATAGAGGTGCAAGCTGATGAAAATATCTACTAAAGGCCGTTATGGTTTAACTATAATGATTGAATTAGCTAAAAAGCATGGGGAAGGTCCTACATCGTTAAAGTCGATTGCCCAGACGAATGATCTGTCTGAGCACTATCTTGAGCAGCTTATAGCTCCCCTCCGGAATGCCGGTCTTGTAAAAAGCATCCGAGGTGCATACGGCGGATATATTTTAGGGAAAGAACCGACAAAAATTACTGCCGGTGATATTATCAGAGTGCTTGAAGGGCCGATCAGCCCGGTGGAAGGCATTGAAGATGAAGAGCCTGCAAAGAGAGAACTGTGGATGCGCATTCGTGATGCCGTGAAAGATGTGCTTGATAATACAACACTCGAAGACCTTGCCAGCCATACTGATACAGGCGAATCGGATGCTTATATGTTTTATATTTAGTCCTTTATCAGGGGATAATTCATATGTAAAAAAGCAAACAGCAGGATGAAATGAAGTAGGTGAAATAGATTGGAAAGAATATACCTTGACCATGCGGCAACTGCGCCAATGCATCCGGAAGTGATTGAACGGATGACTGAAATCATGAAATCTGAATTTGGAAATCCTTACAGCATTCATTATTTCGGGCGGGGTGCACGCCATATTGTCGATGAAGCAAGATCTGCTTTAGCAAACAGTATTGGTGCAAAAGCCAATGACATTATTTTTACAAGCGGGGGAACAGAAGCTGATAATCATGCGATTTTTGGAACAGCTGAATCCTCCCGCCATAGGGGCAAACACATCATCACAACCCAAATTGAACATCATGCGGTTTTGCATGCATGTGAAGAACTTGAAAAACAGGGCTTTGAGGTAACGTATTTGCCTGTTGATCCAAATGGCCGTGTTTCGGTAAAGGATGTAGAAGCTGCTTTGCGGGAGGATACCATTCTTGTAACCATCATGTACGGAAATAATGAAATAGGAACCCTTCAGCCGATTAAGGAAATAGGCGAGTTATTGGCGGAGCATCCTGCTAAATTCCATACTGATGCTGTTCAGGCTTACGGCCTTGAAAAAATTGATGTACAGGAATTGAAAGTGGATTTGCTTTCCGTCTCCGCCCATAAAATTAATGGACCAAAAGGGATCGGCTTTTTATATGCCCATCCTGATGTGAAACTTTCTTCCCGGCTTTTTGGCGGTGAACAAGAAAGGAAGCGCAGGGCGGGAACTGAAAATGTTCCATCTATTGCAGGCTTCCAGGAGGCAGTTCGGATCACTCAGAAGGAGATGGAAACTAAGCGGGAGGAGCTGCATTCTTTTAAGATGCTGTTCATGAATAAACTGAAGCAGGAAGATGCTGTTTTTGAACTGAACGGATCACTTGATTATTCCCTGCCTCATGTTTTAAACTTAAGCTTCCCCGGAACAAATGTTGAAGCCATGCTGGTTAATCTTGATTTGGCTGGTATAGCAGCATCAAGCGGGTCGGCCTGTACTGCAGGCTCCATCGATCCATCCCACGTCCTTGTCAGCATGTTTGGAAAAGGATCAGACAAACTGCAAAATTCCATCCGTTTCAGCTTCGGCCTCTTTAATACAAAGGAACAAGCTGAACGAGCTGCAGAACATACAGCCAAAATCGTGAAGCGGCTGGCTAAATAGATAGGATATTTGAAAAAATGCAAGTCTAAGCGATTAGAATTGAGGTGAAATAGAGATGAAAAAAGATCCAAAGGATACCCGGGTAGTGGTTGGAATGTCCGGAGGCGTTGATTCTTCTGTTGCTGCCCTGCTTTTGAAGGAACAGGGGTACGATGTGATCGGGATTTTTATGAAAAACTGGGATGATACCGATGAGAACGGTGTTTGTACCGCTACAGAGGATTACAATGATGTCATCCGGGTATGCAACCAAATCGGAATTCCTTATTATGCAGTTAACTTTGAAAAGCAATATTGGGATAAGGTGTTTACCTACTTCCTTGAAGAATACAAGGCAGGAAGAACACCCAATCCTGATGTTATGTGCAATAAGGAAATTAAATTTAAGGCTTTTCTTGAACACGCTATGAGCCTTGGCGCAGACTACCTGGCTACTGGCCACTATGCACGCGTGGAATTCAGGGATGGCGAATACAGAATGCTAAGAGGCCTTGATGATAATAAGGATCAAACGTATTTCCTGAATCAGTTAACACAGGATCAGCTCGAAAAAGTTATGTTTCCTATTGGCGACATTGAAAAATCAAAAGTGCGTGAACTTGCAAAGGAAGCCGGTTTGGCAACTGCAGCAAAGAAAGACAGCACGGGCATCTGCTTTATAGGTGAGCGTAACTTCAAGGAGTTCCTTGGGAATTACCTTCCAGCTCAGCCAGGGAACATGGAAACTATGGACGGAAAGGTTGTCGGCAAGCATGATGGCCTGATGTATTATACCATTGGGCAGCGACATGGACTGGGCATTGGCGGAGCAGGTGAACCATGGTTTGCAATTGGCAAAGACCTGAAGCGGAATGTCTTGTATGTTGGACAAGGCTTTCACAATGAAATGCTCTATTCAGACTCCATTATTGCTGTTAATGCCAGCTGGGTTTCCCATACAGAACTGCCGCAGGAATTTGAATGTACGGCCAAGTTCAGATACCGTCAGGCTGATAGCAGAGTAAAGGTTCAGATCCTTGGAGATGGAAAAGTACAAGTTATTTTTGACGAGCCAATCCGAGCTGTTACCCCGGGGCAGGCAGTTGTTTTTTATAATGGAGACGAGTGTCTTGGCGGCGGAACAATTGATAAAATATTCAAAGATGGCAAACAGCTGGATTATGTGGGTTAAGAAAAGACGGGGCCCCGATTCTTACATAGAATCGGGGTTTTATTATGGGAATAGCTGTCAGCAGAAATGGAAAATTCAAATATGCTATACTTTGATTTGAATGGAGTGATAAATAATGGATAAGAACCAAATGGGTATTCAATATATGCAAGAAGGAAAATGGGAAGAAGCATCGAAGGTTTTTATGGAAGCAATTGAAGAAAATCCCTCTGATCCTGTTTCCTATATTAATTTTGGAAATGTGCTATCAGCTGTAGGGGAAAACGAAAAAGCGCTGAAGTTCTATGAAAAAGCAATAGGACTTGATGAAAACGCGGGTGCTGCTTATTATAGTGCGGGAAACTTATATTATGAATTGCAGCAGTTTGACGAAGCAAAAAAGATGTTTGAAACAGCATTGAGAAAAGGCCTGGAAACCGGAGATAACTTCTTCATGCTTGGCATGTCCCTAACAGCCCTTGACCAGGGGAAACTGGCTTTGCCTTATTTGCAGCGCAGTGCGGAACTGAATGAAAGTGATGCCGAAGCACATTTTCAATACGGATTATGTCTGGCGCAGCTGGATTATATTGATGAAGCAATCCAGCAGATGAAAAAGTGCATTGAAATTGAACCGGAGCATGCAGATGCCTATTACAACCTTGGAGTAGCTTATGGATTTAAAGAACAGGAAAACGAAGCACTCTCATACTTTAATAGGGCACTGGAAATTCAGCCGGACCATATGCTTGCCGGGTATGGAAAAAAGCTGATCGAAAAAGGCGGCAGTGACTTGAGCTAAAAGTTGTATTATGGGGAGGATATGGAAATGGAGAAACAGGATTCCTTGGATCTTTTTGCCGAACAGGGAAAGTTCATAAAGGGCAGACATCTTGTCACTATTTTTCATAATGAGCAAAACTTATATACGGTTGTACGCATTCGGGTTGATGAAACGAATGACTCATATGATGAAAAAGAAGCGGTCATTACAGGCTATCTGCCAAAGATGCATGAACATGAAACTTATATTTTCTACGGTGAATTCAAGGATCACCCTAAGTTCGGCGTCCAATTCCATGCAAGCCATTACAGGAAAGATCTTCCCCAGACCAAACAGGGTGTAGCCAATTATTTATCAAGCGAATTATTTAAAGGGATTGGAAAGAAAACCGCCGAGCAAATCGTTGAGACACTTGGAGAAGATGCGATTACACGCATTCTAAATCAGCCGTCTCTTCTCGATAAGATCCCAAAATTGTCACCTGAAAAAGCAAAATTGCTCTACGACACGCTTATGGAACATCAGGGCCTTGAGCAAGCCATGATTGCACTAAATCAATATGGTTTTGGCCCGCAGCTTTCCATGAGAATTTATCAAGTGTATAAAGAAATGACGATTGAAGTCGTCCAAAGCAATCCTTATAGGCTGGTTGAGGATATAGAAGGAGTCGGCTTTGGCCGTGCAGATGAACTGGGATATCAAATCGGCATTTCAGGTAATCACCCTGATCGGATTAAAGCAGCCTGCCTTTACATACTTGAAATGGAAAGCATGCAGGCAGGCCATGTTTATATTGAAGCAAAACCTCTTCTGCAAGGTGTGAAAAAGCTTTTAGAAGAAAACAAGCGTGATACCATTGGATACAGGGATATTTCCAATGAACTGATTAAGCTTGAAGAGGAAGGGAAGATCATGGCTGAAAGCCAAAAAATATACCTTCCATCCCTTTATTTTTCTGAAAAGGGACTTGTAACTAATATCAAACGGATCCTTAAGCAAACACAGTATGATGAACAGTTCCCGGAGTCGGAATTTCTTTTGGCCCTTGGCAATCTGGAGGAACGGCTTGGTGTTCAGTATGCCCCAACCCAAAAGGAAGCCATTCAAACAGCTCTTATGTCTCCTATGCTGATACTGACTGGCGGCCCGGGTACCGGAAAAACAACTGTTATAAAGGGAATTGTTGAATTATATGCCGAGCTGCATGGCTGCTCTCTTGAACCGAAAGACTATAAAAAGGAAGAGCCTTTTCCCTTCCTGCTGGCTGCGCCTACAGGAAGGGCTGCAAAACGGATGGCCGAGTCAACTGGGCTGCCCGCTGTAACCATTCACCGACTGCTTGGCTGGAATGGGACTGAAGGGTTTGACAGGCACGAAGAGAGTCCATTGGAAGGCAGGATTTTAATTGTTGATGAGACATCAATGGTTGATGTTTGGCTTGCTAATCAGCTTTTTAAGGCTCTCCCTGAAAATATGCAGGTGATCCTTGTGGGGGACGAAGATCAGCTGCCTTCAGTGGGTCCTGGCCAGGTTTTGAAAGATCTTTTGCGTTCAGAATGTATTCCTACCGTTCGTTTAACAGATATTTATAGACAGGCTGAAGGATCCTCAATCATTGAATTGGCTCATGAAATGAAAAAAGGCAAACTTCCGGCGAACATTTCTGCACAGCAGACAGATCGTTCCTTTATCAAATGCCTGCCGGGCCAAATTGCGGATGTTGTTGAAAAGGTTGTACTGAATGCCAAGAAGAAAGGTTATTCTTCAAAAGATATTCAGGTGCTTGCCCCTATGTACCGCGGACCTGCAGGCATTGACAGGCTAAACGAAATATTGCAGGAAATACTAAATCCAAATCCTGATGGAACGAGAAAAGAGCTGTCCTTCGGTGATGTGAAATACAGAATCGGCGATAAAGTCCTTCAGCTTGTCAATCAGCCTGAGAATAATGTGTTTAATGGGGATATGGGTGAGATTGTTTCCATTTTTTACGCAAAGGAAAATACGGAAAAACAGGATATGATTGTCGTATCCTTCGATGGTGCAGAAGCTACATACACAAGGCAGGATCTTAATCAGATCACACATGCCTACTGCTGTTCAGTTCATAAATCCCAGGGAAGTGAATTCCCTATTGTCATTTTGCCTGTTGTTAAAAGCTATTACAGGATGCTTAGAAGAAATCTTCTTTATACCGCCATTACCCGCAGCAGACAATTTTTAATACTTTGCGGTGAAGAAGATGCGTTGAAAATCGGTGTGGAACGTGCGGATGAACAGGCCCGGCTGACAACTCTTTCAGAAAAGCTTAGAGATGCAATCCCAATAAATGGAGAAATAATGCAGGAAGAGACAGCTGAATCGTCTCTGCCGGAAACCCTAACCCACGAGGAAAAGCTTCTTCACGCCGATCCCATGATAGGAATGGGAAATATAACACCGTATGATTTTATGGAAAAAGAATATAGCTAAAAAGAACAGTCTAAATAACAGACTGTTCTTTTTGTATACCATCAGATTTCGAAGGGGGATTTCATGGGAAAGTGGAATGAAGAAGCTGCACCAAACAACAATATGGCTTCAGAAGAGCTGGCAGCCTCCAATCTAACCTCCGGCGCTGACCTGGTTAAAGGGGATACTAAGAAAGATTCAGCCAAAGGGGAATTAAATAATCCTGGCAATAGAAGTACTGTATAGTCGTTTGATTATAAATTTATTTATAGGAGCAGTGAACATGAATAATAAAAGCAGAAGCTCTCTTCTCAATCTCCATGGTGTGAAACGGCGTAAAAAGCCGCAGAAGCCGGATTATGAATTTTCAGAGGAACTTTCGGATGGTGGAGAGCGTAATGAGCGCTTTAATAAGCCGAGATATACTGGCAAGTAAAAGGGAGAGAAAATATTTTTTGGCTCCCATGGCAAAGGTTTTTCGTCATGTTTTTTAAGGGACAGTGAAAACTAAAAATGTTCGGGAAGGCGGGATTCTCTTTGCGGACATTTTCTTTATTAAAAGGTTTGCCGGTTTTTGAATTGAAAACCGGCAATAAAGCAGGCGATATTTGTGATTTATCCATTTCAGGCAATGGTAAAGTACAGGGATTACTGCTGCGAAAGGGCGCTCTTCTGAAAAAGACATATATCATCAATATTGAGGACGTGGCATCTTTTGGCTGGGATGGAGTAATGATTGAAGATTCCTCTGTTCTGCAAGCAATTCCAAAACATGAGGATTATACATGTGAGACCCATAACCGGTTAACTGGCAAAATGATTATGAGCCAGGAAGGTGAACGGCTGGGCTTACTTGAGGATGTATACTTCAGGGAAGAATTGGGCACGATTGTAGGGTACGAACTGTCGGATGGCTTCTTTTCAGATGTGCTGGAAGGAAAACGTGTCATAAAAACCGATGACCCGCCTTCAATTGGAAAAGACGCCATAATTGTAAATGTAAAATAGTGAGGTGTCTTTTCCGTGCTGAAATGTCCAAATTGCCAGAGCAAAGATATTGGAAAAATTGGAATTAGCCAATTTTACTGCTGGAATTGCTTTATAGAACTTTCATTGTCCAAAGGGGTCATTAACACCCATCAAGTAGAGGAAGATGGTACGCTTAGCTCCCTTGATGATTTATTTGAAGAAGATGAGCGCCGGTTTCTTTCGTAATTATGGACGAAAGAGGTGAGCCAGTTTGAACAAAATATTAACCTCTGCAATGATGCTTGGGGCAGGTATGGCTGCTTATAATTACGCGCAAAAGAATAATATGATATCAGGCCGAAAAATGAAACGCATGCAAAAAAGAATAACGAAAGCTTTGTTCTAAAAATAATTTTGGGGCTGGTTCTTGAAAAGGGGCCAGCTTTTTTGTGGAATGAATGCTTGAGCTCCTTTCCCATGAAAAGGCATTCGCGCTTATCTTATTACGTACAATGCATAAATCCCCACGAAGCAATCACAATAAAAACAAGGAGGCGGTCCATATTGAATATTCAAATGAAATGGTACTACCGGCTTGGATTTCTGCTACTCTTGTTTATTGTGATTTTAGTCTTCCTAAAGCTTCAGGCATTATGGATGCCTGTTCTGGAGATATTAGTCGCAGTATGCATTCCTTTTGTCATTGGAGCCTTTAGCACATATCTCCTTCAGCCGATTGTGGAAAAATTGAATGAAACGGGCCTTCATAGGGGTCTTGCCGTTTTTATTATTTATTTTTTATTTTTCGGGGGGATCGGACTAGCTTTATATAAAGGGATTCCGGCTTTTATTCATCAATTGCGTGATCTTTCAGAAAATGCTCCTCAATTTGCCAATCAATACCGGGAATGGATCGACCTTATTCAGAGTAAAACATCAACATGGCCTGATGGCCTGCAAACTAGGATAGATGAAGTCATTGCAGCGGTTGAGAACCGGTTAAATAATCTTTTAACGAAGGTAATCACATTTTTTCTTAATGTATTGAATTATGCGGTGATTATCGCTGTAATTCCCTTCATTTCTTTTTATCTCCTTAAAGATTTTTCGATTATGAAAAAGGCTGCCTGGTATTTGACTCCAAGGAAATGGAGAAAGGAAGGCGTTTTATTCTTAAGGGATGTAGATAAGTCCCTGGGAAGCTATATTAGAGGCCAGCTTCTGGTATGTGCAGCCATCGGGGCCATATCCTCGCTGCTTTTCTGGATCTTTGATATGCGCTATCCTCTTTTACTTGGCACTATAATTGGAGTTACAAATGTAATCCCTTATTTTGGCCCAATTATAGGAGCGGTCCCGGCTGTAATCATTGCCTCTGCTTTATCAGTCAAGATGATTGTGATTACAATTGGCATCATTATAGTTCTTCAGTTTCTGGAGGGGAATGTTCTTTCACCCCTGATTGTTGGAAAAAGCCTTCATATGCATCCGCTTCTCATTATGCTGGCCTTATTGGCTGGCGGGGAAGCGGCAGGGATACTGGGCTTAATCATTGCAGTTCCGATTTTAGCTGTCATTAAAGTAAGCATTATACATGCGAAAAAACACTTTACAAAAAATAAACAGCCAAAAATCACGGGAACTCCATCATGATGTTGACAACAATAAAGATAAATCGCTATAATTCCTCTATAAAGCTATATTAAACATGTTGACGGAATAAGTATGTTATAGGCCATCTGCGTGAAATGCTGGTATTGCATTCATAAAAGAGAGGGAGTTCCCAGGCTGAAAGAACTCCCAGATGAAGGATAACAGAAAGCTAATCCCGAGTGCAGCTAATCACTGCCGTTTATCCGCGTTAAGGATCTGAGAGATGGGAGATTAATTAATGCTGGATAAAGGTCTGGTCATTGTTTTAACCTTCCATAATCAGGGTGGTACCGCGAGCAAGTTCTCGTCCCTGTCCAGGGATGAGGGCTTTTTTGTTGTTTTTCCAGCTATTACATAAGTTTAGGAGGCTGGTTAGTATAACAACATTATCAGGTCCTGAAATACGCCGAATGTTTTTAGACTTCTTCAAGGAGAAAGGACACGCTGTTGAACCCAGCGCTTCCCTGGTTCCGCACGAAGACCCTTCTCTGCTCTGGATTAATAGTGGTGTCGCCACTCTGAAAAAATATTTTGATGGCCGAGTCATCCCTGAGAATCCAAGGATTACAAATGCCCAAAAATCCATCCGGACAAACGATATTGAAAATGTAGGCAAAACAGCAAGGCACCATACTTTTTTTGAAATGCTGGGCAATTTTTCAATTGGTGATTATTTTAAAGAAGAAGCCATCATTTGGGCTTGGGAGTTTTTGACTGATAAAAATTGGATTGGATTTGAAGAAGAAAAGCTATCTGTTACGATTCACCCCGAAGATGACGAAGCTTTCAAAATCTGGCGGGAAAAAGTGGGAGTTCCGGAAGAAAGAATTATACGCCTGGAAGGGAATTTCTGGGATATTGGAGAAGGCCCAAGCGGTCCAAATACAGAAATCTTCTATGATCGCGGACCTGAGTATGGAAATGACCCGGAAGATCCTGAATTATACCCCGGCGGTGAAAACGAGCGGTATTTAGAAGTTTGGAACCTTGTGTTTTCTGAATTTAACCATAATCCGGATGGCACCTATACGCCTCTTCCAAAGAAAAATATTGATACCGGGATGGGGCTTGAACGGATGGCATCTGTCGTTCAAAATGTGCCTACCAACTTTGATACAGATTTATTTATGCCAATTATCAGCGAAACAGAAGAAATCTCAGGCGAGAAATATGGAGCTTCTAAAGAAACGGATGTTGCATTTAAAGTTATTGCCGATCATATCCGCACAGTAGCATTTGCAGTGGGGGATGGTGCGCTTCCTTCCAATGAAGGACGGGGTTATGTATTGAGAAGATTGCTTCGCCGTGCAGTCAGATATGCCAAGCAAATCAATATAAATGAGCCATTCATGTATGATTTGGTGCCGGTAGTAGGGGAAATAATGCATGACTTCTATCCGGAAGTAAAAGAAAAAACAGAATTTATCCAAAAGGTCATCAAAAACGAAGAAGAACGTTTCCATGAAACACTTCATGAAGGTCTTGCCATCCTGTCTTCTGTTATTAAGAAAGAAAAGGAAAAAGGCAGTGTTACGATTCAGGGGGCAGATGTCTTCCGACTTTATGACACGTATGGATTCCCGGTAGAATTAACTGAAGAATATGCGGAAGAAGAAGGTATGAAGGTGGATCATGCCGGATTTGAAAAGGAAATGGAAGGACAGCGCGAGCGTGCACGTTCAGCGCGTCAAGATGTAGATTCCATGCAGGTCCAAGGCGGCGTATTAGGTGAGCTTAAAACTGAAAGCGAATTTGTTGGGTATGATAAGCTTCAGACAGAAGCTAAAGTAGCAGCCATCGTAAAAGACGGGCAGTTAATTGATGAAGCCCATGCTGGTGAAGAAGTCCAGCTGATTCTGAATGAAACACCATTTTACGCAGAGAGCGGCGGACAAATTGCGGACCAGGGAACTCTTGAAGCAGAGGGTTTAAAAGTTTCAATTAAGGATGTTCAAAAAGCGCCAAATGGACAAAACCTTCATAGAGCTGTCGTTGAAGAAGGAACGCTGAAGGCTGAAGCATCTGTACTGGCTGCTGTAAATGAGCAAATCCGTTCTAAGGTAATCAAGAATCACACTGCAACTCACTTGCTTCATCAGGCTTTAAAAGATGTACTGGGAAGCCATGTCAACCAGGCTGGATCCCTGGTAGGCCCTGATCGCCTTCGCTTTGACTTCTCTCATTTCGGGCAAATTACCTCTGAAGAACTTGAGAAGATCGAGGCTATTGTCAACGAACAAATATGGCAAAGCCTTGATGTTGATATCAATTTCAAAGATATTGACGAGGCAAAGGCAATGGGGGCTATGGCACTATTTGGTGAGAAATATGGCAAGATTGTCCGTGTTGTTCAGGTTGGGGATTACAGTCTTGAGCTTTGCGGCGGGTGCCATGTTCCGAACACTTCTTCTATCGGATTGTTTAAGATTCAATCGGAAAGCGGAATTGGGGCTGGAACACGCAGAATTGAAGCTGTAACAGGCGAGGCTGCATATAAGCTGATGAATGACCAGATTCATGTTCTAAAAGAAGCCTCAGGCAAATTAAAAACCAATCCAAAAGATTTGTCTGCAAGAATTGATGTGCTGCTTGGAGAAATGAAGCAGCTCCAGCGCGAAAACGAATCTTTAGCTGCAAAATTGGGCAATATTGAAGCAGGGAGCCTGGTATCAAAGGCAAAAGAAGTCAACGGCGTTACTGTACTTGCTGAAAAGGTTCAGGCGTCAGACATGAATAATCTGCGCAATATGGCCGACGATTTAAAACAAAAACTCGGATCTGCAGTTGTGGTATTAGGCAGTGTAAATGAGGGTAAAGTGAATATTATAGCAGGGGTAACAGATGATCTGATCAAAAAAGGCTACCATGCGGGCAAAGCGGTCAAAGAAGTCGCTGCAAAATGCGGTGGAGGCGGTGGCGGCCGTCCGGATATGGCCCAGGCTGGCGGAAAAGACCCGGAAAAACTTGAAAGTGCTCTGCAATTTGTGGAAGAATGGGTTAAATCCGTTTGATATCCCTGAAAAGTAGTGTAAAATGAAGGTAACCAAGAGAGATTGTTCATCATCAGGAAGAAACAGCTTGTTCTTCACCATGTTTTCCTGTCAGGAACAAGATCATTTATTGATCGCTCTGTTTATTCAGGCGGCAGGCCAAACCGTTATGAAGAGCTGGATAAGCTGGCTGTTTACCGGATTTCAGGTCCGGCACATATAAGCTATCCTCATCCTTCATTCAGAAAAGCGAGGTGTAAGATATGAGCTCATTTGATAAAACAATGAGGTTCAATTTTCCTGAAGAACCAATCGAACAAGATGTGAATGAAGTTCTTTTTCAAGTTTATGGGGCCCTCCAGGAAAAAGGGTATAACCCTATTAACCAAATTGTCGGTTACCTGCTGTCCGGGGATCCAGCTTACATTCCCCGCCATAAGGATGCCCGCAATATCATCCGTAAACTTGAACGGGATGAGATCATCGAAGAATTGGTTAAATCATACTTAAAACAGCAGCGTGAGGGGTAAACATGCGGACTATGGGACTGGATGTCGGCTCTAAGACAGTCGGCGTCGCTCTAAGCGATGCGCTTGGATGGACAGCGCAGGGCTTGGAAACCATCAAAATCAACGAGGAAGAAAAAGAGTTTGGTTTTGAAAGAATTAGTGAAATAATAAAA